>JGI24022J15233_10011054_pt1 | contig 10273 bp, 5 predicted proteins | sample Ectturendosymbi2_FD_15233 | JGI IMG/M metagenome (IMG submission 15233)
CAAAAATGGATTCCCAGACCTAAAAATCCCCTGCTACCAATTTTCATGCATTCAGCTGCCTTAGTATTCATGTGGCAACCAATTTTCTAAAAAGCGGGGGGGAAATCTCCCTCTAGTGGCCAAAATTTCAAATTGCAATAACTTGAGAAGCGTTAAAGCAATTTCAAAATTTTTTTTTATTCTTCAGCATTTTTTATACTCTAAGAAAAAGTACAAATAAAAAGGTTTCATGACATATGGTTACAAAAAATCTTGAAAATTTCAAATTAACCATGGAATGACCCCCTAGGCTTTTTTGGGATTAAACGTCCTGCATTAAAAAAAATTGCAACATTGTTGCGACTTTTTGCAGTGATTTGGTGTCCAGGGCATTGTGTCCTCCTCATTAGGCCCTTGGTGTGACACTTCCTTACAAAGTTTGCAGCTGTGAAATTCACAGTGCCCTGAATGTCGAACCACTTCTAATTGAGAGAATATAACTACGTTAGTTCGGCCAGGTATGCAGAATGCCCAACGGAAGACTGGTGAGGTAAGCCCTGCTGGCTAAACCAGCAGAACTACCTGAAATTGCTGTTGACCGTGAAGTATTCCATGTTCTCCTTTGAATGTTGCCCCCGCAACCCTCCTTAGAGGAAAAATCGGCATGAAAATGAATGCAATGAATAACATTTATGTTAGTTTATTCACCGGTGTTTAAAAGTGCTCAGCTAGCAAGAGAACAAGTTCCTTAGAAGGCTAGAATTGATTAATACGAACATAGAGACGGCAAAAAATTATTTGCCTACAATTCATGATACCTTTCGCAAGAAATGAATGTAAAATTAAGCTCATGTACCGCTATTGTTGCGTCAGCGTCATATTGCGGCCTGTGGGTTACCTTGTACGTTCTCATGTGGCCCACAGAGCAATTTGAGTTTGAGACCCCTGATGTACACCATACTTGATGCCTGTTGAATGGAAAACAGCTAGAGCCATAGGCCCTTAGGCCAAATCGGTGAACTTTCTTTGCAAACTGTTTGACGACCTGCTGTATGTGCAGTCTGGGCAAAAAATAAAAATGTCTTCAGAAGTAACGTGCCTATACAGCAATTTTCTCTATGTACATAAAATAATCTCTAATTTGCAGAAAAGTGGTTTTCAGACAATTGCTCAGGTGCAATTACGTTTTTCATCAGGAATGTTTCTTGATAACAACAACCAAACTTGTCGCAAAAGAATAAAATTTTTTATTTACATTTAGGATTTAACATTAAATTGCAGTTTTACGAAACAGCTGATCAAAAAAGTTGCAGGAAGTCCATGAAATGACCAGATGTAAATAGCAGTGTGCAGATTATCAGCTTTTTATGCAGCAAGAATTTTTTAAGATCTAGCATTGCTTTATTTTTTCAATTACTTCTTTTGTGCTACATGCTATTTAAAATATATTTGATTTGTAGAAGATCGTATTAATTGCCTTTCTCAACTAAACTATCACGCATATTAACCTTTGAGAGCATGCAATGGTTACAGCGCACATTCAACATATGTACAGGCAATTATACTCGCATTTACGGCATGTTATAGGATGTACATAGGTTCATCTTTAGCCTCATAAAAATATGAAACAGAATAAATTGCAACCAAATTGTCAGCTAAACCTTCTGGCTATAAGTTATATACTGTACATCCAAAAAACTGATTTATGGATTGCATATTGCGATAATTATCTTGGTAGAATGTTTACAACAATGACGCAATCGGCCAATAATCTCTACAATGTTGAAATATATTTGTTGCACGTCAGATTCACATGAACAAAGGTGTAAATAGCTAATTGCTGTTTCAACAAAACGTACCACCAGAAGCACTAATCTGGAAAGATGTGTATGGCAAAGTAGTGCTAATACAAGAAAAGGTCTTGACAAAATTTTCTAAATAAAGCAGCAACACCAAATATTCCGCCATGGCTGATTTACAAACCTGAATGCAACAACCCAATGCGTTGTTGAATGTTTTAGTGTCAGGAGGCGAGCATGTAGGATTAGCACTAAATGGAAAATCTACGCATACAGGCGTATTTCTCCTGTTCCTCTTGAGAACACCAACCTCAACACAAATACGTAATGGTGAGCGCTACATTGAAACCACCCTGTATGCGAATGCGAAAGAGAAGGGATAAAAGAAAGCACATAAAACAAACATCGTTGATAAGTAGGTATCCAGGATATCAGTTACGTCGCGAAAAGCTAACTGTCAAGAACGAAAAAAACAAATAAAACAAAAAAGCAAAGCATGGCTGTGCTTCTATATTTCCTCAATCTAACAAATAAGTTCAATCGCAGCACGCTTAGGTGAACATAATATCAAGGCAGCTACAAGACCTGTTAGAAAAGTTCAAGTTACCTTAAAATTTAGTCAGCTAGGAATTATGGTAAGGCACAGTCAAGTAGGAATTACAGTAAGGCACGCTTCCTTGCCATGACTGAAATCAAAATTATATTGGTGAAACAAAAAAAAGTTATTTCAAAGCATGGTGCACCGCACATAAAGTGGATGGAAATGACAAATGTTATAATAAAAGCGCTCTTGTGTTAGACTTGAAGAAACACATGGATTCAAAGCATTCACAATTAAGACTTCGATTGAGACTACCACAAGATGTGTTTTAAGTGGTCAGTTTTTAAAAATTTTGATAAATTGACCACGATTTAAAAAAAATAGGTGTTGTTCATAGATATACAAAATACATATGCAGTAAATGGTCGTCAATCATTATTTTTATGCCACTTGAATACTGCAAGCAGTTCAACGTTACCTGTTCATTTTTAAGATTTTTCAAATGACTTTTTAATTGTTGGATCTTACACTACTGCTTATCATCTTTGTCCAGCTAGTCTGGTGAGTTGCCTTCTTCCACCAAATCATTGTCTATAGTTGGCAAGTTGTCAGTCCCCACTAAAAACAAATTGTTTCTATCTATTGAAGTAGTACCGTGCCAGTCTTGTTTATATCCTGATGAATGAGCGCTGCATAACCACCAAAGTGATGGCACATTTGCATGGTTTTTGTTTGTGTTTAGCCAGTGACGACGTTGGTTTTGGAAATATTCACAAGGCAGGTCAAATTAAAGAAACTTCTAATGCAATTCCACATGTGGTAGAATTATAGCATTTCAATATTTTAATAAAAGGTCAGGTGCAACTGCGTCTATGTCAGTGGTTCCCAACCTGTCTAGGCTTGCGGCACCCTGCAGAAGAGAATTATATTTTGCGGCACCCAGTGGCGAACCCATACAATTTTCCTTCAAGGTTTGATGACAGTTTGAAAATGTATTTTTAATAGTATATTAAAAAACGCATTAGCTCGCAGCACCCCTGGGTATTGTAAATGGCACCCGGTTGGGAACCACTGGTCTACGTTTTTACTAAGGCTGGCATTTTTGCTCTCAAACAAAGCATCCTTTCAACTCCATTTGTCACAATCAATGAAAAAACAATGTCTTTACCCGCAGCTTTTTTTCCCCGCTATGATTAGCGGCAAGGGTAGACATGCTGCCAAAAATGTTTTTCATTCTGTTTCTGCCAGTGATCATCGGACTGATTGATTGTTGTACGGCAAAGCCGCAATAAATGTTCTTTGTTTTAAACCATAAATCAGACCCATAACGTTGTTAAGCATGAGCATGCCGGAAGAAGAGATGACCGCCTTGCGAAATGTGAACCACCGCATGATGATCACTGGTGTGTAATTTTCCGGATCAAAACTACAAAAATATTACGCATTTCATTGTTTTACGCGTAGATAGTTGCAAATTAAGAAACGTTAATTGGCAATAAACACTTTCATTAAAATAAATAAATTGATGTTCGAGATGCTATGCACGACTAGGCATTCAAGTGGTTCATATCATGTCCTACCACCAACCTTTAATTATATATAGAAATATTGCCTATCGATCAACTACCAAATGTGGCAATGATGCATAACGTGGCATACATGCTAATTGCCCCAAATTACTAAAAGTTATTTCATACTTTTGTGTGACCAGTAAAGTGTACGAATTCTCAGGAAAAAAAAACTTTCTAAACTATTGCCTCAAAACGTCTCCAAAATGAAATTCTGAAGAGGTACTCTTATAATTTCCTAGAACGGAAATTTGCGATAACTTCGTTTATATTGTTTAGTAAATTTGGTGAAAGATAAGAAATAAGTGCTTGCAGGATTATTAATAACGTCATAACAAGCTCATGAATTAATCTTGCCCCGGGGCTTCGAAATACCTACGACCGCCACTCGCCATACTTACAATCATTTTAGTTCACTTAAACAGAAAATTAATAATCAGTTTTTCAATGCATTGAAGGTTCATAAACAACTGCATCAGCAGTGTACATCAGTAAACTTAACAATTTGTCTTATATCTCCATACAGACTTAATTTCCAACCTCTACAGCAGAAGAACGGACCAAGAGCCAACTCAATAAGCATATAATGAAACACGTAGATACTTCGGATGTAAAAAGCTATTTCAGATAAATAGATAAATTAAAAATTAAGAATTAACTATTTTAGTAGATCAAATGTAGCAGTTTACAATACACTTCTTCTCAATGGAAGCGGATTGTGGAATAATTTTGGTGTAACAGATATCTTCACCTGTAATTTTGCTTTTGTTCATTGAAGGGTCTTTTAAATGAAAACTCCCACTGAAGGAAAGAGTAAACCATGAACACTGAATGAAACATATTTGAAAGCAATGTGCTTTGTAAACGGTGTTCAACCGACTTAGCTTTTGCTGGTTGCTTTCGAGCCATGTACTTGAAAAGAAGAGCACCGGAGCTGTATCATTTTTACGACGGCTCCGCAGCCTTGAAATAATCCACACTGTAGCCAGGTACATAAGACAATCCAGAGTAAAAATTTAACAGATAAATTGCTTTAGCAACAACCTCTAACAACTATCATAGTAAATCAAAATTTTGCAAGAAACTAACAAGTAATAACAGTAGGCTGCTGAAATTAACTCAATGATCGATAAGTGGTTGAGCATTTTTGCCACTTTGTGACCTTTGTTTGTGTTGTTTCACCCCCTATCGCCCTTTGCTTTTTCGCCCCTGTGCCCATCAAAATTGCTCCCAAAGGGACAATTCCGCCCACTATGAGAACCACTGTCACTGTGCTAAATGATTCCAAAGAGTTTTTTCCCTTTTTCCAAGCAGAAGGCAATGACAGTTTTCGGTTCTGCAATCCGTACCTGCAAGAAAGGAAGAATTGAAAATAAGCCAAAAACTCCTTTCAACTCTGATTTACATTGAAAGGTCTCCATATTGCCTGCAAATGTCGGCTGCACCATACGGGAAGTCAACTGTGTTGAGTTCATTTTATTGACGAAATCCCTATCTTGCTATCACACTTTGCTGTCAATGCTGCATCGATGCTGCCCTATCTTGACAAGCGACGGACAAGGAGGTATTTTTGTTGCAGCAAGGCTATTCTTGTGGAATTGACAGAGAGAGGAGGAGAGAAGTAAAATGAAAGCAAAAAATCTGCTTTCACCAAATGCTAAGATCTAGATCAGCGCTCGTCAACCGGTGTGCAGTGTGCACGGTGCACCCTAGGGTGCATCAAAATATGCGTGGGGTGTACCACTACGAAAGGGTGCATCACAAACTTCTCACACTAAACAGATAATTTTTACAAAAACTTTCTGTTAGCGAAAATGAACCATTAACCAACCAATGACTTTCACGATTTAACCTAGATTTTGGACATTCGAAAGTGTGGTGCATAAGCATCAGACCATGTCAAGCTAACTGTTGTATTCAGTTGATTGTTTGTGATTCATAAGCAACAATGAGCCATTATCAATTGAATTATGTAGCTGAGTTACTGAATTAAGGTACTTGTTTATTTAGGCCAGGGTACTTACAGACATGGGCGCAATTAGGTGGGGGGCGTGTCAGTAAATAGGGTGCATGAGTTCATCAAAACATCTTTAAGGGGGCACCATAACAAAAAAGGTTGAAGAGCACTGATCTAGATAACCTGGTAACAAAAGTGCTGAAACAACACTGGGTATCATTCTGTAGCTCGCTGGGTACCACATTGTAGCTCATGGGGCACTACTTCGTAGCTAAAAACACAGATAAAATGTTTAATTTTATTTCACTCAACATTCGACATTATCTCCAGCTTGCAAACAAATGACTCGAAGTGATTTGAAAGTTCTTGCAACTGGACTCTAAATCGACTTGATAAAGTCATGACTCGACTCTTACTTGAAAAAATTTTAGATGACTCTGACTCGAGTCTAACTCGAAGGGCTTGTGACTCGAATCGACGCGACGAATGTGACTCGGCCACTTCACTGTTTTTAATGCCACAGGCCAAGTACGCGAAGCAAACCTTGAGTTCCTTGCAGTGTAAAAACGTGCCAATATCCAGTTTGCAAGTGAGTTCAAGATAATCAGTCAAGGACGGCCAACCCCTCACGCATTACTCCACTGCGAATTCGCTAGCAATGTGAAGAGAGTTAATGTTTTTTTGTAAAGCACTAACTCTTTATAAAGCACTGTTTCTTTTCGCAATCACTTTTTCATGGACGCAGACAGGGATTTTGAGACTGGGAACAGTTACGTCGCGATATGAAAATCAATGCATTTAGCCCTTCGGACATTGCTCTACTGCGTTTACTGGTGGTAGATCATTCTATATGACCAGTGCACTGCTAATAACACCTTCGAAACGCTAGGCTGGTGCCAGAAGATTCGCTTTTCCGTAGCGGTAACATTTTTTCAGAACATGTTTTTCGTTTTTAGGTGAAGACTCGTTGCCGTGTACGCTTTGTAACCTTGTCTCGGTTTCGTTTCTCCAGTCACTTCGGCTGCTTCTTCCATTTCAACGGATTTTCTAGGATTCTAGATGGATTTTCCAGGATTCCTTTTGATATTGCACCAAAACCTAAATCCTTCACGAACGATGCAACATCTCGGCTCAAATTGCTTCTGGTCTATTTCATTCATTGTGGTAACATATTCTTGAACAGCAACCTGTATGATTGGAAAGCATTTTCTACACTGCAGATGAATGTTTGGTTTCAAATTCAAGGTTTTTTGAATTTTGTTTTTCTTAGCATTTTCATACAAGCTCTCATATGTTCTTGATATCAGCGTTCTTATTCGGCCTGTGAAGAATCAGAAAGCTGCATCTGCTTTGCATTAACTCGTGAAGAGTTTCCAACTAATGTCTGTCATATTTTCAATCAAATATTTTTTTCTTATGGCGCTCGAGCATAGAGTAATCGCAGGAGTTGGCACCACTCAAGACGATAAGCAATTACAACTATCGTGGGAACCAAGAAAGAGCGCACAACGCGCAAACGTGAGATGCCAACAGCACTCAGAAACTTGCGTGAAAATGAACCAAAGTCGATACACAACTACCATCCCCTGTTATGGACACAAGTGACCATAACATGAGCAAGTGCCATGCTGCTGGCAACACCCGCAAGACCAGCCCGTAGTCTAGTGCAGTGCTTGTCAACCGGGTGTACCAGAATTTTCCAGGGGTGTGCCAACTTGATGGGATGTACAGAGGTGTACCAGATGTGTGCTCTTGAAGAGCAGTCACATTGTCCCAAATATGTCCTTTGCTCCAGTGTAGCTGTGTTAACTTTTAACAGATTTTAAAACCGGATCTATCGGGCGGGGTGCATTGTCTGTCTTTTCCCGCCTGTTTGTTTGTAATGTTGGTCAAATGGCCACAGGGCCGGCTTTAAGGCGATGCAACCGATGCAGCTGCATTGGGCCCGGCGCCATGGTGTTTGCGTAGATTATTCATTTTGCCAAATACGCCTTGCGCTTGAGAATTCAGTAGAAACGCCATATGAATTTCACTGTTAACAAAGAACGTTCTCGTTAGAACTAGCAAATTTCCTCTCGAACGTTAGCAAACGTGCTCAGTTCTCGTGTTAGTGCTGTACTGCATATTTGCTCAGGTCTTGCATTGGGCCCGCATCTGCTAGGGCTGGCCCTGAATGGCCATCACGTATTTTTCTTTTTTTCTTTAAATGCATCATTCGGGAGTATGCCTGTAAAAAATGTTTGGGAACCATTGCTCTACCGTAGCTTAAATTTTTTGTAAGCTGCTGAACAGACCATGCTTTTCTCTGCAATGATCATATTGTGTTGTAGTAAGACACGTAGCAATATTTTCCACATTACTTTTCAAGCCGTTAGCTGGAGCTAAGCGCGAAATTATACCAAGAGGCAGTGAGTAATCTCCATGTTAATTTCAACTTTGCACTTTTACAGTTCAGATTTTAAGCTGTTATCATGTTATACGTTTGAAAGGTGTTGCAGTAAGCTGTTGATCCTCAAAGAAAATTGACGTGCGCAATTTTTTAAAGAAAAACTTAGTAGCAAAAGGTAGTTGTAAAAAAGAGCATAGTAACTATCAGAGGAAATACTTCAGTGAATCAAGTGAGAGTATGGATCTCAGCAAGTCACGTGCTGACTGCAACGTAGCCCACTTTTTCGCAAGTAAGATCGAGATTTAGCAGTGTACAGTTATAACGAAAGTTATTCAAGAGAAAAAGGCATATATTGTTTAAGAAGCACAAATGGAGAAGCGCTGCCTGCATCGTTTATGGGTTTTGTCGCACAAAAGAAGAAACACTGAACCCTTATCCTTCAGGGCATTGCCTATTTCATACAACCGTATTTGATAAAAGTAATTCGGCTCCAGGACATCTAAAAAACGTGTGAGGCCACAGCATTCTACTCATCAAAATAAGTCTTAGGCATTCTTTGAAACATCTCCAGAAAGTCATTTTCGATGGAGGAAAAAAAGCCGTTTCCAAAGTAAGAAAAATTCCACGATTAAAGCAATACAACCAAACGTAGATGTCTTCATATTTCAGAAGATTTGTTAAAACAACTTCTTGACAAGCTGAAGAAAGTTCAGTTGTTTGGTATTTAGCTCGATGAAACAACAGATATTTCAGAAGAGGTTCAGTTGATTTTCTGTTGTAGGTTTGCCAATCAGGAAACAAAAATCATTGGCGAGTTGTGCTGTCTTATAAGTGGGAGTTTGCTCAACTGCTCAAGCATCTTCGCCAAATTGAATGAGTTCATTGAAAAACATGGATCTAATTGGATGAAGTAGAAGGCAATTGCCCCAATGGAATAGCAGCCATGCAACGCAATACTAATGGAGTTGTTCGAAAAATAATAAATGTTTCCGTTGACTGTGTTTCAACTTGCTTTTTGGGGGGATTTTTCGATCACAGACCGAAGTTTTTTGAAATTACCGAAAAAACTTAGGTTAACTTGGTCAAAATTCCATTTTCAGACATGCAAAAACGTCCCAAAATAAAAAAAATACCGAAAATTTTTAAGTTATTTTGGAAATATGACCGAAATGTCTCAGCGAAAAATAAACCAGGTTTCAACTCATTGCATGATTAGTTGAGAATTTGTGGTTAGAGTTTAATTTAAGAATATAACCAGAGGTCAGGTCTGGAGATTGTTCTTGAGGATGTCACAAAATTGAGACATTCGTCCTTTCACATTCAAAGAAGCATCGAACATTTTCAAAAGTGTGCAAAGACATAATACCAGACACAATGGGGTTATATTTGATGCTGAAGTTACCCAGAGGAAACGTGTTAGAGCGTGTGTTTCAACTGTAGCAAGAGTTGCGGGTTTTCCTTGCTCAACAAAGATACCCAATATCCACTAATTTTCAAGGCAATATTTTGATTTATTTGAATCTGAATTATTTGTCATGGATCGTGCAACCATTTACATGTGAGGAAATCGACTTGGTATTTTCGCATGTAGCTGCAACAACGCAGAAAACGGCAAGACACGGCGGGGCGTAACGAGGGGGGCCAGAGGGGTGCAATTCCCCGGCTCCGAGTCACTATGGGGGCGTCAATCAGTGCAGGGGTGACCAATGGCTACGGGGACGCCGAAAAGTATCAACAATGTCACATGTACTTTCTTCAATATAGAACATATGCTTCCGAAAGACCTCAGTTTCAACTATGGGGGCGCCAAACTTGATTCTTGCCCCGGGCGCCATCTAACCTCGTTACGCCCCTGCACGGTACACGTAATAATATAATTAGTGAAAGTCAATCTTCCTGCTTAAGTTCGTACAACACCCAGTATGAATAAAAAAGAAATCATCTCATTTACTGTGATTGCTCCCGCTGAATTTCATCCGCCAGTTGTGAAAAATGTGGTTTAACTCTGTTTCAAGGGCGTTTTTCATAAGAGGATCAACA
>JGI24022J15233_10011055_pt1 | contig 10272 bp, 3 predicted proteins | sample Ectturendosymbi2_FD_15233 | JGI IMG/M metagenome (IMG submission 15233)
GACCATCAGGGATGTAGTGCCAGCAAGAAAGGTGTGGGAACGCATCCAAAAACATAGCCATTTCAAAACAGCTTTTGACTCATTTTGAAGCAAAACGTGAAAAAGGTGTGGGAACGCCGTTCCCACGCTTTCCCGTCCCACTACATCCCTGCGGACCATGCAGCCGCAGAGTGTCAAAATCTTTAATGACAAGGTATTTTTACAAGCAAGTGGTTGAAATTGGTGCATCAACTTCCTAGTTTTCAGCAGCAAGTTTTATCCTGCAACAACAGACCTTGATACTTCCGCAAAATTCCTTTGCCAAAAAATAATTTTTGAAAAAATAGTGTTTCATGATATTAGAAAGACTATGCAAGCAGCATGATTTTCATCACAGACAGCAAATACCTGTTAAACAACGATAACAGGCTTTCCTCGTTTATAGCAATCTTTTCCTATCCAAGCCCATTTACCTAATTTTATGTTGATTTTCAGCTCATACTTTGCGTTTTGAGTTGGACCCATATAAGAGGACGCTTATTTTCACCCAGTAAGCGATAGCGTTCAACTTGTTTCGCGAAACATCTACCGGTATTCCTGTGTCTGAAACACGGCGGCAAAGACTAGGTGTGAAGCATTAGGTGTAACATAATTATCTTAGCTTCACGATAGCTTTGAAATCAACCTGTGCCGTTTGGCAGAAAAGTTGTGTTTTTGTTGTAATTTATGTGCAAATACTGCGTTTCATGCCTAGTCAGCTTGACCGCCACTCTGACGGGGTACAAACGTACTCGTTAGAATATATTAGGAGTACTATTACTGTCAAGTGTTAGCAGTGGTGTAGGAGGTAGGGGTGCAGGAGGTGCAAGCGCACCGCCAAAAGTTTTGATTTGTCGAAAGGGCAAAGTCACTGAATATCCGGGCAAAAATGGCCGCCAACGTTGCTTGATTTCAAAAATAGCGCCCAACGTTTGCAGAAAAATACATGAAGACTTTTTGGAGGTCATACTAAAAAATGTCTTCATGATTTTTGTGGGAGAAAATTTGTAGGCAGCGTCGCATAAAAACCTTTCGGGCAAGTTTGGGAAAATTCGGGCAAAAATCCTTCGCACCCCCAAAATCTGCCTGCTCCTACCCTTGTGAGTGTTAGTATGTACCTTGATGGTGTGTGGACGCTTGCAGTGAGTAGTACATGTACAACATAGTTAACAGTTTGTTTCGATTTCAGCGTACTTTTTCTCACTTGTTGCTATCTTTCCAAACGGAATATCATTGCTTTGACTTTTCAGGATCAAATGGGAGAAGGCGCAACGAAGTATCCTGGTCTATAATACATCTTTGCATAAGTTCCAAATAAGTCAGATTTTCATTGGTATTCGGGTCAAAAAAACCCTTGGTGTCGTCAGAGCTATCTTCCAACACGGCATGCAGTCGCTTGTCAAACAAACCTCGTTCGAATGCGACATCTAGCGGTAGGCGATGGTTGGCATGAGGATCTATGATACCCCCAGTGGCAATTTGCGCCTCGAGCAAACGGATGCCATGACTCTCCACTACCAAGTTGCGTTGCATGGCGTCAAACAAAGACAGTGGTTCGTTTGCAAGCTTCGTTTTGTATCCAAGTACTGCCCTCTCCGCTCTGACCAAAACGGCTTCAAACTGACGGTCAATCAATCCTTGTTTCTTTGCTTCTTCCACGGATATTTTCGCTCCATTGTAAGGATTTATCATATTTCCTGTGGCAGCTTGCGCTTCTAACAGGCTCACAGCAGTACCACGACGTATAATCTTTTTTTGACAAGCATCGTACAAAGATAACTTCTCACCAGTTCCTTGAATCAACAGCCCGGCAATAGGTTCCTCACCTTCGAGGTACAGTTTTAGGTCATTGGCCACAGTTTTGACATCAACTTCACCAAACTCCAATTTTTTCATTGTTTTTTCTGATACCAAACGAGCTTTGGCGAGATCGAGGAGCTTGACGGCTCTTCTCCATCCTGACGAGAAAACAATGTCTTCTCTGTTTTTGCTGGGCTTGTTTTGCGGTGTGGACACAACAGATGGTTTGGTTTCGTCCTCCGACCTAAATACTGGTTCTACCTTTTTTTCCAGTGCTTCAGCGGGAAGCTGGCCTTCTACTGTTTCAACAACCGGTGACTCAGTCAGGTCTGTTGAATTTTTTTTCAGTTCGCTCGCGTTTACATCACTGACAGTTTTGGCGATTGTGTCACTCTCCTCCGCGATATGGTAGCTAGCGCCATCGCTGCTTTGGGTGGAGGAAGATGATACTGACAATTTTCTTGCTTCGGTCGCTACGTTTTCATCTTTAACAGTAATATCAGTGACGATATCTTCGGAAACTGCTGATGACATGTCTGAGTCAGAATGAGGTCCGTCATTTCTCGTCCTGGGACTAACGGCTTGACGTGGTTCCCTGTTGCTGATCGGTTCAACGACAAAATTAGTACTTCCAGTAGACACAGGTACGTCTTTGCTCTGTTGAGACCAAAAGACAGTTTTAGAAGAATACGAAATTTGATGCTGTCAAACTATNTTTGGAAACCCATTTCTTGGCATTACTTTAGTTTCAGCTGTTGACTTTTTATTTTTTTGAGGTGGTGAAATGCAAATGATTTTCCTCTTGTAGCTAAAGGACACTTCAAGTTGTCTCNTGTCCACCTTCACTGACTGCCATTCACACTTAGTAATTGTAACGCTAATTAGATAGTGTATAATACTGCAGAAAAACGTCATTCAGAGGGTCAAGTTACCCATTTTTCTGAAGTCTTTCGAAAAATTGCAAAGTGCCAAGCAGCGGTATTTAGTGGTGTAAGTCGTAAGTTCGCGAGCAACAACACTGCATTGATACACACAACGAAACTTCACATCTGCTTACTTTGTGCGTGGCCGTAATTGCAACCTTGTACGGTGCGGCATAGCTCAGAATATTCAACGCGTCCTCGTAATTGATGCCATCGAAAAATACGGTGACGCTGGTAATGACGTCTCCTGCGGATAATGACATCGGTTGGGTAGCAGCCTATGCGTTAGATGCAGTGGCACGCTTATTCTAAACATTGCCTCGCGATAGATGACATGTTTGAGGTCTTTTCTGGAAAATGAGTGTTTCTGTATGGACTTCACAAAGCTAAAGCTGTCTGCAGGCTTGTTTATATATCACAAAATATTCATCATTCTGGCGCTGAAGAAGTGCGGAAGCTTCTGACTGAGTTAGTCTTTGGTTTTGTTCAATATGTTACCAAAACAATATGTTGAATCAGTACGCAAAGATGTAATTTGGTACTATTTCATTGGAAAACCTGTACAATACCTACTTTGATGGGTTAATTTTCTGCAGTGCATATCAAGTTTTTGTGGTACTTTCTCTGAGTTTTGCAGAGTAGTTTTTGTGCTTTTGTAAAGCAGCAGGAGAACTGTTTGCATTTTGCCGGCAACGTTTTATCCTATGCTGCATATACTGCGTCAAGGTTTTAATTTCAAATTAGTCTCAACGTCACAGCTTGATTAAAGATTGTTCACATAGGAGTGGCAAAGGCGAGCGAAGCAAAAATATTTTCCTCAGGCAATCCTGTGTCAAAAAGCAATTGATGTGCTTGAAGCAAATACCTGGGTTATCCAAGCACAAAACCGAAAGGTCTTCTAGGAGCACAGGAAGGGTACTTACGGACAAGAAATGGAAAAACGTTTGGTGTAATCGTTGAATCAGCGCTCTTGAAGTAAGATTACTCTTGCTTATACGCCTACTTCAAGTATACATCATCGGTGGTAGAGGATGCTTAGGGACGACAGGGGCGTAAATTCGCCTTCTCGTTAACGTCTGTTTACGGGTTGTTGACGGCAAGCCAGAATTTACACTAAGGGAATGAAGCGAAATATTGCCCAAGTCTACAAATTCCCCTTATTTAGCAAACGACGATCATAGCCCATGCGCTCTCATAATAATCAAGTTTGCCTTTCTCTCAACTGAATGGGTGGTTTTCGAGATATGCCACAATGACGTGGTTTTGGTGAACAGCCATTTTTTCACTTCAGCAAAGAGTTATCAAATGACGAACTTCCACAAAAACCTTTGGTAGCCAGGCCATTGTAATGTTACGTGAAACTACAAGTAATGTGCTCTATTATAAGTATTTAGGATTTTTAAATTTAAATCACACAAGCAACTTATCAAAGAAACTACCCATTAAATGTCTAAAAATTAAAGCAGGTAAGAAATAGTTTCAAATTTCATTATTTCTTGCAAATGAAAATGTGTATTGTAATTATGTCTTGAGCGAGCAAGCGATTTGAAAAAAGCCATTTTTTCGAAAACCGACGCAACAACAACAATGGCATAAAAATCATTATTCTTTCTAGTAATCGTGAAATCGACGTTAATCTGCGTTTCGCAACAGAGGAACAATCGATGCGAATAATCCTTAAGAGCATTATCTCGCCGAGCATGTAACGCTAGTTTTGCTCGCCTTGTGGGACGTTGGCGTCACACAGGCGATCCTAACGCAGTGGAGAATCCACCACCGATTTTATTGGGTTACTCTCATCAAAGCACCATCGAGTTCATTCTGCATTTTTGATTGACAGGCTAGTTGTATGTTTTTTTTTAAACTTTGGAGATTAGCTTTATGATTTGGAGACCAAAGCCACAGCACTCAGTTGGGTACACCTGTTACTACAGAGATTCAGAAATTGTCGAAAATACTGACCTTTAGCCAGTTTTTTATCGGCCGGACCATGTTCTCGAACGCTTGTCACCACCACGTCCCCATCACTGTCGGCAGCAACGTCGAATCCGTTGGTGACGGGATTTTTGTTGTCAAGAACCACAGTAAACACCTAACCGAGTGCAAGAAAAATTTTGTAAGGAAATACGACGAGTGCTTTCAATACTACTGATCAAAATACAAATGTAACTAAAACTGACTTGCAGTGTTAAAACGAAAGGAAGTAGGCACAAAGATTTTTCACAAACATTTGCTTTCGTTTAGGTTAGGGGTGGGGAACCTGCGACCCGCGGGCCAAATGCGACTCGCGTGAACATTTGATATGGCCCGCATCAGAATTTTCGCTACCAAGTTAGAGTACAACATCGTGTCAAAACGAAGCTCCGTGAGAAGTAGGTACTTAAATAGTACGTTTAAAGAAGACACTCTTCCTCATTGTTTGACATTGGTAAAATTTTAGGATAAAATTAATTGATTTTGCGGCCCGCCAGCGATAAAGCACAATTCATGCGGCCCATGATAGTGAATAGGTTCCCCATCACTGGTTTAGGCCATTGCCTTGTGCAGAAATGACTTTTCACTCAAACCTGGCGCGGTAGTGTGCCCATTTTTCAACCCGAATTTTCAAGCAGCGCACAGTTAATTACAAGGGGCGAGGGCTTGTAGCTGCTGAACAGAAGACTTTGCAATTGTGCAAGGTGTGAAGACAGCTGCTAATTACGGTACCCACGAACACGTCATGAACCTGGTTTAGAGGACAGTTTTTTTTCTTCAAATCTACCAATCGTGAAACTGTTGGGCATGTCTTGATTCTAAACACATTTAGGACGAACGACAGATAGACAATGTTCAATATTACTGCAACAGAAACGATTCCAGCAATAGAGGTGTATTTGAGCAGGTGAAAATGTTCACTTTTTGGTTTTAATGACGCTAACCTATTGGTAATCATAAACCTGAACATGAGACGCCTGGGATCGTAGAAATTTAAGCCGCAAAAGAAAAAAATACAAAGAGCATTGAAACCACTAATTACTGACGTCCTCGGAAGCGGATTGTGGATCTGGTTGCTGCTCAGTCATTTCAGGAATTGGTATGTTGTCCTGGAAAAATATTGCAAGCTGATTTTCATAGAGCTTGAAAAAGCTTTTAAAGGATAGGTAAAACGCTGTTTAAGAAATGAAAAAACTTAATATTCAACCGCAGGGGCGTAGCCAGGGGGAGGGCGAAAAGCGCCGTCGCTCACCCAAATTTTGGACGGCAATTATTGAATCTTTCATCGAAAATTGTCATGAACGCGTAGTCAATTATTTATTCGAGTTGGAAAATTTCGTCCCCCAAATTAGTTTTCTGGCTGTGCGCCTGCTCAATCCACTGTTCTAGATGAGAGGATTTTTAATGTCCAATATCGTCCTAACGATTCAAAGAAGACCGCAAGGAATTCCGTGTCTCGTTTTTCGCATGAACGCGTTGACCTGGCTGTTCGCAGTGTGGGTATGATTCTGAACGCTTCACGGTTCAGTGCTGCCCAGATATTTTCATTCTAAATGTTTCCTGGCTGTCCAAACTGCCTCTGCCACTTCAAGACCGTTTCAGAACTTTCTAAGCAGATATTTGAGTTTCAAAGGTGTGTACAAGAAATGCATGTAAACAAGGTAACATGCTGCTTGCTACGACAAATGAACAACTTGATGAAATCTGTTGGATTATTTTAATTAATTTTTACTCCTTGGTAACCGGTCCTACGACGCCTTTTTGAACTGCAATCCCAAAAGTAATCGTCTAGTTTCATTTGAAGAACTTGTCAAATTACCGTCAGTTTCAGTGCTTCATCAATTGCCTTGATGACAAGCACTTCGACAAGGAAAACGGCCTCCCAAAACTCAAAGCCGTGAGACTTTGAACCTTGACGTCGTGAGTGTGCTTTACTGCAAGCACGAGGCGAGAGCTGCAGTGAACCCAAACACGCAAACTGCATTGTGATTTTATGTGGAAAGAACAATGCATGTGGCGTCCACGCTAGTGATTAATTTTTGATAGGGAACGTATGAACTGCCTAAAAGTGCGCAAATATTATTGCAATTTTTTGCGTCAATCAAGTCAATGTAATTCAACAAGCAAAACGACCACAACCGATGTTGTTAATGCTCTGTGTCCTATCCACATACGCGCACACATCGACACCGCTTTTCCATTAAAAAACGAACTATACCAAGGCTCTAAATGCCTTGACGGTTGATATTACCCTTCAATTGAAACCTTTATTCCCACACCAATGAAAAACTGACATTTGGCAACGAGGCTACGTAGACCTAATATACTAAAAAGGTTGAGAAATTACTGCGTGTTTTAACTGACTTACGTTTGGTGATGCTTGTGTTTTCCCCGAATCGACGGCCACTTCGTTCTGGTTCGTAACATTNTCTTCTTCGCGCCGGTTTGATTCTACAAGAGCGTGACTGAAACTTGGTTGGAGCTTTTACAACTAGGGATGCATATAATGGAATATCGAATCCTTCAGTATTCAAATCCAAAAATCAGAGTTTTTTCGAACATTCAGATTCGATATAAATTTTGAGTAAATACACGTGAAAAATTGCAAAGTTGGCATGATAAATAATTTCAGTAAATTTTGCAGTGGCTCTTATTGCGCTCCTGAGTACGAGAAAGAAACACTCAGCAAGCTCGCGGCACTGCGTAGTGACATAACGAGCTAATCAACAGGTCGTGTGATCGCTGATCGGTGTTCTAAACCTCTGCGCGGTCACCGCATTTTGCTCCTGACAAGTTATTCTGGAATAGGATTCGGTATTCTGGATTCGAAATAAACATTCCGGAATGTTCCAGAACCTCTAAATGTTGCATAATGCACATCCCTATTTACAACCACAACTAAAACATTCGGCAACTAATCTTTTAAATTTATGTTAGATAGTCATAAAAAGAAAGAACGGCCAGTCAGTCCACATTTTGTTGTGTATAAAAAATATTCTGTGAACTGTTTGTTCCGTAAAGACGTAATTTGTGCAAAATTAACTCAGTGAACAAATCGATGGCCAAAAAGGCTGCTGTAGGCTGTGTGTAAGATTATAGCGTATACGATCACTGCGACCATAAACAGCAACAATAACTTGACATAGGAAGGCCCTATCTCAGAAACTTCAACTGAAACCGCTGTAAAGTCAACTATAAACCAAAATCCACACTTAAATTAAATTGCGGGGATTTGCAATTGCGAAACGATGCTCATTCTGAACCTGTATTGTCCTCCACATTTTTGATATTGCATACTGCATTGTTTTATTTTGTTCGTTCCACCAACAGAGCTCAGAAAAGCAATTAACAACAGGATTGAAAATGACTGAGTTTAAAGCATTAAGACTCTGGTCAAGCAAAACAACGTTGCAATATTATCGGTAGGCAGGAATTCCGATGCGGCGTTGCGTTGCAGTTCAAACATGTTTGCGATATATTGGAATAAGAAAACTACCGCATGCACAAAACTTTGTCTTGCTGGCAGTGCCGGATTAAGGTAGCGCGGGGCCCGTAGCATTTCAAGAGCGCGGGGCCCCAAGTTAAAAAAATATCTCAACACGTGCTAAATCATAAAGCGTGTGGGCAAGGCATCCGTGTTTCTAGCTTTACTCTCCGTATGCTCTATCCAGTTCGCATCGTAACATGGCAGTCTAAGTGTATTTTTCTGACCGCCAGTGTTGCCAGATGGTTGTAACCTAAATCTGTTAAATAGTGTCACAAAAAACTGCTAGATTCTGCTAAAGGTCTTGTCACAAATTTTCAGCTAAAATCTGCTAAACGCAGTGAAATTCTGTTAAAAAACTGTCATTTTTAATATGATTGAAAGAAACCTATAAAATTATACAATATACTAAGTTTTCGTCTTCCACTCGCTCTCAATAAGCATGGGCTGAAAATACAGGTCTTGGCCAAAACACCTTTCGGCCCACAATTTTCTATCAGTCAACATTTTGACTTTTTGAGCAACGTAACTGCAGCTTGACTCGTTTTTTTGTATGACACACAGTTCTTGACGATCTGTTTCAAATGGTTGCATGTTTTTATACCGCAGAATAATGCCCAGCGATAAACTATCTGAGCATAGCTTCAGCCCTACAACTTTCTAAGTTTGGTCTTTGTAACTTTGTGTTACATTAGGGAGCATGCAAAAAGTTCTTTAGTCGTATCTGAGTGCTTTTGCTACCAGTTGTGCCTTTTAATATCACAGTACTTCGCTATGATTGCATTGTTGCAAACTTCGCAAAAGGCTTTTGTTGAATCAGCAGGATAGGCAGTAGGCATTGAGCCAACTTTTGCAGTAAGTTCTGAATCTTGTAACCANATATGTCGAAACTTTTGGCAGCTTCGGTTTATCAGGAAGTTTTTTATCATATAGTAGGCTACTACTAACTGGCGTAACTGAATCACTTGGAAATATCGTGTCGTGGGATATAAACATATTCTACCAATGTTGCCTTTCAACCTAACGCGCTCACTGACCACACAAGCAAATAATTTAGGCTTCACCAAGCTATCTAATTAATTACTTGTTATAATACAATCATCTGCTTGAAGCAGCTTCTTTGCATCATAATAAAAATTCCAAATAATTGCAGGCAGCTGGTTGTGCTTTGTCCTGGTGTTACTCAGTGGCGGTTCTAAGGGGATGGGGGGCTTTTTGGCTGGCCCCTGCTTGGCCCCCCAGTTTATTGCTGAATTTCACGTTCAAGTACGTTTGATTGACATACACAGCAAATAACTTTCAGCCAGCAAAATTTTAAACGATTTGAAAACTTTCTGACGACGGTTCTGACGATATTCACAAGCCTTTGTTGGGTTTGATAGGGTTAATCATAGCAAATCAATGTTCATTACAACGGAAAATCACCATGCAGGAGAGACATTTATGTTGGACCCCACTTTNTTCCTTGGCCCCGCAGTGCCCCCAGTTTTTTATTCTAGAATAGCCACTGGTGGTACCGTCATGAAGAAGATAAGTATATTTTTTGATGAAAAGGTGTAAAGTTTTCATCTTGAAAAACTCTTAGAATAAGTTTTTGGTCAGGANNTTGTTACCTNCTAAACCNACCAAACGGTTGGTAAAATCCTGCTAGAAAATTAGCTAACTGCTAGAATGAAATTTTACAGCCAACAGTGAGAAAATCCTGCAAGATTTAGCAGCAAATCAGCTAAAATGGCAACACTGCTGACCAGGGGCGGATCCAGAGGGGGGCGATCGCCCCCCCCTAAAATCTACAAAATTAATTCTATTCGCCATGATTTTTTACAATTCGGAAAACAGCATTCGCGATAGAAGGCGATAATGTCAGTGTTACGAACAATACTTCATCCTTCTTGCAGTAGCAAAGACGTCATTAGACGACTACCAAAGCTTACTAAAATCGCCTCCCTTAAACATACTGATTGGATCCGCCCCTACTGCTGACCGCAACCTTGTGCCTTTTGTTACGTCTGTACAAAATGCATCAAACAAGAAAATCTGGACACAGTTAGCGTTCAGTTGAAAACCTTTGTT
>JGI24022J15233_10011062_pt1 | contig 10269 bp, 8 predicted proteins | sample Ectturendosymbi2_FD_15233 | JGI IMG/M metagenome (IMG submission 15233)
GTTACAGCTGAGTAAGCATATAATGACTGACCCATGGTCAGCTGACTTTGATGACCTCCGGGTCTTTTCGTTGGCCATGCAAAATAAACTAGAATTGTCTGAATTGTCATCCATTGATTTTATTGTCCGCGAAACTCAACATTAAAGATACTTGTTTAGGCGTTTAAGCAAAACCGTGATTTTACAGTTTTAACTGCGACAAATATCCGCTACCTCTGTCAAAATGTTTACCTGAGTTGAGTCAAACTGATCTCCACCAAATGCCGAAACGCAAGGCTTGATTCCACCAGTTCCAACTGCTATCATAAAAAGACCCACCATCGAAAGAGCCCTGCACAGTAAGTTGCAGATATAAAAACGAAAACTGAACGTCGTCGGTGAGTATTGTTACAGAATTATCAACAGATAGCATAATTGTGAATATTAATAGAACTCTGATGTATCGAGAAGTGCAACGTATCAGCGGATCACTGCTGTTAATATCTGTTGGATTAGATCTATCAACAATTTTCTGAACTGGGAAAAGAAAATAATAAACGTAATGGAGAAACCTCCTGATTTTGGTGAACATATTATGACTGATGTTGATCAACGCCTAGTTTTTCAGGGAAGGTAAATGCATTATGTAGCAGTTAACTTGGCGAGAACCTTTGCCACGTTTTGACTACAGTATCGTGGTTTCTACCGAGGTTTGGTTCTAATTTTACGTAAACTACCACAGATCGACAAAAGCGCGACGTAAGCAGTTTAATAGAACGTCACATACACGCTTTCATGCTGAAAGCAATTGAAAGCAGTAATCTTCAAAATAAAAAATGTAATCCAAATGACTCTTAAAAATAATTCAAGCTCACTTGTTAAAACTATATGCCTTATATTTGTGTTTCGAAAACATACATTCACTCTTTCGTCCTTGACAACATCAATACGAACAGGAGAGATATGAAAGGATTTCGTCTTGAAATTCAAAAGACTCATACCAACGAGCAAGTTCACAAAAAATCTTTTTGCCAAATGTGACCGAAGTTCACATTTGCGTTTTAATCTTACATATGAGTTTCATGACTTGGAATGTAAGGAATAGCTGAGACAGTCTTCACGCCGTGCCCAAGAACATAAACAATAGAAAGATACAATATTGTTCGGTACTTCCCCCAGTACGAGTCAGCAATGATAGCGCCCACGAGCGGGAAAAAGTAAGCGAAGAACGCGAACGCATGGAAAACAGATGTTGCCGTGTCTTCGTTAAGCATGAGGAAGTTTCTTACGTAAAGAACCAACACCGCTGCAAAAATACGTCAAAAATATTGTTAACAAACTTAGATTACTGTTGAGATTGAAAAAAACATTTGCAAAAGCAAAAGGAATTAACAAGACACTGATCTTTGACCCCTTTAACTTTAATATTTTGCAGAATTTTGCTTACTTCTCATGCCGTAATATGAAAACCGTTCGCAAAATTCATTTCCAAGGATGAAGAAGACGTGTTTCGGATATCTTTTTCGGACTTCCTATGAATAAGAGACGTTTTGATTTGTTAATTATGTTTACAGTAAAAAAATTACGGTAACTATCCGCGAAAGTGTGTCTTTCATTCACATTTAGTTATATCAGCTATTTCTGAGATCAAACAAGCGTGAACAGCATGTGAATTTAATTTTTAACCTTGTCTTTCAGATATCAGTGGTTAGCGAAGTGTCAGTAATTCAGATAATTTTAATGGCTTACAAGTACAACGACTTCTAAGATCTCATCCTGAAACGAGCAAACGCTATGAATACTAGATTACCAAATTCATTCAGTTAGATGTTCAAAGAGTCACTGTTGACTTTAAAAATATGGCGGAACCTTCTGAAAAGTTTGTCATTTGGTGTTTTGAACTGGTAAACTGTTTTCATTTTTGAATATTATTGTTATTAGTAAGAACAGAGGCAAAACGCCAAGGCAGCTTAGTAGGCAATGCAGATAGCGGAAAAGTAAAAATCTTAAAACCTTGTTGTAAGGAAATCCTTTTAGCTTCTTTAATAGCAGAAAAAGAAATTCCGTAGGCAAACAAAGACGTTGTATGCATTAGTTTCAGCCACATAGTTTTTGATGTACCGGCTTTACTTCAGCGTTAATTTTTAATTTTCTTAGCCAAAGCAAATCAAGGGCATAGATGACGTACCAATTTTTGGTCAACTTAAAAGGCTCGTAGTGAAATACATTGCAGCGCCTTGATTCAAATAGACTAAGCCTGTTGGCATACTAAATAACTTCCCAACTACCTTGCTATCTTGTTGCACATGTCTGCCAAAGGTACAAAGTTGATGATCAAGAAATCAGACCACGTTGTGTGAATGCACACAGCCGATTGATATTGTCAGTGGGGCGAATTACCTATGTCCAGATGCCAAGTGTTAAATAATCCCAAGCCTGTTTAAAATGGTTCCGATCAGCCATCAGCGAACCATGTGAGAATTTGTATTCTACGAGATAATTCTTAACCGATTTTTTCGATCAATAGACTCAGTTTTGTTTAAAAGCAACTCGTCCGTCATCTTCAGCAGTATCTGATTTAAAGATTCCGACGTTGTGCGTCAATGGATTCTCTGCAAGAGCCTGAAAAAATCTTCACCAGGTGCTTGGCGAACTATTTAACTCTCTTCTGTTGGCAACGTCTGTTTGGAAAATGATTCCAAGCGCAAGTTGGGATTGAATGAGGCAGCAATTAATTAAACCCAGGCCAAGGACTAACTTTGACCCATATAAGGTAACTCAAAACCAAAACATAATTCAACTGGCCACTGTTAAGTACATCGAAAGTTGCAGTTGATACTTAAAAATTTCTTACTGCCAAACAAAATTTTCTACTTGCAGTATCTATATAAAAACATCTTCGATAAATGTCTGTGTGTTTTTTGAAAATTCACCAGTGGTTTGAAATAAAAAGGAATGTTTTTCGTATTCGTCTAAAATGCAAGCGTAGCTGTGGCTGGATAAGTAAGTAGCTTCTCAACCATCTCAAACTCGTCTGTAAATTTTCAATGCAAGAACACAATGACGTAATGAAAAAAATGCCTGTTTCGCCTCGGGGTGAACTTGAGGTAAACGGATTTACGAAAAGCTCGTTTTACTGCTGAATACTCTTTCAGTGTATTTTCTGGAACATCTACACTACGTTTAACCCCACGTCTTTGCATACATTTTGCAGTACATCACATCTTCTGCAAAAATATTAGTCAGAGTTTTTACGTGAAATAAAATCAAAAACTTGCTTTGCACACGAAAATTCACAGGCTTCGATTGCTCTACCTTCTTATTCGAAACAGGAATGTTTTGGTGGTGTAGTAAGTTAAAAGCGTAAAGAATTTCAATCAACCACATTTTATTTTTGCAAGTTCACGCAATTATTGCAGTCGAAATTGTCGGGAGCGCATTTAATCAATTATCGGACTTACCTTGTTTCTATTTCGCTCTTGATTACCGTTTGAAACATTAGCGTCTTCACCATGTTTTTCAGCCAATGAAACATGTTCAAGTTCCATAACTTACAAAACCCGACAAAAGCCCGTTTTCGACTGTATAACTTGCGTAGCACTTTCCTGAAAACGACTTCATATAAATTAAGTCCTTTCCACTTCGACCTTATCAATTATTGCGTTTAATAAAAAAAATGTATGTCTATTGCAGAAGGTACTCAATTCTAGAAACACATCCATTGTTTCGATTAATTGAGGCTAATGAACAGGGCTTTTAGTTTTTTACACACTACAATGGAAGACCTCTAGCCTTTCTAACGTGAACATTAGCTGACCTGAAAGTTCTCGGTGGCCGGCAACGTTTGTAGAAACCGAAAAGCAGCTTCATCAGTCGTTACGCATGATCAACGACTGGCCAATTCGTTCAGTGCTGGCATTACTGAGTCGTTGCAAGGATTGCCTACAAACAGAGACGTTTCCTTCCTATCTGTTTTGTTTTGCCGCATGCTTAGACCACGCTGTACTTTGATCGAGCACAGAATAGACGAGGATGTATGCTTTTTTCGTTGCGAGCAGTTGAAATACATGATTGACGGATAACGCGATTTGCTTTATGGTTGCAATGCAAAAAGTTGGTGTAGTGAAAAACATAAAGGCAAAGCAATCATGGTTCTGCCTCTGGCCTTTGAAGCTACATCTTTCAGAATTTGTCTAGATTGGAGAAAATCACCGTTTTGACTCAAAACAAGCAGTTGCCAGATTGCTTTAAACCAGAGGTTCTTTAAACTTTTTCGGTCGCGTCCATTTTGGCGCTAGCCATTGATGCTCTTGCCTCACCTAACTTCAAAATCAATCAAACACAGAAACAGACCAAGAATTAATTTACCTTTATGCTGCTCAATGGGAAGAATTCAACCGTGTTTTGGAAACCAGCAGTTTCATTCGAGGATTTGTAAAAGACAACGCACCTTGCAAATCGCCTCCACATTCCAGTTTGTTCCGAGATTTTGTCTTGTCCCCTTTGTTTTGATTATCGCTTTTATTGTGAAATGATAATAAATGTACGAATGATGAAAGCAATACATTTAATACTTTTCGATAAAATGTGTCGCTTCATACTCAAACTTGCGTAACGTATTTGATCTTGGTTGTTGGTAAAATCCAAGATATTTTCGAGTCCACTAAGCATTAATAAAAGTATTATTATGTGTTGAGCGTTTTGATTACATTCCTACCATTGATGACTTGATAATCTTTTGCATATCATCTAATATTTCTACAAGTATTGTCTTTGAACTCCATCCTAATCGCCTTTTTCATTTTGTGTTTGGTTTGTTGCGAGAGTAATGTTTTTCGTTGTAAAGTGAGCTGCAAATGTTAAATGAGGTTTAGCTCTTATTGCTAAAATTAAAAAAGATATACGTAAATGGTTTGCTCTCAGTGCTGCTGTTGCAGACGCTGCGCCTAGATCCTGAAAATTAGAATGAGAAAAAGTCTGTTTCATGAATGTTTCGATTATTTTCCACCCCTTTTATCGTTGACATAATTCAAAGGAGCTTTCTATCGAAACACATTGATATTGTCATCTTGCCGACTATGACAAGACTTCTTCGTTTATTGTATCGTGCTTCATTGTTCTTATTTATGAGTTATAAAGCTGTACCTTTGCTGCAACAAACGAGCCAACGCACTCAACGCTAACTGCGAAGCCCAAGTGGCCTTGAGAAATGTTATCGCCTGTCGGAACTCTCTGTTTTTGATCACTTCACAGTTTAAAATCAAATTGACGCCAGAACAAACGATACAGCGATTCGATAAAAAACAAACTGCAGCGTCCCTTAATCGAAGCCAACGCTATTAGAAGGGAATAAATTTCAGTGCATAACAAGTGTGCTTCAGTTCTACAAACCTGCAATGCACGAAGTTTCGCGGTTGCAGTGTGCGTCACAGATCATTCGTCAAGCGCAGCGGCTTCATGCTACAAAACTTTCGCTGCAATATGCACGAGTTCAGAACGTCCAACACAATGTCTCCAATTCCACGCTGCACAGATAGGTTTGCATAACTGCATGACGTTCAGGAATAAAATTTGAAAAAATACCAACAATTTATTACATACTGCGAGCCTGCGTCACAACACTACTAGCAACAAACTTACTGACTGCACCATAAACGTGAAAGTCACGAAGATGTTTAACTGAAAACCACTACTATGTTCCTAAGCGTGCCATGAAGCTCACCCGTCACATAGAAACTTTAACAGCATAGAGATTTCTCGTAAGTCGTAACATACATGTAACGAGCAGTTAAATTTTTGTGATGTGTTTGGTACATCCCGAAGGTGGACGTGTATAGGAAACGTTTTGTGAATACCCATAAAACGCAGTTATTTGCATGGAAACGATAATTTTGATTCAGCCACTCATTTCATTAAAGTAATCATGCTGTTGGCGTGATTACTTTGCTGTTCATGCTGTTGGTTGCAACTAGTCAGTACTGAAATATATTGCATTTTTTAATGTGAGGCAGATATCGTTTGAAGAGTTTTTACTTTTGAAACTTTTGAAACCAAGCTTTTGTTCTTTGGGAAAAAAATTTCGAAAGTTCTGTATTGCTTCTCATTTCTGAACTTTCGTGAAACCGCAACTTATCGAATTTGCTAAAACAATCACAGGTCCATGCATTCAAGGATTTTCCTGTCTTCCCGTTTAGAGAAAATAGTTTGTAGCTGGACAAACACAGTTAGTTTCGAGCAAATGGTTAAGCACCACAATAGAGCTATGTTCCTGATACAACTCGATCTCACAGAAAACGCATCTGACACAAATTCTAAAAATGCTGATTGTGTTCACAAGCTTGAAAAACTGGCAGCAAACATTTAATATTGAGGTTCTCAAGGTACACCCTAATATCATATTTATAAAAAGTGAAAAACACGTTTGGTACAGAAATAAATGTTACTAACTGCAGTTTGTTTTGAAGAACAGCTCCATTTTCGGTAAACCTGTTACACCGTCGCTCAGCAACATGTTCAACTCAAAAACAGAATGTCATGAGTCGGGAAAAACCGGTTTAAACCAGTATGAGGCACTGCCTGATATGGATGAAGCTGGTTGACTGAAATGTTTTCGACATATGTGGCAGCAGAGGCAGTGCAGTGGTGTAAATATATTGTTTTATCATTGTTGTTTATGACATTGTTGGCTTCTTGATCTTACCTGTTTGCGTCTCACAGCCAATATCGAATCATTTGTATGCAAGCTGCTTGCCTTACCTTTTCCTCAGGTCTGAAATAATTCAACGCATGCTCGCGCAGCTCCTGACTGCTTGCTTAACTGCTTGACTGCTTGACTGCTTGCAAAACTGCGATTTCTGCTGGACTTCGATCACTCTCTGAAACTAAGTTGCGGGAATTTGAACGTACCTTGATGTGTGACCAGCTAATGATTCTTTTAGTCTTTGTATTTCGACTTCAAACAAATTGATACCGGTCATTAAAACTATGGGACTCATAGGAGGCCAGCGACAAAACAAGGCATGTCGGGAATCTGACGGCGGAAGAACTGAGGCAACTCTTCAGTGAAGGAAGATGGTGGTTCGATGCCTATCTTGTGCAGGACCGGAGTTAACCAATGAAAAACGGGTTCTTAAGGAAGATACTTCCAAGCATCCTAGGAATGGAAACCCTACAGAAGCAAGGGTCTGTTATTTTCAATCAAGAGTTTTAGACTATAACGTTAGAACACGGGTTCTTAACCTGGGGTCCGCGCAGGTGATTTAAGGTGCGCACAAATGTGATTTTAGGTTAATAGGCTTTGCTCTGACATTTCGATCGCTACTATGACGATTAGGACCTAATTTCAAATATTTATTGCAACATTTCTGCTTGAGGGTACTAGGGGTCCATGACTAACAAATGTTTAAGAACCGCTGTTTTGGAGTTCCGGCTTTCGCTAACATGGGTGCTGTCGATTTTTCCCCAGAAGTAGTGACTTTAGTATGCAAACTTATATTCGCGTTTACATGGGTTGACAACAATTTTTCATTATTATTTAAAAATGACAACATATTTCATTATTTCGGACTTAGGAAGTTTTGAGCTCTTTCAGGACGTAATGAAAATTCCGGAAAAAATACAAAATCCGAACAAAACGTCGCCCGGTTTGATCTTGGAAATGAAGAACTTTGTAGGACTTTGCCGTAATAAACACAGTCCGGGTTTATCACTTTTTGCAAGGGCATACTGTATAATTATCGCCTATGTCAAATAACTTTCTGGACAATAAACTCGCTGGACATACAAAAAAGCTTGGGAGTAGCAAAAAATAAAGCGAGGTCGGAGGGCGATCAGGATTAGACAAAAATAATAGGTATCTTTGAAAGGCTGTTGAAATGAGTTGCTCAAAGCTTTGATAGCCATATAAACCAGGCCCGTAACCAGGGAGGCGCAGGGGGGGCGAAGCCCCCCTAAAATTATTTTCGCCCCCTCTGGAAAAATTTGTTGGACATAGTTTGAAACTATTGGAGATAGTTTAAAAACTTTGGGCCACTTTCAGAAAACTCTTCGCCCCTCCTGGTGTCCCAAGCTGGTTACGCACCTGATATAAACTTACATCAGAAATGTTGTACAAAGTCTGGAACAGCGTTTCTAGGGGCGCGAATCCCTAGTTCCCCTCAAGAAGAAACGTTGCAATAAATAGTTGTAACTGGTCTTAATTTTTTTAGTAGTAATCGAAATGTTTGCAAAGCCTATAAAGTCTTTAAATGGCATTCACGGACCTCTTAAGGGGCCCCATGTTAAGAACTCGTGCAAACTCAATGTCAAGAACCCGTGGTCTAAAATTGAGGCTGCTAACCGGCGGCTCGTGAAGCCATTTTGTGCGGCCCAGCTAGTTTAGCTCTGTACTAGTTAGTTGGCCCGAGGCCACCGTGATAGACAATGGTGTCCTCGGAAGGCCTCACACAAAACGCCGAAACATGGCTTTAGAAACGCTTTTATCGCTCTTGTTAGCAGCTGATGCTGTGCGGCCAGCGGTGACCAGTTAGTGACAAAATGCGGCCCCCAAGAATGAAACGTTGGGCAGACCTGGAGGATTAGACAGCTGCAGTTGTAATGGCAAACGCAACAACTTCACTTGACAAGACAAGGTTCGCTTGTGACTAGTCGTTTCAGTGCTTTGCGGAAGACGATATACGTGCTGGACACTCCCTGCAGTTCTTTAAGTCTGCTTTGACCTGTTCCACTAAATTTTAGATTTGATTTGCTTTCCACGGTTCTTTCACATTTTCTTCAAAAATTGTTTAGTTGCTTTTAGCTTTTTTAACTTTTGTTTTTAAACGATGAAGCCGCCACCAAAGCTTGCATAATGCCATTACAAGGCACTTTTGACTCTTTTACTGAAATTGTAAATTTACTTGAAGCAAATACCAAGGTTAGATATTATATTCTGTTTGGGCGTCGTCATTTGAATTAAGATCAACACAAAAGCACGAAACCAATGGAATGAGGGATGGTAGAAAGCTGCAGTTTTGCATGACACGTTCGCCTTTTTCGCAATTCCATAGAAAAGTGCATAAGTAACAGTTTTAGCAAATGAAGCTAAAGGTGTACCATATTTAGGCAAAAAATATTAGCCGAGTTTGCTTGAAAAAATGTACTTTTATGAAGCATTTAAGCATGACCTAGATTCGTATAATAAAGCGTGAGGCTAGTCAAGTGGCAGACATTAGCATTTTACAACTTTTTTGGAAGAGAACTTTCTTTTGCAAACTGTGGGCCACGTTTTAATCCACCTAGTGATCAATCTAGTGATCAATACCGGTGAGTCACGCGAAAATTTTGTTCACTTTCATAAATATATTTATGTGCTTTTGTACTTGCTTAAAACATGTCAGCATTTCTGCCTGTCCATGCCGTCAGGTAGAAAACTGTTTTTCCGCAATTGGGCATTTAAAAAAACGCAAACAGGTGAATGTCTGTTGCTCAAAGATGAAACTGTCGGTTACTATTTTCTTGAATGGGTTTTCCAAAAAACAGACAGTTGCTGTTGTTTGCTTTCTCTTAACGCTCACTGTATGAATCACCGTATTGAATCCAGGCCTGGCCTTCCTCAGAAAAATAGGGAGAATGAATAAAAGTGAAGACGACTGAAGTCGCTAGAACTTAGACTGATTCCAGCATTTTAATTTGCTGGAAATCACTTGACTCAAAACAGTCGACAGATTCTTCAGATAATTCCACCTGAAAGAGGGAGCATATTTCGAGATTTCTAGCTTACCCAAAAATATGTTCTGAAAGTAAACCAGCCACTGTTCGAAGTTCGTGAGGCTATAGGTTCAAAATATCTATTGCATGTGCCCATTACAGTTGCAACACATCAGCCGGGAAACTCTCCATTGCACATATGTTTCATTTCTGAATCTGTGTTGTTTTGCCTACCTGCCACCAGTTCAGTTCTCGTATGGGCTAAGCCAGGGGTCGGCAACCTTTTTTGCACTGCGCACCGGTTTGAAACTGAAATTTTTTCGCGGACCGGCCTTCAAAAACCACAAATGTTCAACAATGAATATTTATTACAACTCATGTAAGTTATTACAACTTTGATTTAATAAGAACCTTGAGCTTGTTTTGCCGCAACGAGACGCTCCCACCTAGGAATTATGGAACTCATTGACATCCGCAATATGGCCCTCACGTCCAGTCTGTTTCGCGATTTCGTCTTTGTTGCTGCCATCACAGAAACTCCAGACCAGCATAAGTAGGATGTCAGAAATGGCAGCAAAGTTTTTAATGCTTTTACGGCAAGGT
>JGI24022J15233_10011063_pt1 | contig 10269 bp, 8 predicted proteins | sample Ectturendosymbi2_FD_15233 | JGI IMG/M metagenome (IMG submission 15233)
GCTTGGCTGTTTCGTTTGGCGTGGCGCCGCTAGGTGTGAGAGACAGAGGATGCCAATTGAGCGCGAGCACAACCGCAGCACGAATACAACGACCCGCCTTGTGGAGGCTGGTTTCTTCTCGACAAAATTATTTTTACTCTATGCAAGGATGCAGACCCATCCCCGGCACAACTTTGAAAGTGAAACGGTTGGCAGTTTCCATTCGTTCAGACAGGGCGCATCCCTCCCCATTTCGGGTGTTAACTTCGTGGTATCGCTCGTGCAAACGTTCTAGGTCAAGAATGGCTTCCATTTTATTTCGGTTATTTTTAAAGGAATGCCGCCGGCTTCAAGGAAAGTATCCACCCAATACGAGCCTTATTGAAGTCTGAAAAATCAACGAAGGCCCGCTGTTGGTTAATCTTCATTGAAAGAAGAAATTCTCACTGCGGCGTTTTACGTTTGTGCCGAAGCCTTATCTCCAGAATTTTTGTGACACGTTTTGCATCAACGTCAGGCGAGCGATGCGCAACTGTCATTGGAAAGGCAAAAGTCCGAAAGCCTCTCACTAAATGATTGATAAGGCAGCAGCTTTTAATCAGCGATCAATAGCGTTGCATTAATCGATTTTGTTCGAGGATTCGTTCTGCGCGCGAGCAATAGGCCAAGCGCGATAACATTCGTTTGCCATGAAGCGGTCTCGCGGTGTCGAGAGCTTGGCTCCACGGGTTGAATTCTGGCGTGGAAAATGGCGAAATTAAGTTTGCGCGTGCCAAAGCACCCGTGTTGTGTAACAAACGCAACAATGCGGTTTTTGATTTGGCAGTTATCACCGGTATGCAAATTTTAAGGAAAAGAACAAGTGGAACTAATTTGCTGGTGTTTGGCAGTTTTGAATGAATTTTGAATATAGGGTATCACACTGCTATTTAACTAATTCAAATCAAGTAGACATGACAAATTGCACAAAAAAACTGTGTCTAACGATTGTAGATTGATTTGATCTCTTCCTTACTCTTGCTTATTTGAGTTCAAGTTTTCATCCTGACTCACTCTTAAACCATTACATTGACTGAATAACTGGACACAAACCACCAACATTTTAACACGTCTGCTACGAGGCACTCTTCAGCACATCTAGAAAAACCATGCTTGATTCTTCGTCAGCAAGTACTTCGTAAAAACTGAAAATACCGTTTTTAAGTCGTTCTATGACAGTTTTCTTCATGGTGATGGCGCCAAGTAAGAACGTCATAATCCCAGGAATAACATTCTTTTTTTGCCCAATGTAATAGAGGTGTGCTTGTCGAGAAAGTTAATTCTGGCTCTGCATTTTTTCACTTTTGGTAAGGTTGTCAGGTCGTGAAATAATATTTTTAGGGGTTCTTGTCGCAAACTTTGAAAGATGCGCAGCGAAAATAAAGGCCTTCACAAAATAGAAGCTATGAACAATGAAAATGTGTGCCTCGGAAGCTGAACTGCACATACTGCAAAGTACTGTGCACGGCAAGCGGTGAAGTGTTTCTGGGGCAAGTGAACCTCTGCAGTTGTTTCGGTTAAACACACATGATTAGTGTTATTTTCCACAGAGATCAAGATCACACTTCGGATCGTTGCTGAGATGTAATTCGATGACATAAAGAAATTTAACTATGTTTCGGATCTTTAATTTAGTTTGAATGAGAAGACAACTGCAAACAATAATTTCGAGCAAAGGCTTTGGAAAAATTTCCATAGCTCGTCAAGTTAACCTCAATTAGTATAGAAGGTCGACGCAGGGTTAACAAAATTTAAAAACTTAAAACTGCCCAATAACCCTTAAGCTTACAAACAGACAATACTCTTTGCTTCTGCCTCATTAGAGAAAGAAATAGTCTTGCAAAGTATCCTTTTAAACAAGTGGTAATTGATGCCATACATTTGGCACAAACGCCATTGCTGTTTGTATCGCAATAAATTTCCATTTGCCATTTTGACAAAATAAATATGTTTCAGGATTTCACAGGTTTTAGTGGATGAGCAAATCGTGTGTTATCTAAAAGTATATATCAAGCGAATATAGTTTACTTGTGCAAGAGGAAAAACTAACAAGNTTCCATTCATAGCGTTTTCGATATTTCAAGTGCCGCATTAAAATGCTGTATGCACAAACGACATGCCGGATTAAGCATAGGCAATTTGAAATGAAGTTGGTATTAAGTTTAACAGGAGTGATACATAACATTTACGGCACAAAACGTTTAATGGCCAGCGTTTTCTGCGTGTAACAGTTATCTCAACGTAAGCTTTGCCGTAGAATGTAAAAGCGAAATCAATAACTTCGAAGTGAGTCACAAGCTTGACCGTCACATTTAATACATTTATGGCTGTAAATTTTTCAGGTACTATAAAAACTCAAGGGTCAGCTGACGCTTACTTCCTGGTGAAGAAAAATAGCTACGCGTTACAAAGTGGTCATTAAAACAAAAATATTTAACACAGCATTTTCAGTTCAGGCAGAGAGGGTTCTAGTGTAAGTCTTATGATGCACAGTATCCTTTCAAACTATCGGCTGGAGTGGTCTTCTTCATGCACAGAGTCAACCGCATATCTTGTAAAAGAATGCTTGTGTGAAAAATGCATAAAAAGTAAAGTGGGTTGTAATGAAGAATGAATAGATATAGGTTTGTTTTTGCAGTTGCTTATTTTATCGGTCGTGCGGTGAAACCCTAGCCTGCAACAAGTTTTAGCAAAACGTATTTCCAAACTAATTTTACTTGGGTGACAAACAGTCATGTCAAATTGTCCAAATAGTTTATTCTTTTCCCAGAAAGAATGAATACAACCCACTAAATTTTTCAAACATTTTCGTAAAAGAGCGGTGTGAACGTTGATAATGAAGTCAACTTGCTATAAGAGTTTCATGGGATAGGCTTTGGATATATCACAAAACTTTGTTTCAATCAGACTGAAACTTTCGTAGAGGTCGAAGCTGTCGAAATTTGTTCTTCCTCTTGATGACAAGTATATATGTTACTCCTAAACCAGTTGACCAAAGAAAGTGTTTAGTTTCAGAATTATTCCAAGGTGATGTGGTTGTGAGAGGCAAACGTAAGTATGGCCAAGTTCGAACCATAACTTTCCTCCTTAAGCTTTAACATTTTCCTTTAAGACCTTTTCAATTTATTGATAGTAGACACGTGCTTCAATACAAGGAAGTTCGTACATGTGAGATTTATTATCCTGTCTACCGCTTTGACAAAACCATATTTTTTCGAACACATTTACCTCAATTTTAAGCATGCAGGGTTAATTGCCTGAGGACAAAAATCGCAGCCGTAAGCGATCTTCGCCGAACATCATTCGAACTTGCTTTGTTGTGTTGAAAGTGAATTCCTTAAGATTTAAAGTTGGTATTATTCCAGAAACTCGAAATTGTGGACAGAGTATCGTCCGAAAGAGCTTGATTAAATCCTAAAAAGCATTTTATCGGAATAGCATAGCATCAGTGGATAAACTTTCGAAATTCGAAACAAGAATTTTATCGCTTTAAAACTGACGGTGCAAAATCTGTCGTCAATCTCCGGTTCCAGGGAAATACAAATAACAGGCTACTCGCAAGCGTCTTTAATACGTACATCACCGAATATGTGGGTGAAACTTCGATACAGCCAACAAAAATGATTTAACCCTAAAAAATAATCTTGCTCTGACTGTTTGCACCTGATTTGTTCCAGTCATCAAGTTCATTGAAAAATAACGCTTGGTAACATCATTGTTTAAAACTGTATGCAGTAACGTAAAACATCATTGTTTAAAACTGTAAGCAGTAACGTTACTTCAGTTCAAAACTTAATTTACGAAACCGCCGTTGCAAAATCACGGCTATTTCAGGATACTGTCTGCGAGAAGCGATCCAGCATAACTTTCTTGTGAAGCAAGCCCAATGGAATCAGGGTCGAGGATGCACTGAAAGAGATGTCGTCAAATCCAAACAAATTGAAGATTGATACAGTTTGTTCTCAAACAAAGAGTACGTCTACGTGGTTGAATGTCTTAGCAAATGAAAGTTTCCAAGCCCATGTCAAGGGCTGCATGGCAATTGAAGCGCGCAGGTTTCTCAATCCTCCAACTGGGACGGGTGGTGTTTTTACAGCATGTGCATGACGCGAAAAACAGACGCCATAATTTCGGATTAACGCGCTGAAAGGGGGCTGTTTCCCATTTCTGATTACCCACTGTCAGAACTTTCGTTTTGGTTACTTCATTTGCTTTGTAGGTCTGATTTGGAGAGACGTGCAACACACTTTGCCCTACATGCACCGACCCATGTGTTAACAGCAGGGCAGTGGAGCCGGAGCCAAGCAGTTTTGGATGGCTGGAGCCTGAAATTTGGGTGCCGGTTTCAAAGATTGTTTCATTGGTATAACTCGCTTGACCCACAAACTATGTCTTTTTCTGTTTTTTGGACCCAAATGTTCTGGAGCTGGAGCCTCAAATTTTAGTACCGGCAACACAGCCCTGGTTAACAGTGGTCCCTACAACGCAAAGGTCATCACTGAACCCGGAGACACAGCACCCCATCTGGTGAAAGTTCGTGGCGCCTATAACGAACCTCATAACCTGCATAGTTCATAAACTTTTTTTGTTTTCAACGCTTTGACATGTGCTGGCCAGCAGTTGGTCTTTTAGTCTGTGACATAACCACAGAAAGCGAGTGCTGGATTTGTGCTCGACGAGTTTAAGCGACCAAGTTTTTAACAAACTAAGTTTCTTGCCAGATTCGCGTAGCTCTTCGTTAGACCAATAGTTCACTCAATATAATTGATGAGTGTTACTACATAATACCTCTAAGAGTTACTACATATTATTAACATGCCCCTACAGCCTTCAAATGCGATTGACCCTTTTAGACTTTGAGTCATGAAGTACCAGCTCCGAATCTCTCAAGAAAATCCGAGTGCACGCTGATTATGCTTCCACTACTGACAAAATTATTGTACCTTTACCACATCCGCCACGAAAGTTTCTTTGCGACAAGCCGATGCGGTTTAAACCTGTTTTCACTTTCACTGTCCAGCAGCGCATCATTTTCATTGATCGCACTTCGAACGACTGCATTAGCTCCTCAGTGTTCTCATGCGCGGAAACAAACGAAAGCGTCACTGCCGATCAACGACAGCATTCCATAAGCCTGGCCTCCTTGGCGACTCAATCGCACTGTAATCCACTTCCGAGACACAGGCTCGAATAAATCCAAATTGGAAATCATCTTTTCGCCGCGAGAAATCCCAAGCTGCAGTGCCAGCACCGCTTCGTCTTCCTAATGGATACCACATCAAGATATGATTAGCCACTGGTTGGGCAGATACTTTCTGCCATCTTCGCGCAGCGTTCCCATGTTCCTGCAAATCGACAGCGATCGACCGGTCGGTCGGCAACGAGTAAATACCAAGTGTGGGTTTATCGGCGGTTAGCAGCATTCGAGCTATTATGGAAGGACGGGAGCGAAGTCGTAAATGCTTTTGGTGTCGCACGGCGTCGCTGCGCGAAGGTCCTCGCTGCTTAAAATGCATCAGCGCAAGACAGTTAGACGATAATGTAGAGTGTCATCTTGGACATGATGCTTGTCCGGGAGCAACGCGCCTTAAGTGCCTCAGTCTCTGGAAAGTGGATAGATTAAGACCGAACTGAAAGCGAGGGACCACAGCTATGGGTGTTGGTGCCTCCGTGTGTTGGTTGGATGGCATCGTACTCACCTTTGACGCCAAGCAGTGAGGTACAACTGGCAACCGTATTTATGATCAGGGAATAGACTGGAGGCGCCGACTTGAGAATGAAAAATCGCAGCGCGGCCGAAGCAGCGTCATGCCATCAACGTCTCACGCTCAGTGCAGCCGCGCTTCTGCCGGAACAGATCACACAGTTCGATGATGTGCATTTGGAAAACCTGAACAAGAAATTTGCTGCTGGCGACGGTCGACTGCAAGCAATCAGCATTTTATGTTATGCTGCTCGTTACCAGACGGAACAGGGAGGATCAGCGAATATAACAGTATCAAACGTTGTCCTGTAGACAACTACATTATTGCATTTATTCTGCTGTCAGATCCAGCAAACAACAAAAAAACGAGGAAACGACATTCTACACGGCACTGTTACGTGCCACAAGTATCTGGCGGAATATGGTTATTTAGCACACAGTGATGGTTGAGAGGTCGAGGGGTCGCACAGGTTCAAAATGCTGTTCTTGACGCACATCTCACATTGTCTTCGAACATCAAGAGAAGCCGCACAGAGACAGATCGAAAAACAAAACAGACGCATGCAACATCAACAGAAAAAACATTTTCGCGCCGAGATTCCTGTCTCGTTTCCCTGCGACCCGCTGCACGGCTGGCACGTCACAACGTTTTCGCACTATTGTCAACAAAACACAAACCACCCAGATCTGGACAGGNCGCCTTCGAGCAAGGTCGTGCCAAGCAGCTTTCTGCCGCGCGCTTCTCACTGCACGCTCACATGCACGGCGAACTGCAATCATCAACGGCAAGCACGGGAACACAATTGCGACGCTTCTTGGTGCGCGACTGGACGTTACGACACACAGCGCGTTCAGTCGTAAAGCAAACAACGAAATTCAACGCTACGCAGGTATGTTATGTTCTGGTGGAGCTTCATACATGCCAGCAGCAACGCTCATCACTACAGCCACGTGCGCATGTTGCACGTCACCAAACGGGATTATGATGAAGGAAAATGTCAAGCTTGAAAGACAAAATACAAAAATGAGGTTTAAATAAATTTCCAACTCAGTTGAAAAGTCACAGGTACAAAAATAAACCTTTAACCGAAAAAAAAGAAAACAAAACAAGAACGGAACGCCCCGCACGCGCATGAAAAGTGTATAAATATATGTGCTACGAACAGCGTGACACAAATGATGTACAGCATCGTTTATCATCTCGCGGTTCGCGAGGACAAACAGAGAAAACATGTTCGCTTTCTGAGCTTGACAGACGCTCACAACGTGTCATGACGCCACGTTCGTAAGTTCTTTGCCAATGCTCTCGTTGCTGAAGAAACGGAGAGCTTTCTGCAGGAATTCCGTGGTGAAGAAGGGGTTGCTGAGCAGGGAGCCATTTGCGACACCATCTGCACCAAAACAAACTGCGTAAGTCAGACTTTTCTCACCTCAAGAGATATTTATTACAGAGGAGATTCTCAAGCTACGACCTCATCAATTCAAGACCGACTTTTCTTAGTTCAATTCAAACCAAGCGTTAAAACTAGAAATTCAATATTTTTAACAAAAGATCTATAATATAATGTGGTCAATTTGGAATTAACAAACAATTTATAAAACGGATCTTAAAAAAAAACGATATAAATACATTGGCTTGTAGTTACACTATTGATTGAACAACAATGGCATTTGCTTTTGGTATTGGTTAAAAAGATGGTAAAACTTTTGTGACACTTTATCATGGGTCATATTTGAGAAAACTTCTGTGTATGAGTCAAATCATGTCAATGACGCGATACCTGAAAAGCAAGTCGGCCAGTGGCACGCTCACAAAGGACAGGGTTTCGATGTGACTTTCTACTAAAACTTTCCATTGCTTCACATGTTACTGTGTGTGCACGAGCAAAAACCAAGACTTGATGGATATATAGTATCTTCCTCCGCCTTAACTTAGTTCTTTTTTGCGGTTTCTGTCGTGCGTATTAACTTTTTACCATCTGTTAATTCCATCCAAACCGAAATACAGAACGGTATAAGGAATGTGTTGGAAAAACAAGTGAAACGACCATAAACGCTATTTGCAAAACCGTGGAGCTTTTCACAGGGCAATTCCATTACTGTCTTGCGAATTTCACACCGGAGTCAGAAAGCTTTTATGGAGATCTGAGTTGTTTTATTACTCAAAAAGAAATCTGCAGCAAGAAAGTCAAATTCTCCGAATCGCCGGAATCTCCATGAATATTAAACTCTAGTTGAAAAATACAGAAAAGTGGGCATAAAAATTTTGATAAAAATATCTTTGAAAATGTTTCGAAGCTGTGGGCAAGTTCATGCAACCTTCGCTGAGAGAACATCGTGGACATCGTGGAAAAAACAAAAATTACGAAACTTGCGGCTGAAACGGCAAAACACACTTGCAAATTCGCAGACGCGCCTCGAGACCCTGCAGAGATAGGGGCCGAAACAATTCACCTTATCTCGCCTATGCTGCGACAACCATCAAAATTCTTGAGGCTAAGACAGAAATAGCTTCCTTAATCGCTCCAAGGTCGATGCGCGATCAAGACCACTGATTTTGAAGCACGGCAAAACCGAGTGTGCATAATCAAAGAATTCGCGTGAAAGGTTACACTTGGACGGAGCGCACTGCTTTGAACTGCACCGCCCGCCTTCAGTGAGGTCAACGCTGATAACCGACAGAGCTCAAAATCATTATGATACAAGCCGCCGTTTCTTGCTACGTTGTGGTCCGAAGGATCTGCTGAAAAAGCAGAAATACCGTTCCTGCAACTAGTGAGCAGAATTTGCCCAGCATGAAGCTGTCATTTCGCGGTATTTACAACGAAACTCAAAATACAGTCAAGGTCAGTGTTCAAAGCGAATTAAGTGAATTTTGTCAGAAGGTTCAGGATCTGTCCCAGCAATGTTGGAAATCCTCGAACACAACATCACTCCTCATACTCATGTGTTAGCTTCACGCGTCCTTTCGCCAATGCTAGCGAGCTTTCAATGCAAGCACATGTGTTCGCCAGAGGCAACAGAACGCTTGACCAGGACGAACACAGAGCTCCACGGCGTCAGTCAAAAGTACTACGGGCCGTCCTTTTCTTCGATCAATCACTTTGTTATCGCGCGTGCCGATGCACGCCAAAACACGTGTGCGGGAGCTTTGTCTTTCAGGCGAGCTGGATGTTCGCAAGCAACAACTAGTGACTTCCACGATTAATGGCGGTCGTAGGCGTTCGGCGGCTGCGGTGCACGTGACATTTTCGAAATAATTACAGCGGACAATCAAGACGGCAGCTTCGAACACAACAAGGTTTTGAGAAAGACACAGCGACGACGTCATGAAAGGCGGTTCGGAGCCGCAAGTACAACCGGTTAAAACAACAAACAAGGCCACGGGGCATTGTCAGGTCGTGGTGAGTCGAGTCTACGATTACTGAGCAAGGACAACCGCGTTTCAGTTTGACAAAATAATGGTAACAACCAACGAGATTGAGAATTTTGACAGATTTGCTGAGTGGAGCGTAAGTTATCATGCAAGGGTGATAATGGGCATCATATAAAGACATTTGAGACGCTCTGACCCACCTTCCGCGGTGCCGCCTTTCTTTTTCTTCTCAGCTGCCAACATGTTTTCATCTTTGCAAGTTCTATCGTCGATAACTGCCTGCAGCAAACACAGCTAAAATTTACTTTTTGACCGTTTGCATCATAAATCAACATAACAACCAGTGCTGATGATTATAAATTACGGAACAGGGCTGAAGATTACGCATTGCACCAGATGAAACGAGAACATAGTACCAATCGTTTTTTTTTACTTCTTGACCACCGAAACTCTCTTAGTGCAACCCAACACCAAAGTATAAATATGTCCACATAACAGAAATGAAAGCGACGGTCAGCTGTTAACGGTCGCAACAGAAAAAGCAAAACGGCTTGAAATGAAAATCATTATTCAATCCGGGCAGGGGTTGCAGGTGAACAATCGAACAATTAATATCAGGCGATCTCGCGACGCCAGAACGCGTTGGGGTAAAATCGCGCCGGCACTGACATAAGATGATTGAAACCACCCCATCCATCAGATACCTAATCATAACAAAGCCTTAAGGAACAAGGCAAACACGATGACGGTGCATCGCGGTCGGAGCAAAACCCTTCCACATTTCTTGTTTGTAGGACCGTAAGGATCGCTAGAGTCCTGGCTTGTCCCGGAGCAATGTTGGACTTGGTATGGCGCAGTGCTAAGCCCACTTGAGCGAGACAGGGGGGCGGGAACGAGGGCAAATGCGGCGCAAGAGTTGGTGTGATCAGGTGCTACACGCTGACGCCGTTAATCCCGTCGAACAGCAGCTGATCCTTGCCTGGAGAGGTCCGTTAGCTCCATGTCATTTTTCAGACGAGCGTGATAAGGGGCGCGGATGACTAGGAACGAACTTAGGCGCGGTGGGTCGGCATCCGTCGAGCTTAAACGTTCGAACCTGGATTACCGGTGCAGGGGAATGGCGGGAGAGCCACGCGAACCGACAGCGCTTCCTGACAAGCGATTTTGCACA
>JGI24022J15233_10011064_pt1 | contig 10269 bp, 7 predicted proteins | sample Ectturendosymbi2_FD_15233 | JGI IMG/M metagenome (IMG submission 15233)
AAGCCATTTCATCCTGCCCGCGAAGACATTTTGTCAATAATAAAAAAAGAAAAATTTGCAATAGCTTATTGATTTGGCAACATGTAACATACCCCAAACAAACATTATGTAAGATGTCCGGCCCTCGGATTATTGTGTAAAAGCTTATGTGGCCCTCGGACAAAAAAGTTTGGAGACCCCAGATATGTAAGATGTCCGGCCCTCGGATTATTGTGTAAAAGCTTATGTGGCCCTCGGACAAAAAAGTTTGGAGACCCCAGATATAGACCATGTGTCTGATTCAAACACAAACAAAAAATATGAAAAGTAGCCTACTCTTTATAGTCAGCAGGCCCAACAAGGTCCAATTGAAAGGGTTTGCAATTGAACCTTGTTGGGCCTGCTGACTATAAAGAGCAGGCTACTTTCCATATTTTTTGTTTATGTGTTTGTATCAGACACATGGTTTATGATGGTCTATATGTATTACAGGGGAGGGGTATTTCGTAGAAAATGCTTCTACCTCAACACAGTAGAATACTGTACAGTAGACAGTACAGTACTTACTGTTGTTGCTGGTGCTATTTGTTATTCAAAGAACATGAAGATACAAAATGCTTAGTCAATACATTACAGGACAGGCGTTAGACGGCCATGCAGACAAACTGAAGATAAACAAAAAGTATAACAAAGCAACAGCATCTATTATGTGTATTCATTTTAGAAGCCTTACACAAGATTATAGAGTGTAGAAGTGGGAGAAAACTAGATATTTATAGCAAGTAATCGACAATTAAAATGAAAAGATCAAAAAGTGGATACACATCGTTGAACAAATGGAAATGCTGTGCACTACCATGTAAAAACTGTGAAAAATTGTTATTTCTTTCATACTTTGCAATAGTAAAGTGGCAGAGATATAGGATTTTTGTGAAGAGTTCATGGTGACTGTGACACTTCATCACAAGTTGCGCAGCTGTGACATTTTTGGAAGCCCTGACTGTTGAGCTACTTCTCGTGAACGATAGTTTAGCCGTGTGACCATGTTCCAGGAAATATTGATGAGGCAAATGCTGCTGGCCGCACCCAAAGGTTGGAAAAGGAGCAGGTGGTGCTGTTTTTTTTGTAATTTTTCAATCAAAGACCAAAATGTTTTTGAAATGACCTTATCTCGATCAGATTATCAGAAAATATAGAGTAATGAGCACTGTTACGATGAGTTTTTATTAATGCAAATGTGAGGCAAATGAATGAAATGTGTCAGAAACCAAAATCTCTCAGCAAAATTTGAAAAAATGACAAACATTTCAGTGCAAAAAGTGGAGGTCGTGTGACTACATCTCCAACGTTGCTTGGTCCTGTCTTGGTGTGGGGCCAGCAGAAGTATATGAGATGGTTCTTCACTATGAGGTACCGTATTTCTTCTAGTATAACACGCAAAATTGTATACCAAAAATCCCAACGCAAAGTTCGGTGTGCATTGATTATAAACGAGGTCTTAGATTTTTATGCCTTTACGTGAAAGGGCACATGAGCTCAGGTGTGCATAATAAGCAAGTCATACGCAAGAGAACGCGCAAGTACAGTATAATTCGTATAGCCTGTTTCAGCATAGCATAGGGGTGTAAAAACCTGGTCGCACATTGGTCAAAAAAAAAGAACTTTAAGCCTTCATTATACAATGGCAGCGCGCCTAATTTTCACTCCCGCTGTATCTGTGTTGCACGACGTTGGGTAGCTTCGGCAAGCGGCTGCACTTTTCTAGAATTCGATGAGTCGTTGCACGATGCATGACCAGGATGTAGAATGCAGCCCTTTTTCTTTTTGTATACCAGAGCTTCTGTCAAATGGGACAGCGCTTCCTAAAACCGGCGTGTTAGAGTTTTACCATGTGGTATCTGTGGATCAGTGTGCTGTAGATAAACTTCCCTGTTTGAGTTTCAATGCTACTTAGGCTGTATGATGTAATAATACAAAATGTTGCAACATAAAGGACGACATCAATGTTGCAACATAAATGTGTTCAGTTTGAGCATTGCCTGTTTCAATTCAGTGTTTTTACTGGTTACATTTTTATTTGGATACATATACCGATTTTCAATCAAAAAATTAAGGGTGCGCATTATACACGAGTGTGCGTTATCTTGAATATATACGTTATTTTGAATCATAGGACTGCTATCCAAAAATTGCATGGATTCCATGCAATCCTCCATAAAGGAAAAACGTGTGTGGAAATAATGAATGAATGATTCTATTTGACATCACCATCTCATGTGCCATGTCTGATTGTTGCAGCATCTCATACCTAAAATTTGTGTACAGTAGAACTTGTCTAATTCACCATCGTTTACTTTGTCAATTCGCTGAACTTCAAGGATTCAACAACATTATTGACCTGAATTGTACTATGTGTGAAAATATTAGAAATCAACCGATATGGCTTTTTTGGGGCCGATACTGATATATCAGCCATTCATGGGCCGATAACCAATATTTCCAAAATTTTTAAACCTTTTTTTCTGCTTAATTGTCAAAAATATAATGTATTGTATGCCTTATCTTTATGTCAAAAACTTCAAAAATCTGGATTTATGAGCTAATTTTCAAATTGCAGCTATGACTTTTAATTAATCTGATTAATGATGACTAGGGCAACCAATTTTTTGACCTAAAAACTTATAATTTTGGCTTTATAATTTACAAATTAACATTATTTGGATTTATAGATCTTCTATGTTTGCAACTGCAAAATAATTCAGCCTTAGGTGTTGAGATTAACCCAGAAGCATAGTCATGCACTCTAAGCTTCGAAATTTGAAAACAGGGTTGTTTTGCTTTGGGCATGATATATTGATAAGTACATTAATAACTACAGTATGAGTCAAATCTGAGAACATCATAAAGCTGAAACACTATGTGCATAACGGACTGAGCATTTACCAAATCAAGTAGGCTACTGTAAGTCCACATTTCTTGCCTGCCACGCCTATCCTGCATAATATTAAATCGTCCAGTAGTGGGCAAAACAACATTATTACATCAGAAATCGCAATAAAGCAACCATTATTACAGAATTGCAACGTAACTTGCAAAAGCATATCAACATCTGTTGTTGCAGTTTCAATAAACTGTCGATGAATTAAAAAAAACATGTTGCAAGGAAAGTTTGACCTAACAATAAATTTTGACCTAATGATAAATTTTGACTTATTATGACCTAATAACTTAGGATTCCCTCATCGTATCAGCCTGAAGTTTGGTTTGTGGGCTTTTCAATAACTTTAGAAACGGCGGAAAATTTTTGACTTTATAGACTTTTGGTTGCCCTAATGATGACGCTTTTGTTTCAGCTGCAAAAGCCGACGTGTGCTCCATGGTTCATCTTATTGCAAACAAAACAGTGACAATAATTGAAAACATATTCAACCTTTCGGTTTATTCGTAAGCCATCATCAGGATATGCATAAGTCTAAACGTTGAATAAAATAATGTTTTTGATTATTCCGGCTTTTTTGTTTGCAATAAGAATCTACAGCAACTCCGTGCATTGTTTACCAAAATGGTTCTACATCTTGTCTGCTTGTTCATGAAAATGCACCTGCTGGTGTTGCTGTGAGATAACTGTCCTGACTTGGTTCGTTGTGCTTTCTTGCACGAGTTATCTGCATGCGTGAGGAATACAACAGCATTGTGTCAACACCTATTGAGGACAATAAAACCAGATGTTTTGGCCGATACCAACATATTCATAAAACCCAAATATTGGCCTAATATATTGGCCAGGCTGATGCATTGGTCTATCTCTAAAAAATATTGAGAGCAAGCTGGATTTGGAACCTTTAATATACTTTCTAAGAAACTCTTATCATGATAATTAATTAACCATGGAACTAACTAGTGTATTCATGAGCTCTTCTAGTTATGCAGAATGCTTCCTGAACAAAGCTTGCCGTAAAATGATTTGCTGTTAATGCTTTAAACCAGTGATTCTTTCTGTATATTCTTAAATTCCCAAGTCCCTGCTATGCTTATTTGTGACTATAGTTGATGTGAAAAAGCTTGTTGACAGTATTTTGCAATGTTTATCTTGAGCATTTCGATGCTGTAATTTTTAGTTCAGGAAGTGCATATGAAATGATGAAATATGCAAGTTTTGTTTGTCAAATTTAGTAAGATTTGTAATGTTTGTCTTGCTGTGACCACTGATTTATCCATTACAGCGTTCCACTTACAGTAGATATGCTTTGGCAGCCTGATAAACTTTTGTGATCCATCTTGTTGGCTGAAATTAACCAGACCTTGCTCTACTAATGAATGGTTTTGATGAATCTGAAGACCTATCATGGCTTCTGGAAGTTCATGATCCCACTACTAATAATGAAAAGTTCCAGTGCATCACAAAAAATGAAGATGATGAAACTCATAAAACTATGAAGTTGAACAATATTGATGTACCAGCTAAAATCACTGTGAACACACGTGATAACTGCCAAGCTTTGAAGAGCATGGATTCTAACCAACTTTACAGTCTGTTTGACAAGCTGCAAGACCAAGCACAGTCGAACAAGGATATGTTAAGGAAGCTGAGATTAGCCAAAACTTACAGACAAAAAGTAAGACATCTTGTGTATTTTCTAGTGTGATTTAGATATATACTGCATCTTGTGTTTGTGCCACTTCTGCTCTCACAGAAGACGCAGTTGCACTGTAGCAATTATATCTATGCACGTTTTGGGTGTAGTTGGTCACATACATGCTATGGTGCAACTATCAGTTGTACTTGAAAATGTGCTGCAAAAGACATAGTTCTGCTGTATGTGCTGGTCCTGAAGCAATGCAGAACATTGCCGCCATACTAGTAACCTATGGATTTGAATTCACTGAGTGTAAACACCTGCAGCTCACTGGCCATCTGTCACAAGTATGTGATTCACAACTACAGTAGAATTCATCCAAGTCGTTATCATATGATTCGTCAATTCGTTACTTTTTCAGAATTCCTATCTTTTGTGTACATATCTATTCACCAATTTGCTCAGTTCGTCACCTCTTATTATCCTGATAAGCATTTGGTTCGGCTAATATGTCATTTACAGTTTCGCTTTTCATGTCTATGCAGCTAGTATGTGTGGGAATTCAAACAAATTAAGTATCTTTATCTGAGAATTGTTGCACCTTTAAATTTGTTTACTGAATTTATACACGAGGTGTGAAGTGTTACCTGACTCCCCATTGAGAAAATGCGGAAAGTGTTTAAAGTTTAATGAAGATTCAAAAGGTGTTAGATTTAATGGAGCAGTCTAGATAGAGGAATTAAGGAGTTTAATTTAGCAAACAAACCATAATGTCATAAACTTGTATTTCACTCCAAATAAAAGCACTTTGTATAAAAATTACTATGATAAAGTATACGAGCTGCTATGATAGAGTTTTCACCTGTTTGCATAATTTGTCACTTTGCTTAAATCGTCACTTTTTTCTAATCCCCTTGAGGTGACCAAGTAGACAAATTCTACTGTATTAGTGAAGTCAGCCATACAAAATTTTCATCTAAGTTTTTAACCATGTACTGTCTTTTAAATGTATGCAATTTTTGTGTATTCCCTCAACGACATTAAAATTTAAATACTAAAAATTGCAATTGCATCATATCTATGATATTACCAGATGATTCAGAATTTTTGCTCTTTTCACTAAAAGTTGGATCTCATATACTCTAACAAGTGATTTGTTTCTTATTTTTGTGCCGCGTGAAAACCTAGAGGCCAAAAGTTGAAAACAAAGAAGTGTTCACTGTTCAGAGTTTTCTTGGAAGTAGCTTTGATTTTCCAGAGGCTGCTGAAAATGTAACTTGTTACCACCTGCCTCTGCTGCCTGTTGTCACAATTATGACAGGGTCTATTTTGCTTAATGCAAATACTTTGCAGAATGACTTAAAAACAGTAGAGGCTCTGATCTTCAAATGGAAAAAAGCAACTCAGCTGGCATTGGAGGAATTACTCCAGTTTGCTCCGAAGGAGCCTGCTACAACAATGGATCATCTGCTTGCTCACCTTGGCATTGATGCTGAGACTGTCGGGTTCAATCCTTCAGACCAAACATTTTTAAGATGAAAATAGGTGTTTAAGAAAAACAATGGCTGCAGTGTCACTTTTATAGCAATTTGTCTCTTCACTGATTTACTGTTTGCATTCTTGATTATTGAGTCTGTTTGGAGCTTACTGTAGTAGTGCTCGGTGTGCTATATTTTTTCATCACCACCAGCAGTTTTTCAAGAGTGGAGCTTATCACTGAATAAAGTCCTGATAGACATCTGAGCTGCAAGACCGATTCACATTCTAGTTTAACAAAGTTTTGAAAACTTAAGTGCAGGGCCTGTGCATGATCTCTTTGTTGTAGGCAACACTCAAGTGGTGTAGCAGTATATATTTGCATCTTGCAAGCGGCATTGAGTTCACAAGTTAAATTTATGCATCAGTGCTTTTCAACAAGGCCTGTTTGAAGTTATTGATTCAGGTAGTTTCTCTTAGCTGCTCTAAATTCTGATTGGTAGGTGTCAGCTTAAAGACTGTTGACACAGTTCTACAAGTTGCATAAAGGCAATGCGGGCTGTCACATGAGTGGTGTTGAGTTAGTGTGAAAAGTGACATATTGATGAAACACTTTAAAATTTTTGTTGCACCTTGCCAAGTTTTTTAAACGTTGTTTAAAAAGAGATTTCCCCACTGCAAAATATCTCAGATCATTTATCCAAGTAAATGTGTGAGGCACACAGCGTTACTTTAAAAATAGAATTCGTGATGATGGGTTGACTGAATACACCGTCTCAGGTACATGAGTCTTGTCTCTGGGTAACAAATGAATCTTGCGCTGGTCGTACTGTTAACAGAACACATAATTTTGATGAATAAAGATTTTTTCAGTATTCGTCTTGACATACAATATCACCAACACATTTTGCCCAGTTCCCAAGCTTCCTGCAATTTAAGTTCAGAGCTGGGCAGTAGCGAGCTACTGAAATAGCGAGCTAATTTTCCAGTAGCGATAACGCCGCTCCTTTTTGAAAAAAATAACGGATGCGGTAGCGAGCTACCACCATTTTACCGTTACCGCTATTCGCTACTTTGGCGTGAATGGTAGCCGAAGGAAAAAGTTCGCAAGAGCTCTTTCGTCAGCACACATTGATAGTAACTACTCTTCTCACTGTTTTGCGTTGATTTTGGATGATTTGTTTGCGGTACGCTAGCAGTATTAGGAAAGATTTATCTCGGATGCTTTTGACCTGATCGATAGGTTCCACGTTAGTTCGGTAAAAACTCAGCATCAGCGCGACAAACTTAAAGCAGTTGGGGCTTCGAAGCATTGGCTACCGCTACCGGTAAAGCTGGGTATTACTGAATTGAATGCTTGGAAAAATATGGCACTGGGTTCAACATTTCGCTGCATGTGTAACTACGGGTTTTGTTTTGAAGTATATGTCAATATGACAGCTTTTGTAGCTTGGTTCAACTTATGTATATTTGGCTGTATGCCTAACTGGAAGCAAACGTATGAATCTGTCTTAAAGACAGTGGCATAGCCAGGGGAAGGGGAGATATTTGCCCTCGGGCGCAGCATTTTGAGGGTGTAAATTGAGGTTGCAATGTTACGTAACAATTACGAAATGTCAGCGGATGCTAGTAATCACGATTTACAAAATGTTGAATGCCAGTCGCTGCTGCCCAGTTGCAAAATCTCGTCAAGATCACCAACGTTCGCAAAGAGAGCAATTACGAACGTTAGTGACGTTTTAGGCGTCGCTTGCGTCTCCAGCGACCAGCGCCGGCATGTGGTTTGACTCGCGGATGCGTCACAATGCGTTCAGAAAGCCAGGGTTGCGAACTTTCCTGCTTCGTTCTCATTCTATGGTTGCGTCACAATGGACGGGAATCCAGCATTCAAAGTGCATTCAAGTGCGCATGCTTTCAGAGCAGCAATAACCTTTAACAGTATGTTGTTACGACAACAGATCTGATGTTCAGGAAATTATTGATCTTTGATGGTTTGACTAACTTCATGTTGAAATGGATTTGATGTGGTTTAGAAGGTAATTATGATGATTATTATTTGTGGGATGTTTTAAGTAAATCCTGACTACTTTTGCAAAATTCTAATTGCAAATGAGCAACAGCTTTGGGTATATTAGTTATAATTGTGTACTTTTCAGTTACTCCCAGGGACGCCGGAGATCGGGGGCATTGCTTCCCCTGTTCTTTCAAAAGGGAAGCAACGCGGGCGTAGGTAACTTTTCATAACAGTATCATGGGAATTTCATGGTTAACAAGATCTATTTGAAACAAATTTATTGCAGCTATTCACGCACCCACAACATTCAGAATGATTTTCTGCACTTTCTGTTATTATTTTTGAGGTCAACATTGTTGCTGAACAGAAACAAACACATTGGTGAAGAATGTTTTTTGTTTTATAAGTTTGCATTTCCCTCAACACTTCTACTGCAGCTACCTGTGTTTTATCTAATTCCACCTATAAACTGAGCATCTCCACAGAAATGATTGTCGAATTTCAGGTCACAAAATTTGCTACCAAAACTTATTACAAACAGTCACTGGCGTTAGCTATTTTCTTGGTTAAACTATGTGACACATTTAAATCATATCAGGTTTTTGACAAAGTAGTGGATAAATTTTCAGTAGCAAAAGCAAGAAAAATTTGTCCTTGGAATTAGATAATTGCAAGGAAAGCATTAGATTGCAATGTTTTATTTTATGCTCTCGCGAACCGGCTGGGTTGGAGCGCCTAAACTGAGTTTTCCCCAGGCGCGGGAAACCCGAGGTACGCCATTGCTTGAAGTGTCGTTTGTTTTTTGCAGTGGTTTCACGTCGGTTGTTGCAACATGTTACTGTAGGTAACATTGGTGTTTGAAATCTACGTAGTCGTATTTAATTTCGTTAAAACCAGCACGAACTAGTTCTTGTAACTAACCTTGCTAATGAAATGTCGCTTTTCTGCTACATCACACGTTATTATCCTTCCAGGCGTCACAGTGCTTCTTTCACATTGCAGTTAATTTGGGGAAACGTTCTTTTTGTAAGTGTGGTCGCAGGGATCTTCACGTTGAGCTTCGTGCATCGGATTGTGCTAACTAAACTCAAAACAACTACATAATTCCATTTTTTTCTAATCTGACGACTATAGTCTTATGAAAAAACTACCTTCTTTGAGAAACCTAATGGCAATGTGATTACCTTAATAGCGTTGTCTGCCACCTTAATAATAGCGTTATCTGTTTTCATTACCATTTGCATTTTCTCAGATGCTTACAACGTTCACAAGGCCAGCAACAAACATTTTGAACCCGTGAAAAACTAAACTTTTAGCTGAACAAAAATGGACATCAACGTTAAATAAAAATCGCCAGTTTGTCTAATCTAAGCGATGTCAATCGTGAGTAACATAATCTGTGCGATTACAGACATTCACTGTTGCTTTTCAAGTAACATAATTAGTTGGTGCGCTACGTGTTTTGCCCAAATCGAAATGTTTTTCTGACACAACGTTACAAGTCAACGGTCTCCCTGGGCTATCCTCCTGCCTGCAACGAAGCTGTTATATATTAATCACCTTGGAAAACGCTCTTCAAAACCGACCAAATTGAAAATGAAAATATTTTTCGGCTTAGCACTGGGGTTCCCAACATGGGGTACATGTACTCCCAGTGGTACATTTGCCTATCCGAAGGGGTACATTTAAGGTTAGCAATACAAGAGAAAAATATATTTACATGTTATATATTTCCAAATAGTTATACATATATCATTGAATAATATTTACAAAAATCCTTATATGTTTATTGTCAGATATATCTATGAATAAGCATGCTAAAATATTTTGTCATAAAAAATTTTAGAGGTACATGCTTATCTGTGTGAATGCTGAAGGGGTACATGGCAAGAGAAAGGTTGAGAACAACTGGCTTAGCATGAACGCGCATAGAAAGCAATGCTTCATTGTATTCCAAGGGTTGCACTGCTTGTAAGCAAACCTACTAAATGGTGCCGGTCATTCATTTTTGTACCGAAACATCTCGTCATGTTTATTGTAATGTATCAAACCAACACTAGACACGAGCATCAAGCCTTTACAATGAATCCAATACGCAGAACAAATTTACTTTCAAATGTTGAAGTTGTCACGCTTTTAACATTTTGCACCAACTTTCAAGCTTTTGCGCACTTTGCTTTGCAATCTTCGCCGATGAAGTTGTACTTTTGATATTTGTATTGC
>JGI24022J15233_10011066_pt1 | contig 10268 bp, 8 predicted proteins | sample Ectturendosymbi2_FD_15233 | JGI IMG/M metagenome (IMG submission 15233)
GGTTTGCACCTGCCTAGCCCTTTGTTATCCTTGCTACGAACACCATTCCTTAAAGTCTTGGCACCTTGTCAGAGGCTTGTTAAACAGTTTACTTACCTTGCAAACTACTGTAGGCTTGAGGCTCCCCAGGGCATTTTGACAACTGCAATGGCTTTTGCTGATTTAAACGAGCAGAAAATGGTTTCAGATTCTGATTTTCACGTGACAATACTGGGATTTCATCACCCTAACAAAGATCAATTATCCACCATCTTTCTCTTGTCAGTTATCGTTTTTGACTCAAGTTCATCTTTAGGCAAAATTTAAATATATAATAGCTTTTGTCCAAACTTGCACGCAATATTTTTTCCTTCTTTTGTTTCTTTCATCAGCATTTCCTCCGCCGCCGCACTTCCGATTATAGTGTTTTACAAACTGTTTTAACAATTTTAAGAAACCCGTTCATATTCACGAGTTTTACACAGATTTGTTAAGAACTCTTTAATGGGATGAAAAATGTTTGCGTAAGCTTGCAAGGAGGCGTCAGTTCTTCCCTGAACCACCGCAGTTGAGTTGGCAGCCAATGAGAAGGAATCTGTCAAGCTGAGCGAATGACAAGCTGTTGCGAATGAATGGTGGAGTTAGAAGCTGATTCGCTTGTGAGATTTCAAATAAATCTGATCCCTTTTTCTCCATACCCTTTGCAAAACTTTTTGGCTGGAATTAACTAGTAGCACCAGAATTTGATTGGAATTGAAGAACTGACACAACACTTCTTCGCTCTAACTTTGCGCTGAGTTGAATTTGAATTTTCCTGACCAATGGCAAGTTGTAATCGAATCATCCTGACCAATGGTGGGTTTATTCGAATCTTCCTAACCAATGGTGAGACTCGATCGTAGATGCTGTGATGATAGTAATTGCTCCATACCAATATTTGCACATTAAGTCTCACAATTCAAGAAGCTTTAGCAAAAATCGGATCACAGTTTTCTTGCAACGGAAGATTAATTTCGGTCAGAAGAGCATCACCTGTTCCTAAAGTTTTACGATCTGCGAGGCAAAGAGTAAAACCGACAAATCAGTGGAAAAACACTGAACTCTTGAGCACCAAAAGGCTTGTTTATCGTTGGCCTTGTAACCGTCCTTCACTCCATCGCTTGCGGTAGTGTGGCTTTGTGTAGTATGAGAAGTACGATCAAGATTTGGAGCATCTTGCACGCTTGCATTTTTGTGGTTACGACATTTAGTGTTGTTTTATTTCTTCGGGACAAAAGAACACTTTCTTCGTTTACATCTGAAAAGACCTTGTATGGTTTTCAGGTGTTACAAGTGTGAGAATTGTTGAGTATTAAACAGTTATATAAAATATGCGGCGGGCACCATTCTTACTTTACTTCTCGACTGTCAGCATATTAAGCTGACTTGGTGATTCGCTTCGCTTTGGTCTTTCTCTTCGCATGTTTTTAAATAGCTGCGAAGCGCAGCGTGCAAACAGGAATATGCTAGCAATGCATCACCACCAAACGTACACATGCGCCATGAACAAATTTTATTATTAAAGTATCAAAGTGCAAAAACCTTTTTTTGCAAAAGTGGATCACACACGTGAGGCTTCATCATCGAAATGGACAAAGGTATACTGTAGTTTGCTGCATGTATAGTTTATACATTGTGCTGTTTCAAAACGTTTATCTCCATGGATTCTGAAGAGATTGCTATTTGCTATGAAGTAGGATTGAAGTAAATCAGGGGTCGGGAACCTTTTTGGCTGAGGGAGCCATGAAACCTACATATTTTTAATTGTATTTCCGTGAGAGCAATATAATATTTTTCAACACTTAATGCAACTAACTTACCAACTAACGTGTGCATTTTTAAGCAAAACCAACAGTTTTAAACAATGGTTAAATGTCTGAATTTTCTCTTTAATAACATGCTTCTTACTGTTAATGCGACTTCTGGTGCTGCATGGTGTTGCTGATGGCTTTGTAGGAAAATTACAGAAAAAGTTTCATTCGTAACAATCGTGTTAAGAAAATATCAAGCGAGCCAGATACCGTCATCAAAAGAGTCACATCTGGCTCGCGAGCCATAGGTTCCCAACCCCTGAAGTAAATGAATGCTGTGCAAACCACGCGAAAAAAGAGAACCAGCTCTTCAATATCAGGACTGAGGATGCGTAGTGTTACGTGAAATCGATTTCCTTATTAAAAAGTTTCTGATTGATTCGACTCAGTCGACTTGTGGAGACTAGTTACTTGAAAACAGATATGTGCAAAGCTTGAATCATCGCACAATGAAGAAAGCAGAGCCCAGTGATTCCTCAAAAACTAGTAGCAAACCTAGAGCTTTTAAGTGCAGGTCTACTAACGCAATATTTTGTGATTTGGCGAGTTTTGAATCTAGGTGGGTGTGCAAAACGCAATAATTTAACGATAACTTCATATCTCCTAATGCGTCAGCATATAGGGTCACCTTTTAAAAGTCTTTGTCAACCTTTATCGACCACCTGAAGATTAATGATATGGAAATGCTTCTTCAACTCCATATCCTGCAACACAATGTTTTCGGTTTCACCAACTGAAGATTAAACCCGAGTGGTAAGTCGGGCCGAGCTTTTCGAATCGGATTCGGGCTTAACTTGACAAAATGCTAAGGGACGATTTCGGACTGCATGCAAATTTTTTCGCATCGACGGACATTTTTGTCACCATTTCCTGTTGAAGCAATTGAGTTGACTAAATCGTCAATAAAAAATGATTGATTGTGAACAATTTATTTATGTTTACTTTGCTTCGCCACCAATACCCTGCAGTTGCGCATATCTTGACTCACTCGTTAAATTTTGATTTCGGACCTAAATCGGGCTTCAAAAATATATGTCGGGCTCGGGCCGGGTTCAGGCTTCAAAATGAGGCCCGTTCACAACTATGCACTAAGCAGCATCTAAATGAGGCAATAAACGGAATTTTGTGAACGGGGCCAAAACTTTCACCTGAAAGCATAAAAATGTTTCCCCAATAATTTAATGCTAATCTATGATAAACTACAATTTGTTTGCTCTGTGTGCCTAACACAAAAAATTTTCCTGGTAACCGTAACCGCTCAAACGCATTTCCATGCCATCGATGACAACAGCTTCAATAGTTAGATCAGGGTTGGAAACCTGCGGCCCGTGTAAACAGTTGATATGGCCCGCATTAGAATTTTCGTTACCAAGTTAGAGTACAATATCTCGTCTGAACAAAACTACATGATAAGCAGGTACTTAGAGGGTAAGTAAAGAGAAGTCGCCCTTCCTCATCTACATAAAGGCAGAATTTTAGAATAAATTTAATTGATTTTGCGGCCCGCCAGTGATAATGCACACTTCATGCGGCCCGTGATAGTAGTTAGGTTCCCCACCCCTGAGATAGACGTGGCAACCTGCCATACGCCAGCGCTATAAAATAAACAAAAAACAACCCATCATTTTATAAGCAAAGGCAGTAATCTAAAAATTTCTTTTCGTTTGTGAAGTAGGCCAAGGCAGAATTAAACTAAAGCACCACTGAAAGTGAAAGAAATTTCCTCACGTTATTATATTTTATAATATACCAGTCATTTAATATTATGCTTTCACATTACACGCACAGCAAGCTTTCAAAATTCGTGCGCTCTTCCTTCGAATGCTGCTAGCTGTTTTGAATCTTACTAACAGTGTGGATTTAGGAACCCAATACTTTAATCGTGTCTCTTTGTTGGACCTCAAAAATTAAAAGAGAGGCATCAAACTATTGAAATCCTGCGCAAGGTCTGTTTTCGCTTTAGAGGATGAGCGTTCTGAGACTAGGAAGGCAGACACAAGAAAACAGTTGCAAGAAACAAAATAAATCTGCTGCTGAATTTGCACGATCTTATTGCCACTGCTGTTACGCACTTCCTTCTCAAACATATTTGTCACCTCAATTTACTTCCCATTCAGAAGAAAAACAATAAAACTACATGCAAGTAGGCCTATTTGTCATATGTTTTTGATTTTAGAGAATGTTTTCTGCGATTGAAGCATCTTTTGCATTTAAGTGTTTCCGCATTGGATTTAAATGAATTCTACGCCGAACAATTTCGGTTCCGTTTCTTCAATCCAATCAGAGCCCATCTGCATTCTTGGGCAAAACATTACAAATTTGTTTGAACCAGTAATAAGCCTGTTTTAGTCTCAAGATTTTCGTCGCAACGGGAAATATCGCGTTTGTGCTGATTAAATCAAACGGTCGTTTCGCCTGATCTTGTCCTCCACAGGGACTGGTTGTTTCGCCGTTTCAGAGAATATCTGCGTCTACCCGGCAGGTCAGAAAAGCCTTTAAGTAGACTTTCTAAAATTGGCGTCGGCTTACTGAAAGACAGCAATATAACTTAACAAGCCTATAACTTCACTTCTTGTCAATTCACAAATATCTCGAAAATGGAATAACTCAGAAAACTAGATCCCAGCAATGCAGATAAGAGTCACTACCTATCATGTTGCGGTTTTCTGTTGAATGCAGCAGCGTTGCTCGGCGTCTTGGTGCGCGACTTACCTACTTGTTTTGTTGAAAGTTAATGAATGACCAAATTCCACATTTAGAGCAAATCCGCGAATGGACAGCAACTTTATATAAGTGACCTTTTCTGAATGCCGTCTTCACACATCTTTGGTTGAATCAGTTGTTTAAGCATCCTCCGTCTGTCCGAATGACTTCAAAGATTTGCCAACAAATAAGTTCTTTATTGACCGTTAGTTAATGAGATAGTAATGAAATATAAGGTAATAACGGAAAGCTCAGGAGCGGTTGGAAGGTCAGTCGTTTGAAATGCCCTTGGGCCTCAGACGTGACCGAGGTGCTCTTGTAATTCGATTGAAGAGTCGAATTTCAGAGTCGTTTTGTTGGCGTCACTGCTGGAGTTCACCACACATGCCTACCTCACGGGGTGTTGACGCCGTGAAAAACTATTTGTGTCTTTCACTGACACATTGGTTTCGAAAAGCCTTTGAAGGCAAAACTTTGCATAATTTGCTTACTCAGCAGAACCCCTGACGCCAACCGTGACCATAGTAAATTCGGTGTTCTGACGTTCAAGACTAAAGCTCTACAATTGTAACCACACAATGGCTTTGTGTGGGTGTTTAATTGTTCAGTAGATTTATTTGGAGTGGAGACTCGACCACTCCAACCTATCTGCAGAGAAATCAGACATAGAAAACTGTGAAACATATCGAAAGTGAGAAAGCGTATAGCAGCAAAAGTGCAAACCATCTACTGCAGTGTATTGTTAGAAGATGTAACATCGTCCGCATTGTCAACAACAAACGTGTTTGCTGTTTTTGGCATGAAACAAACGCAAATTGGAAAACTCCTATTGGGGGGAATGCAAGCCTGAACTGGGAAGAAGAATGACTCAGAGCGTAAGAAAAACTTTCTGCTGGAATAAAAAGCAACATTATATGATTTTTTTCTACTTTTTTGCCTTATTAAAGGAGATAAAAATCCAGTGGAAAATATCTGCATTGGCAAGTTATTAACAAGTAAATTAAGATTTATTGAGTCATTGCTTTGTTGTAATAATATTTTGAAAAAACGTATTAGGTTGCTAAAATAGACGCGTAAGTTGAAAAAAATGTTTTGTTTGCGAGATGTCACAAAATATAGAAAATGCTTTACATTATTCATTTTAGTAATATTTGAGCACAGCGCAAAATTGCTGTTGCTGAAAAGTGTGAAAACGTTTTCTAGAGCAGTGTAAACTCATCTAAAGTCGGTCAATGCAGCTTTACGACATTTTGCAAAACATTTTGCATCTAATCCTCCTAAAATACCCTGTTTTGAAACATTGGTTTCGTGGCGTGATTCTGATTGTCATGACGTGCAGTGAAGTGTTCCAGTCCATTGATACTCCGCAATTTTTTCTTTGTGGTACTATAAATTGCCCACGAACCGCTGCTTTATCAAGCTCAAAACTAAATACAACTTTTCCATTCTCAAAAGCGGTAAATGCCCCTTTTCACAAAAACGAGATTCATGCGAATCTATTCAAGCCTTTTGCAAACATTTGTACCTTCGATTGCATACGGTGCTGTCTAGTCTGCAGACTGTTATTGAAATTTCTGGGCGATAAAGAACACTACGTCTCATCATGTTGGTTCGCCAAAATCCCTGAATTTCTGCGTGCAACATTCAAATTCGCCTTTCTAGTTTTCCTACAACTACTCGACTAACAAATTACAAATATTTGCGATGATTGTGGCGAAGAAGCCACTCAAAAATGTCTTCATTTTAAAGCTTTAAATAAATACGTAAACTTGTCACTCATTTGTAGCTTTTGTTGCTTTCAGTAAGACCTGTAGTGATCGCAACTGTTCCTTCACCATCATGAAACATTCTTTCAGTGCAACAGATTGTCAAGCGAACTGCTTGCAGATTACGAGAAGCTACGTCATGCGCCGGCAGGTGGTGGTTCTGCGGTGTGGGAAATACCGCATTTCGGCGTTCATGCCAGATATGCATACGAAACCAATTGACTTGACTTGCCATGCAACAATTCCAGTTAATCCTTACGTCATCTGTGCTCTTTGAAACATAGGTTGTAAGCTCTGCTAATTCAGTTTTCGACTGCACACAGCTTCTCCTCGATGTTTGCCTCTTTTATTCTACTTCATTTCTTCTTCCAATTGCCTTATGGCAGTTGTTAGAACGTTTGAAGAAGGGTTAGATACACTGATTGATAAAATGTTTTGTAACCCAACGACTCGCAGCTTGTGCTGACAATAGCATAAGTCAAACGGATTAATTCAAACTTGACGCGAGCCCCACCTAGCAGCTTAGAATACTTGCACTCTTGTAAACACTTCCCGTTGTGCAACAGGTTTGTAATCTAACAATACTTTAAAAGTTTTTTAAGCTATAGTGTGTGTGACTAAACTTCAATACAAGCTCGATCTGCTCTATGCCAGCAACATAGTAAAACTTTATTAGACCAGACGCTACATTCTATTTTAGGGTTTGCATGAACACGTTGAAAGTAAGTAAAATAGCCAAACTTGCTATGGCTACAGCGGCTTTGATTGAAAAAATTGTCGTTGAAAGCATGAACAATGCTTACTATTGGACAGGAAATCTACAAGAAAATCTAAAACTGACGCTGATTTGTTATTTGTTAAGACGTTGTCTTTGTACTAAATCCTCAAACCGGAATTGCGCCTTGAGCCAAGTCAGAATGATGTTTGAGATCGAAAGCAATTTTAGTATTATTATTATATTTGTCTCCAGACACGAATCCCATAGTACAAAAACACACTCTCCTCACAAATCAGGTCGATTTTGACCCAATCTTATGTAAATTTGCCGCCCTTCACAATAAAGCAACGATTTACTGGTGGCTTGTGCTTGGTTGCCGTCTGGTCGTGTAAATGGATAAACCCGCGTTAACGATCGACTTCAAGCTATATATAGAACTGGTACGGACGGTTCTGAACTCCTTTGGTATTTTGCACACATGCCGAAACAGCACTTGTTCTAGCCTTCGAGGCCAACCTCTTCTGCCTCATTCATCAACTAAAACCCGTAATTCCAGCTTATGTCGTCTGACTGGTTCCGCATCCAACTCGGCTTCTGCGATGCAGAAAATACCATGACAGAGAAAAAGAAATAAAGATGATAGATGTCGCTTTTCTGCTCGTGAAGACTCCTGTCATTCTGCAGAAGGATTCAGGATGATTATGGGACTCACGTGGCGCTATCACCGGAATGGAAAAATGTTTTTGGCATACAAATTTTTTAGAGTCAGTGATGACTCTTGTTGTTTTTCGAAAACCGCCAACTTTAATGCCGATCACTGTATTTCCGGAAAAAAAGCAAAACTGAAAACAATGGAAAGACAATTTTTTGGGGGTATAGATAGTTTTGTTGGTGGATCTGAATAACAGCTTCAGTTAATCTCTATTAGCTTTTTCGGGTCGAATGCTCCATTATTGCTGGTAAGTTACCGCACCCCTGTTTTCAACCAAAAAATTGTTCTCCCACTACAAATCATTCATCAATAACTCATGTACAAAAATGTTGTAGTACAGTTCTTTTTACATAAATGTAAATCCTATTCCATTTGCGGACGGAAAGGAATTTTAGGATTTATTCATAGCTGGCGATGACTGCAGTTTCAGTAACAACATAAAAATTCAGCTATTGTCTGCAAACCACTTGTGTAAATACGACAGAAGATGCTTTGGTTCGTAATACATGATTTTCACCTTCTCAGGGGTTAAAGAACAATATGACAAACAATATACTCTAAAAATGTACTTTATGTCAAAGGTTAAAAGTTAAAGGTTCTTGCGCGACGTGTGAGGCGCAATACACCACCCTCTGGAAGCACAAGATACAGCCTTGCTTTGGACGCCAAGGTGTTGTTGTGAGAAAAGCTTGAAAAACTTCTGTTTTCTAAACAGCACAAAAAATGTGCGTGCAAGTTGGCAGCCAACCGTATGCAAAAGTTTAAACGAATCTGAGGTGATGTGCAGACGACCTCTTTGGTTTAATGAACAATTCTCCTGTTGCGAATATGAACTTAAAAAATTTCCAGTGAAGTTAGATTTGTGCACATTGAGGAATCGAAAAATATATCATTGGATCAAACCAAATGAGCATTGTGTTGTTCTTCTGGCAAAGTTAACAAAGTGGTTCCTGCGTGCGCCTGTATATTGGACGAAGCGATGACATCCTGCAAGAATTCCATCTCCTTCTCAGAGACTATGGCATAACAATTTTCAATGTGGTTTTGTCATCGTAATATTCAGGAACATTCTCATTCATTCCTGGTAAGATTGCTGTGGTGCACCTTAATCTTTGATAAGGAGGCCTAATTGTGTGTTTGCGTTGGCAGTTCTTGAGATAAGGTGAAAATTAAACCTAGAAAAACTATTTGCGCTTTCACTGACACGAAACAGGATCTCAGCTACTGTTGCCACAAAGGCAAAAATTTGCAAAAATCGCCTTTGCTTAATTGTGGAAATCGATGATCGAGGTTGGATTTTGTCTTTATAAGAAAAAAATTCGACCGCATTTAGTTTCGTTTGGTTGATGTTGAAAAATCAGTTGACATAGCTTTTATGTGATTTGCTCTGCTTGTGAGAGTCAACTTTCAGAAAAAGGATAGCGTGGCGCTAGCCAAAGTATTTTTAATCAACAGGAAAAAATTGATGAAACGGAAGACCTTACTCTTCTTTTGTCATACATCCTTCTAGCAGTATAAGACGCAGTTTAAAACGTTCAGCATATTCATCTTGACTGGAACAAAAGCCGGTAAACTTTTTTCAAAACTGGATTTTCATCCCTGACTATTTGAATTACACTCTTCTCTATTAGTTTTGGTTGCTTCCTAAATTTATCCAAGAGACAAAAACAACGATAAAGGGCATTAGAGAGGTTGAACACGATAGAGTTGCACTCTATTCAAGCGGTCACAAAGAACAGATGTGCCCGGCATTGTGGTTATTCAAACAATCGGCCAGTACTTGGCTACGTTGCATTAATGTCCGCGGGATATCTGAACTCATCAAGCTCAAGCTTGCGCAAACCGAACTTGCCATTATGAACACGTCACTGCGCTGGTCGCCAAACAAATTGGATTGCCGTGGTTGGCTGCTAACGAAGAGGATGGCATGTTTGATCTGACCAAAACGCAGTTTACTGAGTGTGCTTTTGCTCAGCCTGACCAATCGGACATTTCACCGGCGTCTAAAATCTCCTGGAAACAAACACTGACTTTGCACCCTGTGCAGATCGTTACTTGTTTTTCACCTGTTTATTAGCATCTCGAGTAGTTTTCATGAAGCCATTTGAACCAAGTAATTAGGAGATTGCCTGCGTCTTCATCGAATATGCTAAATAGAGGTGCACGTGTTTTAAAAGTAGCCAGCACAGCACAACCTGCTCACTTTGAAAATAATAAAACTATTGCAATTGACTTATTTTCACTACTAACACTCCGAGTGAGGTAACATGGATCACAGATTAACCTAAAAGTAGGACGAGCAAACTGTCAATGTTGTTTCGAGGATCAATTTTACGAATAAAGTGCCAACGCTTATTTTTCCGGTCAGTCTTCACTGGACTGCTGAAGGTTAATCTGTTCAGTGAACTTGGCCACAGTACGCTTAACTAGACCAGCTCCAGCGTGCACCTTGACCAAAACACGGCAGTTGCCAGTTAACAATATCGAAATCGTTGATTGTTTACTTTGAGCCTTACACAAAATGTCTTGCAAAAAAGCAA
>JGI24022J15233_10011068_pt1 | contig 10267 bp, 6 predicted proteins | sample Ectturendosymbi2_FD_15233 | JGI IMG/M metagenome (IMG submission 15233)
TGGCTACTGCAACTGGTCTGTAATTTGAAGTGTCAGACATATTCCCATTCTTGTTTTTGCATATGGGAACTATTGTTGTGTTTAAACAGGAATTGGGTATAAACCCGTGAACAATACACATGTTAAACAGTTCACTGAGAAAAAGTCAAGTGTATAATCAAAGATTTTTTCGGATGTAAACCGGATTGGATCAGACATTTGGACAGTAATTCCGGATTAGGATTGGACTGGATTACACAATGAAAATATTGGTTTAGTACTGCAAATATCACCGGACGAGTGGCCTAGTGGTTAGAGCGATTGCTTCATGTCTGGTAGGTCGTTGTTCGTGTGGTTCGAATCTCGGCCAGGTCGTGCCAAGACCTTAAAAATTGGACCTGCGTCCGGTGTCAAGCAAATTGCTGACCTCTGCGAAGTTTCTGACCTATTATTGTTTGTCACTTATTTTGCTTATCAGAGTAAAGGAATAAAGTGTGGCGATTGCTTTATTGGTGTGTGTTGTGCAAATTAAAACTTTTTGGTTAGATGTGAGGTACCCACAACAAGCTATAGTGCGGCAATAACTATATAACCACTGAAAAGTTTTGGACTTAGTGTTAGACTTCAATTATCTCTTTTTCTAACTTAACTCAAACCGTAACCCGCCGACGCTTACATAAGCCCTAGCTTAATCATCAGTTTTTTTCAGCATAGGCTATTTGTTATGTAGAATATTACTCCGTGCATGCGCACACGGCCGGAAGTCAGAAATAATATTCTCTTGACACAGGCTCCGTGATCAAGTCTGATGTACCGTTTTTCTTTTAGCGAACAACATTTGGTGTGGAAATCCATCAATAGATATTGTTCTTCTAACTGAGAGTCATATACCAAATCAGTTGCCTGAGTACTGTAAAGTCTTTTAGTGAAAAGTTAGCATTTGTGTCACAAATGCCATCGCATAATCATGTCATTTTCCAAAGATGTGAAGCTGCAGGTCTACTTTTTGTAAAGCTAAAGGCAGTGGCTACAGAACCGCCCGTGGAACTTTCAATTTGAAACGTTATTCAGCCACCTCCAGTAACATGAAGGTAATGCACAAGGAGAATGCAGTAGGCTTGGTAGAAACATAGAAAACGCAAAATGTAAACCTAAGCCTAACTGTAGCCATCACCCCAATGCTAAGCTAACCCAAACCTAACACTGAGCTTACCTAATGCTGAGCTAACATTAACCCCAACCTAGCGCTAACCTAACAATTAACCCCTTAAGCAAAATTTCGAAAGTCTTTAAAAAAGCAAAGAAAAACTGGTCCCATGAATTGAAGCGTGCAAGCAGTCGCTATTATGAAAACGGAAGGCGCCAAGATGAGAGGCAAACCTACAACCGTTGGCATGGCAGACTTAAGACGTAAGCCTATCCGTTATGGATAGCGCCATTAAAGAGATAAACTGGCCGCTTTATTCGAACTGCGTCATGCAAGGTGGTGCAGTGGAATAAGTTTTGAAATAAGAAGATCCATGGTTGGTTCAGTAGCCACTTCTATTTTGCAAATGCTGAGTGATTACGAATACGTGCTTTAGATTTTTGACGTATATCAGTCACTCTTACTTAACAAATGTATTTTATTTAGGATTTTTATAAATCTTCATTCCATTTTAATCCTGGACTTTGTTGATACTCAGTGTTAACATTTAAGAACTTTCTCTGCAAAACTATATTATTAGTATTTAAGTGTTCTTTTAGATCCTTGCTATACTTGCTTTCTCTTGTGCAAGAAAATTTTTTGCTCATTGGGCAAAAAATCCTAAGGAGTAATATATTGAAAAGTCTTTGTGTTTGGACAGCATTGTCTTGTGGTAATGATTTAAACAGAGAAGGTAAATGAAATAAATTCAAACTCAGCTGATGGTAAAGGAAGTGGCTATAGGTCTGCCAGCGGTCATATGGTTTGAATGAAATGCTGAGATTGTCACTTTAGCTGCACCGACATGGTCATGTCGTGGACGCATTCACGTCTGTTGTGCGAATGTTTTTTGGTTTGGCTCTCACCTTGACGCCTTTCGTTTTGGTGGTAATGGTTACACTTTTCTTAGGATCACTTTTTCTTTAGTTTTTTCAAAAGATTCCAAACTTTTGTGTTCAGATTTGCAGTTTAAGTTTACTGGGTTTAGCTTTGGGTTGAGGTTTCGGGGTTAGGTTTAGAGGTTAGGTTGAGGTTTAGTTTTATATAGTAATTTCTACCAAGCCTAGTGCACTATGCATTTCGCTTAAGTTTTATTGGAAACTAGGCTAAAATCTGAGTCTTATGATATTTTGATGGACATGCTGGGCTTCTGGTTAAAAAATTATGATATAAATTAAACCAAGTAATCAATCCCATAATTAGATAGTTACTTTGTTTGTTTATTTTAGATCATAAATTTTGAACCAGAAACGCTAGAAAGTTGATGAAGATCTCAAAATTCGCAGATTCTAGCGTAGTTTGTAATAGAAACTTTGGTGAAATACTTCCATTTAGCGGTTGGGCCCAGGTCAGGTACCAGCAGCCAAAAATGGCCAAAAACCTACCTTGCTTATGATGTCACTCACAAAAAAACGAAACCCAAAACCAAACAAAATTTTCTCCTTGCAGACGCAAAGACTTGCAGAGTCTTTTGAAGGTTTGAACAACTCTCTAATGCAATCGGCTGAGGAGCTATACGGTTCGTAAGTCAACCAAAATATCCCTGATTTTCCCCGATTTCCAGGTACGTTATATTCATAGGCTGGCAGCCAATGTGTTAAATACAGGTTTTATAATTTGTGCACAATGTCAAATGTAATGGCCCTCCTACTACAAAAAACTGACATGGTGTAGCAAGCAGTGGTGTACGGAGTCTGAAATTTTTTACTCCAACTCCGCTCCAGCTTCGGCTGAATGTACTCCGACTCCGAAGTATTTCAAAATTTTGGACTCCGCTCTTGTTTAAACTCAAGTAATTATCTAAACTTTTGGCAGTGTCTAAATGACCGTATCCGGTTTTCGCATTGAAAAGACTAAAAAACCGGGTGAAACGAATCTGCTGATCACTGCAATACATGTCAGTTGCTTCTCAGATAAATGAGTAAGGTGGCCATAAATTTTTTACCCTATCTACCCAAAATCCTATCCATTTACCCTAACCGCAAACCCTAACCACCAACTATAAATGTTAATAAACCCTAACCTTTGACACTAACACTGAACCCTAACCCTAAACGCTAACCTTAAAAACTAACACAAAACCCTTTTCCTAAATGCTAAGCCTATCCCTAGTCCAAAAACACTTGTCTGTGAAATATACATCACAAGGGCTGCAAACATTTTGACTTACAATCTTGTGTAAGTACATCAAAAGAAAAACCAAATACAACAAAGGAGTCATTCGAACTGACGATTGGCTAGTCACTTCCCACTCAAACATGTTGGCACTTGACAGTAGCGACATTTCTCCAACTCAGTTTTATATCTGTTCGAGAACTGGATGCGGGATACGGTATTTTTGTCCTTCGAAACAGAAAACTGGATATGCTGGTTGTTGAGCCACTACCTAAACTTTTTATGTGAGCTAAATTTCATTGACCAACAGATTTTTAAAGTATCACCATCAACAATAAAATTGTCCAAATCTTCACACACATGAAACTCACCAAGCTAACCTGACTTACATCCAAGTTTGTATTAAAATTTTAAGACTTCCTGTGAAGTACTTTTGCACATTTGAAGGCTATGTTATAACATGCTTTGTAAAAAACAATCCGCATAATAATAATACATAATAAACAAACTAACCTTTTATTAAAAAACTGACTCCGGCTCCCGCCCTTCCTTAGAGAAATCAACTCCGGTGTCAAGCGAAGTTTCTTACTTGCGAAATTTCTGACTTCACACCATGCACGCATGCACAGAGTAATATTCTGCATACCAAATACGCTGATAAAACTGATTATTAGGGCTTAGGAATTCGTGTTTTGGTCAGTGTGTCGCGTTAGGATTTGAGTTAAGGTGAGAAAAAGAAAAATAATTGAGGTCAACGACTAAGTCTGAAAATTTTCAATGTTGAGAGTTTTTCCCCACGCTCTAGTTTGCCGTGGGTACCTGACATCTAACCAATATGTTTTAATTTGTACAACACGCACCGAAAAAGCAGTTGCAAGGCTTTATTTCTTTGTTCTGAGAACCAAAATAACTGAAAAACAACAATAGGTCAGAAATTTCGCAGAGGTCAGAAATGAATTCTCTTGAAACCGGCTCCACTCCTATTTTCGAAAATCGTTAACACTCCGGCCCAAGTCCACTCCGACATCCGGCCCCTGTTAGAGATGGCCGGAGTCACTTTTTATAACTCCGACTCCATTCCTGTTCCAAAAGTTTTGAATCCTGGTCCGATTTTGGCAAATTTTCAAATTTGAAAATCCGCCGCATGTTCACACCCCGGCTACAATCATCGATCCAACCGTCATTTACCCATGTTTTTACATCAGAAATAACCATATAGACTCCTGCTACTCCCTAAATCAAACGTGACCCCGGATCCTAAAATTTTGACTCCGGGACCGGGTCCGTGTCCGGAAGAAAAACGCAGAATTCTGCCGTAGTCGACTCCTGTAATCCGGATCCAGTCCCACATCTGGCTTCTGTACAATTCTGCAAGCAACACAGTGAAAATGAACATTCCAACCCAGAGTTGCCATTTTAGTCTTTTTAAAACCAAATCTGGTTAGTTTTGCGATCGTTTGGCTTATTTTTTTGCGATTTGGTTGATAGTTTATTTTTTAGTTTTATTTTTTATTTGTTGGTTTATTTTTAGTTATTTTTCAAGATGTTTTACGCCAGGTATCAGCTGTGTTGTGTATCCCAGCAATGATATATCATATGTCTGGTTTCGGCGTTTTAAGGAAAATCTAAGGAAGCCTTTGGACTGTCTTTTTGTTTTTAGCAACAGTCTGCACCAACATGTCGTTGTACCAACCAGGGTTGCCAGTTTGGCTTTTTTGATGCAAATTTGTATTTTTTGGCTATTTTTCAACTCCTTTGGCTTTTTTTTATTTTTGAAAAAAGACCAAATGAAATTTGACTTTTTTTGGCCTTTTTGGCCAATTAGATTTTTTATGTCAATTTGGCAAATTCAAAGATGATTTTGGCAGATTTCTGGGCACTGGCAGATTTCTAGACACTGTTTCTGGACACAGAATGATAAATTTTCATTGAAAATTCTGCACGAAAATTTATAGTTTATTTTGCTGTTTCATGCTTCTAGATTTACAGTTTCAGGTTACTCTTCAGCAAAACCAAATGTTTATAGAACTTAATAATGGAGTGAACTTTATTCTTTTATGTATAGAATGTGTACATATTGCCTTTCAAAAGCGCATTGGCATCTTTTGAAGGTGTCGTTGTGTGTTTATCTTGTATTTGGCTTTTTTTGGTGCTATGTATTTGGCTTTTTTTGAGGCTTGATCTGGCCTTTTTTGCTTATGACTACCTGGCAACCCTGGTACCAACAAGAACAAGTAGGCTACTCTGCAACCGTTGACATCACATGTCATCAATGTTGTAGTTGATTTTTTTATGCAAGACCTTATATAGGTCATGAAATGAAACTTTGATAAGAGTCATGCATGGTTTGTTGGTCAGATGAGTAATCTAATCTGTGAGAAATCCAAACGATGTCTCAATTTAATTTCACCTTGTGCAAATTTAAGAAAGTGCGGGGTACCAACTCATTCAAATATATACCGGTAACAATGAAGGAAATGTAATTGATGTTTGTTTCAAATGCTTTGTGAAACATCATAGGACTTTAATTTAGTTTTAGGATTTGGGATCGAAAGTGAAGTCATTGGGTAAACTGAATACCAGTGGCAGAATTTAATTTGATAATACCGTTGGTGAAATGTTACTAACACAGTAGTGTAGTGGACTGAAGCTTGTATGGAGATGCCATTGGAGAAAGCCCATACACAAAACTGGCTGGTTTTGCTCAACGCATGTTATGTAGCGAATACCACACTCCGATGCAGAAATGGAACAAGTATTACAATCAGATAAATGTTGTTTTTTACTTACAATTGAACAACTGAACTGGTAAATGCAATTTTGAATGTCGGGACTGAATTGAAAAGAGACAATATTATAAAGCATGTTATGATTATGACAGATTCCAGAAGCAGTGACCGTGTGGAGTTTTATTGGCACTAGTTTGGTAAGCAATGAAAATAATACAGCTGAAAGTTATGTTAATGTGGATAATTGTGGCTTTTTTGTAGAGATTCCATCATCATCTTTTGTTTTTTTGTGTGTTTATTTCTGCTTCAGTTTGGTTTGTTCTGGTCTTTTTTCAGGCTCGTCTAGTTAATTTTTGGGAAACCAAGGTGGCAACACTGTTCCAACCCCAGGTAAACCTTTTGGCAAGTTAGGTGGCATAACCGGAGTGGAAAAATGTAGCACGAAAGAGTACACAAATTTATAAGAAAGACAACAACAGTAGCAGAGAAGCCACATACAAAATAACAAGTAAACCTATCAAATTATAGATCAGTGGCAGTAGCCACAGAAGCAAAAAAGAAGCATGTGCACAGAGAAAAAAAAAGAATACAGCAAAAAAAACAAAAAAAAACACAACTGACATCAACATAACACAGATGATGGTGGGCAAGCAATGGGTGAAGAGTTGATACATGTACAGATGAGCAGGTGAAGCAAGCACACAGGTGAAGAAAGTGAGCAGCAATAGGGGTTATGAGGCAGACAGCAATGCATTTTAACACATTTCATTACAAGAACAAGCAGCAAGGTCAGAAAACAAAGCCCCCACAAACAAATCAGGAAGAAATATAAAATTACCCACAGACCAAAGTGGGGTGCATTGCATGTATGAGTTGTTTCCAGTCAGATGCATGGTGTCACCAAACAAAGTTGAAGAGATAAAGGTATGGACAGGTAACAGTAATATTAGCAGCAAACATTATTCCAATAGGTGTTAGGTACATGAAAAACAAAATATGTTTAGTAAGTTAGAAAAGTATTTGTTATAAGGTAGATTTTCACAAAAAGTCACAATATGTGAATTAACCACTTATTTCACAGATATAACCGGTGTCATGTCATTGACACCATCATTCAGCTTTATATGATTGTGGGCCTAGAAATTAGGCTGAAGTCGATGTCCGTGAGGTCCTGGAGGTGGACATTACTTCGCTTGTCTCGAAATCCTCGTATTGCATCAAGGGTGCTCCTCAACAGGGCAAATCTGAGCTTTGTCCTTGTTTTATGCATGTGATGACAGACGCATATGGCTCTCTGCATTTTTCAGCTATTTTTCTGCATTTTTCAGCTATAATGCTTATTATATTGTAATTCAGTTATGCTTCCTTTAGCATGTTTTTTTTTTTGATAAGTTAGGTGACTATGGTAATCAGTAATTCACTTCTAGCCAAGAGAAAAAGCCCAGAGAAAGAGGTAAAGAAAATCTTTGCTGTGTCTGGTGTAATGAAATAACAGTAGCCCCCAAAATGCACACTCCGAATAAATTGGTTCTGAAATACATTAATTGTTGTTCTTGCATGTTAAAAACAAACTTTTAAATAATTGATTTTCAGCACTTAATTCAGTCTTTGCTTTTTTTAAAGTAGTAGGCGAGTTAACGGTAAAGAAAGATTACTAATATTAATTAATCCCTAAGGGATTTGTTATTATGTTGTGGTTTCCAAACACCATAGCTTTTCAACCACTAATGCTGGAATGTCAATTAAGGGCTCTAAAGATGCGGACTTTCATTTAGTTTTCAAGAAAACAAAGACATTGCCCTTTGAATTGTTTTGTTTTATCAGGCCCTGATGCTGTCATCCAAAAATCCATTGAACACAACCAATGCATAACATAATCTGTCATTTTTATTGTGTTGTTATTACTGTTCTTTGATTTGTTTAACTAATTAGGCTATACAGTATATGCAGCACTGGATATCTTATCCACAACATGTTTAAGCATGTGTTAGTTGCATCAAAACTATTTTGTGGTTCATGTAATTTTAAACCTTGTTATCAGTTTTAGTTCTTAATCCCATCAACTTCTAGCATTGTTTTTCCATTACTGAACAGATCAGCTGACTTGTTTAATCTGCCAAGTTAGTGACTGATTATTTCAGTTATGGGAAAATTTTCCAAGACAGATATACTTGCATGGCCAATACCAATATAAACTATGTGTGTGGAATTTGTAACATTATGCTGCATGCATAAATCATCTGTAGTGCTTGTTATTCAGTCCAAAAATATGCACTAGCTATTTCGCTGTTTCTCACAAACTATACATCATGGTCACAGGCACTGAGCTTGAAATTTCTTCAGATGTTCAACATCCACATTTTCACAAGTTATGGACAATTCCATAATCATTTTGCTATATATAGCAGGTTTAATTTTTCCATATTACAGGAATTGTTTTGCTTTACCAAAGGGATGGAAACTCCCATGAGAAAGCAAAAGTAGCTGAGCATACAAAACGAACTTCAAGAAGTAGCAGGCATGCAGCACAACTGGCAGAAATTTGTGTGTGCCGCACACACCCATATCTGGCACCCTTGATCTTGGTTATCATTTAACAGACACATTTCATAAGGTTCCTTACTGGAACAAAACACATTAAGAGCACTTGAACACTTAAGTCTTAATGCTTATTATATTGTATTTGAGTTATGCTTCCTTTAGCATGTTTTTTTTTTCTAAAACACAGCACATGAAAAAAAACACAATAAAATTATACAGACCATGATGGAGTACCATCATTGTGTGTGTGTTCGACCAGGCACATAACACCCCAAATGGGGTTAAACAGACAGAGGTAAAGACAGATTACAAAAAGGTTTAACAGTAAACAGTGATACAGTAGTGTTGGGTACATGAAAAATAAACAAAAGCATGTGCTTGTATGAAACAGAAAATCAAGCCTGGTGCAGTTTAAGACTTGGCAGAAAATGCAGTTTTTCACTTGTTTCCAAGCTGAATGGAATGCTTTTAGTTCTAATATTTTCAACAACCTACATGTGCCATAGAGTGGTAACAGTTATTCAAAAATGGCTAAGTCTTCATCAGTAGCGTGCAGAGGTCTGGTGATGCCTGGGGCGACTACTTGATTGTATGCCCCCCTACCAAATTCTAGTGTCAGACAATGGCGTATGGTGGTCGTTGTTACTGGATATACGCTGTTTGTACATCACAATATGATGTCATATTCACTTTTTGGAGAAGTTTGTTGACACAACATGTATATTATTTTACACGTACTCCCTTTTTGTATAGTTGTACAATGTGTCACTGCGATAAAATTAATTATTATCAGCGATCCAAGATGGTAGATTGGAGCAAAACACAGCACTCAACACTGGAACAGAGCAGTTCATAGCTGCAAAAATATCCGGCAACCTGTCAAAGCAGGGAAGTATAGAACACACTCAGTGCTACGTCAGGGCAGTTCACAACCAATTTTGCCGTTTTAGCTGATTTGCTGCTAAATCTAACAGAATTTTCTCAATGCTGCTATAAAATTTTCAATCCAGCAGTTACCTGATTTTCTAGCAGGTTTTTGAAAACCTTTTGTCAGGTTTAGCAGGTAACAAATTCCTGACCAAAAATTTGTTTAAACAGTTTTCGAGATGAAAATTTTTGCACCTTCTTTAACTCTTTGGCGTCTGGCTACTTGTGGCAATTTAAAAAAAAAACGCCTAAACGCACGTGGCTTTGCGCGGGAATTTCTCTTGTCTGGTATGCTCTACAGACCCAGTAAATGTCTCAAAAGACGTGGCAAGTCTTCTAGTCTGCACTTGAAAACAAATTTTTTGCTTGGGGGTTGGGGATTTTTTGAGTGACGTCATAGGTGGAGGACTTTTAGGCCACCTTGGCCCACTTTGCCTGGTCCTGGGTGGCAACCGTTGTGGTAGTATTTTGCTGAATTTTTTGCTGGAAACTAGGCTACAATCCGAGTCTTTTGATACTTTGGATGACCTGCTGGGGTTTCGTGTTCAAAAGTTGTGATGTAAGTTAGTAAAATTATTGGACTAATTAGGTAATTATTTTGTTTATTTTAGATCATGACTTTAGAACCAGAAACGCTAGAAATATGATCAAAGGCTCAAAAGACTCGGACTCGAGCCTAGTTTCTAATTAAAACTTCAGCGAAACACTTTGGCCTAGTGGTTGGGCCCTAGGCCAGGCAACATGAGCCAAAATGACCCTAAAACTACTTCACTTATGACGTCAGTCACAA
>JGI24022J15233_10011074_pt1 | contig 10265 bp, 8 predicted proteins | sample Ectturendosymbi2_FD_15233 | JGI IMG/M metagenome (IMG submission 15233)
CCCCCCCTGGATCCGCTCCTGACTGCACTTGATCAAAGCAAGTTTGTAGTGCAGATAAGAGCTATGTTTAGGGCTAGCAGCAGTATCCTACAATATAAGCATAGTTGTATCTTAGGTGACTGAGCAATACAGTAGTTTTGTCAGCGTTTGTATCGCGTAAAGCACGATTGGTAATTTTAGAAGTGATTTTTCTCCGTTTGAATTTTCTTCAGTAAAGTCATTTAGAAATCAGATTGCTATTGAGTACTTGCGCAAGTTTGTACTGCTCCCATGCTAAGCAAATCAGAGAAGATGTTGATGAGCTTGAATAGAAAGCAAAAATAACTTTGCCAACTGGCAACCGCCCAAGTCTTCCCCAACGAGGCAGGGAAACAGCAAAAATGACAAAAGCGCGTTTGGATCTGATGCCTTAGATTAGTCGTTCTTAGTTTATCCAACCACGCGGAGCCTTCTTTCTTAGATTGATGGTCACTAACTGCTCTTGCAGGCGAAAGGTCCTTTCAAGATGCAAAACAATTAAAAATGAGTTCAAGGGAAGTAATGTTCCAGGAGAGGTTGTCCACATTAAGTATTCGGTACATTAAAAGTGACAAACTTAGGCAAACAAATTAATTCTTAGATAATTTTGTTATGAAGAAGGCAGGACAAAACCTTTTTAACTGTTTACTGTGTTATGCTGAGACTTACTTGATTCGATGCTTGTAGCTTTTCATTTCTTTACACGTATTTCAATAATGACAGCATAAGCGAAATTTAAATTAGGCCAGTCGCCATGATCAGCATTGGTGAGTTCAACCCTTCCAAATTTAAATGTGAAACACTATAAATCAGTAAACATTTTATCAAATTTTCAGAATGTCAAGTCCTCTTGCGCAAATTTGAACCCCCTATTCAAGACTTTCTGGTGACCGTTCTGATTTTTAATTTCACATCTTTTCACGCGACAGTTCAGTTGCATTCGATTCTTAGCAGTCTGAAAAAGTATGAAAAACGCGAATCGTGAACCTAGCAGTTATAACCATTTGGGTGCGTTGTAATGGACGTGTTTTGCTCATGTGTGTGAGATTTTTACAGCCGTGGTAAACGAGTTGCGACGTGGTCCTCACATTGTGCTTTAAACTCTTTACGCTGCCACACATACTATATAGGTGCAGTATGTTTGTTTTTTTTAACACGGAAAGAAGAAAAAACAGATCTTATTCTTATAAAAAACGTAGACCATGTGTTTTGTCGAATATTTCAATTGTGGCGATTTCGGTTGGTTTGCCCGTGGCAGTTAATAATCCTGTTCCCGCCAGCCAAGTAGAATTTCAACAATTCCGTGCAATTTAACGCTTTTGCGTCGAAGGCAGCAGCAAACGCAGTGATCGTGGGCACTTCAGTAATGATTTAGAATGTTTAATGACCGTACTTTCGTAGGGTCATTTTTGGATTTTCGCACATTTATTAACGCTTTCCATTTTTTTCCTCGCAACAATGGGAGAGGGTCCTCACAAGTGAATTAGCTTAGGGCCTCGCATCAGTTAAATCCGGCCCTGGCCGCCACAAATACAGCAAACAAAGCAGGTTAACACAAGCCAGTGCGCTGTCGGCTAAGTTCACTACCGCTTACTGCAAAGATCACTGCTAATTCAACTTAACCAAGCAGCACAACGGCAGCCTAGCTCTAACACGGCGAATAAAGAACTGTACATGGTGTTGCAAGCAAACGAACAAGGCGACGATCCTCCACTCCCGACATGCAAGGGAATGCGCGTGATTAACTGATTAAATAACGCGATTTGACAGTGTGAGTTATTGTTCGACCGTAACAGCTTTCACCCCAAACCTTAAAACCCGGCTACGGGCCTGGTCTTCTAACTACACTATTAACTCCATCTGGCTGTCTGAACAGCAGGCTGCGCAAATGCGTAACTATTGTCGTAAGCACCAGACGGATGTTGCTTCTATACCAGGGGTCTCAAACTCAAATTGCACCGTGGGCCACATGAGGACTTATAAAGTAACCCGCGAGCCGCATTATGACGCTGACGCAACAGTAGAGGTACCTGAACTTATAGAAACAGCTATTACATCTTATTTCCTGCGAATGGTATCATGAATTACATGAACATCATTTCTAGCCGTCTCTCACGTTCGTATTAATCTATTCTAGCCGTCTAAGGAATTTGTTTACTCGCTAGCTGAGCACTTAAATACCGGTGAATAAACCAAATAACATAAATGGTATTCATGTCATTCATTTTCATGCTCACTTTTCGTCTAGGGAGGTCGCGGGGGCAACAGCCATAGGACTTGGAATACCTCACAGTCAACAGCAATTTCAGGTAGTTTTGCTGGCTCCACACCATGACGAGACCAAGCAAGGTCGGAGATGCAGTTACTCCACCTAGGCCTTGGACGACCTCTGGGCCGCTCTCCCGTGGATTTAGCCAGCAGGACTTGCTTCACCAGTTTTTCGTGGGGATTCTGGATACAGGGCCGAACTAACGTAGTTGTGATCTTTCAATTCAGAGAACTGGTGCTACATTCAGGGCTCCGTAACTTTCACAGCTGCGCACTTTGTTGCGAAGTGTCACACCAGGGGCGTAACGAGGGGTCACAGTGTCCCGAGCGCCGAATCACTGGGTGGCGCCGAAAAGTCCCAACAATGTCGCAAGTGTTTTCTTCAGTACAGTGCATTTACTCCCAAAAGATCTTAGGTTCAAACATTGGGAGGGCAAACTTGTTTCTTCGCCCGGACGCCATCTAACCTCGGTACGCCCGTGTCACACCGTGACTCTTCGCAAAAACACATCTCTGGCACTTGCACCTGAGTTAATATTCCCTCGGTCATTACCCAAGATTCATGACCATAGCTTAGGATCGGAACAAAGACCGATTTAAAAACTGACAGCTTTGTGGTGTTTGAAAGCTCCTGTTTTGTGATCACAGAGCGACAAAGCTCACGCAGAAGTTCGTTGGCTTTGCCAATCCGTGTATCAATCTCCTCGCTCTACTTTCCGTCACTCGCAAATACCACCCCTAGGTGTTTAAACTTCTCCACCTGCTGCAGTGTATTGCCGCTCACTTCCAGCATATACTGCCTTGGGTTTGTAGAGAGACATAGAGTAGTACCTCGGTATTTTTAGTGTTGATTTTCATTCCGGCTCGGTCGCACGCAGCTGAAAACCGATCGAGTGCATGCTGAAGACTGTTGAGAAGATGCTAGCAGTACCAAATCGTCTGCAGAAAGCAATCGGTTGATCCTGCAGCTCCCAACTGTGACACCCTCATCTACTCGGCTGTGGCTGTCTATCCCAGTGGTTCCCAATATTTTCTGATGCACTCCTCCCTTTGCTCATTTTGGAGCGTTTTATTCCTCCCCTGCGGAATGTTAATTCCTCCCCTGTTAGGGTTCGTAGGCTAGTATTTACTACAGTTGCAACAATCGTCTTTATTAACGGCAATAACTTACTTAATACAAGTGGGACAAAAACTATTTGTTGTCAAATAATGGCATTAAAGTTTGTGAACAAAAACGTGTAATAGTTACAAATATAAAGTGATGGACCTAGTTTGAAAGGGCCAATGTCAACTTAAAAAAGAAGTACAACACGTACAATGAATAGGCAACTTAGATAAAGAGGAAATGCCTCTCCTGAACTTCTAAAATTCCACCCTGGGGAGAAGCTCCTCCCCAGTTGAGAACCACTGGTCTATCCAAATCATGTCGACCAAGTCTACACAACATACGGTCCGCGAAAGCGTTTGTTGTGGCCAGCGAGAGCTTGCTCAACTGTAGAAAATGTTGCACAAGCTCGATCTTGAATACGTAACTGTTGTTGCAGAATTCTTCCATACTACAACGAAATCTCCACATCGAAATAAAATAGACTTTTGCGGCCCGCGGCAAATTAATGTTGATAATTTGGCCCTTCGAGCTTTCTGAATTGAGCAGGCCTGATGTAGACTATTAAAATGAGCGGTGACAGCACACACCCTTGTCGGAGTCCAACAGCAACGGTGAACGGTTGTGATTGAACTCTCCTGACACGGACACAAACTTCTGAATAGAAATAAAGTGACTTGACAGCCAATAACAGGCGGCCGTCAACACCGTACTCCAGCAACACTACACAACAAATCTTTTCACGAGGAAACCGGTCGTATACTTTCTCGAGGTCGACAAAGCATGTGTAGACGTCTTTGGCATACTCCCAAGATTTCTCAAAAATTTGCTGGAGAGTGAAATTTGGTCTGTAGTACTACGGCCGGGACGAAAACTGCACTGGATATCATTCAGCTTTGATTCCAATATGTCGCGGCATCTTTTTCAAGGCACTTGGCAATGTAAATATTAATTATTTGAAAATTTCCAAAAAGCATCGCGGGCCGCGTGTTTGAGACCTATTCTACACAGTACAAAATACGAGAAGACTACCGGGGCTAGCCATAATACATTTTTTCACAACAATCACTACATTAAATACGTTGATCAAGTGGCAGTCTCACTTTTGAACGTAGTTAACTAGGCATGTAGGCTAACTTTACTTTCAACCCTCCAAGTAACGAATGCTAAGCAGGCGGACTTGGAGTTGGGAGGCCCAAAGCAAGGCCTTCTCTAGTTTTATAGTTGCTGTCGGGGGACCATTTTAAAAGCAGAGCCCTTACACATTAGGCTACAGTTGCTGTTGGGGACACTATTGAAAGTAGAGTACTTGCACACTGTAACTGGTGTTCGGGGCCATTGCGAAAGCAGAGTATACTTACACATTGCAGTTGCTGTTGAGGGCTTTTTGAAAGCAGGGTACCTGGCTACCTGCGCGTTACAGTTGCTGTTGAGGGCCCCTTTGCCTTGAAAGCAGAATACTTACACACTGCAGTTGCTATTGAGGGCCCCTTTGAAAGCAGAACACTTGCACATTACAGTTGCAGTTGTGGCCCCTTCAAAATCAGAGTATTTACACATTACCACTGCTACTCGGAGACCCTATTAAAAGCAGAGTTCTTGCACACTGCAGTGTTGCACATTGGGGTTCGGGGCCCTTTCGAAAGCAGAGTACTTACGCATTACAGTAGCTGTTGAGGACCCTTTGAAAGCAGAGTATCTTCACACTGCAGTTGCTGTTGGGGGCTCTTTTCAAAGTAGAATACCTGCGCATTACAGTTGCTGTTGGGGGCCCCTTTGAAAGCAGAATACTTACACTGTTACACATTACAATTGCTGTTGGGGGCTTTTTTTGAAAGCAGATTATTTATTCGTGATCTGCTTCAGGGTACATTATACGAGTAGATAGTAAGTTTTTAACAAAACTGACGGAAATTTAAGCGCGAAACACCTCGAGGAGGGCTCCTGAAAAGGGGGGCCCGAAGCAACTGCCTCGCTTGCCTCCGCTTAAATATACCACTATTGCTGACAGTTCACGCTCAAACCTCAAATACGATTATTACCTAGCAAACGTATCAAAAATGATCAGACGATGTTATTCTAGGTAACAGCGGCAGGTACTGCTCTATTTATAAATTAGAGGACGGAATCATAAGCGGGTCCAGGGGAGGAGCTAAGGGGGCTGAGACCCCCTTTAATTTTTTCAGATACGTTTTTTGATCGATGGTTCCGGACACAGAAACGTCCATTGGGGTGATTTTTTGTATAGCTTTGAAATGAACCAGTTCTTGCACAGGGATAGGGACGAAAATGTTAAATGCAAAGCTTATTTTCCTGAATTTGGGCAGTCCGAATGTGCTTATTTCACTATAAATGAAACTTCTAAATAAACAAGTTTTTATATAAAAATATGGTCCCAATATTATATAAATACGTAAGTGTTTACATGAACTATTTACATTACATATACGTTATACAAACCGCATGTACACAGCCGCATGGGCGCAATTTTGTTGTAAAATGTGGGGGGGACAGTTTAGTGTGAAATCAATGAAATTATCTGGTCAATGCAGAAGTTTTATAAATGCAGATTTCCAATCTTGTTTATAGAGGTGTTTTAAAAGCAAGACTAACCACCCTAATAAATCAATTGGGTTTAATCAGAGCTGACAGTTGGAATGTCCAAATGCTGAATCGCATTGATCGCACGTGCAGTATCACTCTCATAGTAGAAAACATCACTTTTCATGCATTTTATAAGAGGTGTGGTTCGCAGCGCGATTTGAAGTCTTTTTCAAGTTGCTAAACGTTGCATAGACGATAAATATGTTTCTCGCACATTTCCGCTCTTTGTAAAAGCTACAAATCTTTTCAATGCTACTGCGCATCATGCCTGTAGACCCACCCCTACCAAAATCTCCACTGATATCCTCTTACCAGGTGGTGGATGCATGCTTTCAATCTCCCCTTGTTGGACCTTGCATACATACCCATCTAGCCTACAATGCTGTCATTTCTGCATACCTGATCATTTGGTGATTGTTGCCTTGTGACTTTTGTATGTAACGCAACTTAGCTCAGTCTCTCCACAATCAATTTCTCAGGATGAACATTAGATTTTAATGGATGAAATTAATGCCGAAAGTTTAATTCTAAGAGTTTTACTTGCTTAACGACACGAAAATAGATTTGAAATTAAACAGAAATAAAAACGCACAACGGTGAATTGGTAAAAATGTACAAGTTTCACCTGATTAACACGAAAATAATGTCCAGCAAAACCAGGTGTGATCAGGTATAACGTTTGGAGGAAATACATTTTACGGGGACAAGATTTTAGTTTGTTACTATATGTTTAAAACAAATTTTTCTGGGCACAATGTAATTGGGGAGCACTGCCCCCGAATGTCCCCCTTGGCTATGCGCCTGCCTGTAAAGCAAAAGTTTCGCATTTGGATGAAAATATTTCTGCATTATGTTTTTGGTTAAACTCAAGTAAATCCGATGACTTACGAACAAATCCATTCAGCACAAGCACAAAGTGTAAGAGTCACGAAAAAATATATTTTGGTTTTCTTGGTCTCCATTGTCGCGACATTACAAGAAGTGAGGATGAATGTATATTTTATCTTTGATTCCTAATCAAGTCCTTATGTTTTGAGCTATAGGTCAATACATAGCTATAGAAATAGTTCTCCAACATTTTGATTGAAATCCTATTTACTAATGGTTGAAGACAGGCTTTTGCAAAACTGCCCATCGAAAAACTAATTCTCCACAATAGTGCTGCTTTTGTCTTCGGCAAAAGCTTTGCAGACATTTGCCTGAAAATGTAACTTTCTATCATTATGTACACTAATGTTTACCAGACGTCCTGTTTCAACGGGGCAGACCCGGTTTAAAGGCTTTGTCCCGGCGTCCCGGTTGGTCAATCCAAAAGTCCTGGTTAGGCATTCAGTCAGGCAGCATAGCCCTACACGAATATTAGCATGCTATCATTGGTGTCTTTAACCAATTTGCTGAAGAATGATGCGTGATCTTGTTTCGTTGTTTTAGATGTGAAGGTAATTGATACGTCATTGTAGTGAATAACTGGTCCAGTAATGGGTTGATTGTTAGCGCATTGGCTAGTTCAGTAAAGTTGGCTAGTAGGAGAAGGTGTTCTTTTTGCAATTATAGGTTATTGAAAGGATTTATTTCGTACCGGAACTTCCAAGGAAGGATAAAAATGCACACTTCCAATGACAAATGACTTACAACCTCAACAAGAGTATTTTATAAAAATAGCAGTGCTTTTCTGGACTTCATTAGCATTAGTGAATCATGCAGTGCAATAAACAGTACAGTTGCTACTCTTCATAAAAACTTCACTTCACAGCCTTAAATTGAAGCATTAAAAATTGGCACGATGCAACGTATTAAATTCACTGCATGAAACAAACGGAAAATATGAAAACCAAACAGTATGAAATCACACAATATATTACTGCTGCAGTTACGTAGTTAATTCTGTTCATGAATACTTCGCGGTAACAGATTCACACTTGCGAATCTCACAACATCAAGCAAGTTTGAAATACGAAAACTTCACAGAATCATATCACAGCTACACCACATGGCCACCACAAAACATTTTGCAGCTACAGCTACATTTTAGTTGTACACTTTACAGCATCAACAATTTGAGGTTTACGAAAATTTGGGTTAATTGGCATAGTGGGTTACCACTACATGTTCCTAATTTTTAACTGTTTCTTAGTTTTCCCAAATTTGAATGAGGTAGTTTCAGTTGGCTCAAGTTTGATTTGGGCTGTTGTAATTTGCCCAAATATTGACAATATATCTCATATGCAAATCTGAAAGAAACTCTTCAAATTTGTCCAGATGATTCCAATTGTATCCAAGTTTGAATGAAGCTGTTTCAATTACCCAAATATTAGTTTTTTCAAGGACATTTTGTTTTTCAATGAGATATCGTGAGCTACTTTCCTGGGCGTCCGCAGGCGGAGAAACGGACATTTTCCCCGCCCATGGGATTGGGACTAAGAAACAAAAATTTTTAGAAAATCTGAAACCGATAACTTGATTCCGATTAATCGATTTAATTCTTGCAATAAAACTTTATTTACCGGTATGGCACTCACACTACGCAAGAGCCAGCTTCACTGTTCTGGTGTGATGAAGTGATGAGCTTGGAGTTCACTCATGACCACTCCTTCGTCTGCAGAGTCACGTTTTATTTGCGAGCGCATTGTTCTACTGTTGCCCTTTGTTGCAACAACATGGCAACGAATCCCAAAAGTTACGATAGTTATTGCGTATTTCTGCATGTGACTGTTGACCTCAGACATCTTCGGTAGGTGATGCAGCGAGGCAGTGGCTACAGGTAACGGTGAGACGAACGTTTCATACTGTGTGAAAAGCAGCCGGGGTGAACCTGTAGTAGTGCTTCCGCAAGTTCGAAAAATCCATTATAGTGTGAGATTGTCACCAATGTGCCTGTGTGAAGAGCTTAAACTACGCTTACGCAGGCTTCTCTTCACACAGAATAAAACAACGTGGTTTGTTGGAAATACCTCTCTTTCGTTAAGGTTTACCTCTCTTTCGTTAAGGAATACGTCCTCTCTACCTCTCTTTCATTAAGGAATACGTCTCTTTCGTTAAGGTTTAGTTCTGACTTCTCAACGAGTACTAAGCGCAAAGATATAGGCTTACTTGCTGTGGCGAGTTTTCGTAATTCATCTGCTCAGTTTTTACGCCTACGTGGTATTCTAATTTTAGTAAGTTCTAAAGTTGTCCGATAATCGTGTCAAGATACAAGTATATTTCTCATTGTTTGAAACAGTTTTGCGAGAGTGCCTCACTTTCTTGCTTTTTCACCACTTTGATTTGGTCGTTGGTTGTCTTAAAATATTACTTATTTGTAGAAAGTGCTCGCAAAAATGGATATTAGGCAGTTTATGAAAAGAAAAAGCATTTCTGATAGCCAGTGGCGTAGCAAGGGAGCTGGGCTGGGCTCCGGGAGGCACCTTTTAGGGGCGGCACTTTGTTGATAAAAACAAAATTTTGATAGGACTGCAAACAATTTCTGAGTGTTTGACTGTGATCTTAAAAATGCTTTATTAATCCTTATATTTTAAATAAGCACGAAACATGATCTTGTTTCATTTTAAACTCTTGTAAGCAAATTTGAGAAGTGGAAAGGGTAGCACTTTTATGGTGGGCCCCGGGCGGCACTTAGCCTCACTACGCCACTGTTGATAGCCGAGGTGTAGAAATCCATTCCAACAAAAGATTTTAGAAATGAGTTCTGTTCAACCAGCACAGACTAATGGGAGAACCGCTAACGTGGTTGTTGATAGTTCAAGTCCATTTCAGACTCAGTTATGTGGAGTTCATGGACGTCGTAAGAATTTTTTCCAAGGGAGGATCACCAGGGAATTTTCCCAAAATTTTTCTAGGGGGAACCAAAATTGGTGAAATTTGTTTTTTCCCACTCGAAACTAAAAAAACAACCTTGTTTAGTTACATTTTCAAAATCCAGGAGGCCTTACCCCCTACCGACGCCCATGGGGGAGTTCACAGTGATAACGAGATTTATGCACCAATTCAGCAAACGCTGTAACGGATGAGAGGAAGTACACTTTTGTGGCAAACTTGTATACAGCTACTTGAAAAAGATTTCAAAATAGATGCAAATGGAGCGCGTGCTTTCAAGGGCTTTTTCTTGAAAAAGCTTTTTCTTTGTGGTGTAGAAACAGTTAAGCGTTTTGTGAACGTCCATTTGCATTGCAACGTCAGCAACCTGAAAAATATAAGTAATATGATCAGAACCGTCGCCAGAAAGTCTTCAATAGGGCAGGGGGGCTTGAACGTTTGTGCAGGGGGGCTTGGA
>JGI24022J15233_10011078_pt1 | contig 10264 bp, 10 predicted proteins | sample Ectturendosymbi2_FD_15233 | JGI IMG/M metagenome (IMG submission 15233)
GCTATGAGAGCAGTCCGTCGGCGAAGAGGGCTGCAGTTGTCTGCACCCATCAGGGTTCGTACATTCCAAATAGCAACTTTGATGTGTCGAGATTTTACTAATCGCTTGCGTTCTCCACTGCTGGTAGGGATGCTCCAGCGGCCGCAGTCAACCGTTCGGGTCGATAAGTTAAACGCTTTACCATTTTCTACATTTAATGTGCTGCACGTTCCAGGTTATAATATAATAAGTGATTTTCAATCAAAAGCAAAAATCGTGGAGGCTAAATTTCTGCAACAAACTTTACACCGCGTGCAAGCTGCAAAGCATATGGGTCACGTGACTTACTGCTGTACAGGGTTTTTCCGCTCAATGTTGATTACCTTCAAGTGTTTCCGAAGAGAAGTAAACGAAAAGAGGGGGGCCGATTTCAGGAAGTACTTGCTTCGCCCTCCGAAAAAGATTGCCAAGAGATCTTGCATTGCCAGATTTTTGACTCAACAAATGACCAGAAGTTCGGCATTGTAGCCGCATTGTCGCATGGCACTTCAATCGCAAATGAGTCAAATAGCTGCGGATCAGCCACGGGCAAAAACGCTGTTAGAAGCACAATCAGGCAGCGAAAACAAAGGACGATAGCTGTGACAGATAGTCAACGTTGATTAGGTAGGTTGGAGCAGTTTTTTCGCGAAATTTTTGAAACTGAGAACGAATTTTTGTACTGTACACGACCAACCATGCTTGTTTAAATCAATAAGTCTGTTCCCGGTCTACTATAAGTACTCTAGCGAAGAACGTTTGTTCAGACCTCTCTTGTGCGAAGGTATCTTTTATCATCCTTCAGCATTATTGCGTAATAATCAATTGTGCTAACGTGAATTGCGTTTCGGTCGGTTTCCTTGCTGTGTCGTGTTAATGAAGCGGGTTGCAAAGTGTGGCCGGGACTAGAACAAATGTTGGAAGCACTGTATTCGAACAAACTGTGTTAATAAAGCAGAAGATTTTGTTGTTTCGTCAGCACGGTGGATATTAAATAAAATGTTGTTTTGTTTGGCAGCGCACTTGTGGCTTATCCCAAAAAATTCAAAAGCTTCCTTGCTTGTATGACTGTTTATTTTGTAGAAAAAAGCTGCCGAAATTATAATATTGCTTTTATAAGCCAACCAGCCCTGACAGCAGAAATGGAAAAACTTGCAATCTTCGCAACGTTGCTTGTCCTATGTTTTGCTCCTCGCACTCAAGGTAAGTGCAGTAAGTTTGAAGAAGAATGTAATGCCATTGTTTAAGTTGTTCTCAATCTTAAGTACCGAGAAAAAGTCACTGTGACGAGATACTAAACGAAACAAGCTTGTTAAACCATTGCTAATGGTTATACAACAATTGATTGTTGCAAATCCAAGAAAATTGTTTGATTTTAAAACAAATGCAAAACCATTTCACAATTGTTGTTACAACCAAGAAAAATGTAAAACTATTGTTTTATTACATTTTCTCACGCAAAAGGACAGGATGGTTGCAATCGGTAGTCCTGAGACAAGATAAAGTCCCTGTAACGAGATGCTCATTGATACAAACTTGTTTCTTGTTGGGATCCGGATTTCGCTTTACCAGCGGTATGCGAACTGTTTCGCGTACACACGTGATCACCATCTTGCACTTGCCTCTTTATGCGAGGTGCATTGCTGATTAATAAAGCACTAAGTGCTTCAATTTTGCGTTTCTGCCGGTTGACACGTTTTTTGGCTCATACTAGAGGTTTATTGCTGTTTCGGCGCGCGTAAAAATATTTTTATTGCACTATTGTGTTTCAGGGCAACGTTTAGGGTCCTCGATAAATTTAATAAAAATCCAACATTTTTTCCACATAGGCAAAACTACAATTCTGGCTTTTGCAATTCTTCGAAAGTCAAGTTCAGAAAATTCGGTTCGGTTTAATCTAGTTCTGATGCAAAGATGCTTTAACTTTTTTGGTCCACCAAGCTAAGTTAGGGATTTAAAACTGTTTTTGTGGGAGACGTCATATTAGGGTTACGTTCAGGCTTTTATGGCCCCCTCCACTGAGCCCCAACTCTAGGGGGCAATTTTTTATTTTCTTTCAAAAGAAACTAGGCGAAAATCCGGATTTTTCAAACCCTTAATTGGTTTTCAAACGTTTGTGGTTTGAAAATTCTGGCTTTTAAACAACATAATTGATTTCTTGTTTGTAGACCATAACTTCGTAATAACAAACGTTGGTCAATCAAGTGTTGTAGAGACGCGGATTTTTGCCTAGTTGTTTTTAAAAAAGCACAAATTTGTGGGAATAGGGATTTAGGGCCCAGGCCCGGAAAGCTGGGCNAAAGAGCCTAAGACTATCCCTAATGCACGAGGGTTCGATCAGCTCTTCAGTTCAACCGACTGGCGACTTACGACTCGACAAAAAGTCACTTGCACTATAATGGCCTTCAATGACCTTGTGGTCCATGAAAGGGTGACATGCTGCTCGGACGCAGTGATGCAGGAAACACTGGCCGTTCATAAAGCACATCAAAATCCGCAGTAACATTAATCTCTCATTTTGCAATGTTTGTAAAGCCACAGCAGTGACCCACGCCAAGCGAATCGATCGCAATTTCTTGCGTGAGGAAACTAGTTTTGTGTATTACACATCTTCAGTCCTTATATTCAAATCTCTCAGTTGCCTAATACCTTAATTTTATTTCATTGAGAAACGAAACATATTTTAATTCTTTACCTGGATGTTTGAGACCTACAGCCAACGCAGCTATAACCATTCCTAAAGCTTTTGAAATTTAATAAAATGTCTCAAGCATTGATGGACACACTGCATATCCAGGATTTGTTTGTACAAACGATGTTTTTGTACGTTAAACTCGAAATATGGTCCCTTTGCAATGAGGATTGGTTTGTTTAGGAATACGGTGCAACAAAATCGTGCGATCAAGCATGTTCGGAAAGAGTTTATTCAACACCGCATCGACAGTGGAATGCCCTGGAGAGTCGTGCATGTTAACCACCAGCACGATGTCTATGCAGATGAACAGCGTTGGCATGGGTAAGTGCTAAAGTTTTTAGTGTAAGAAGTGGAGAGTTCCTGACAACTCAGGCATTTTGTGACAATCTTTGTGACTATCGCCACCTCTTTTGGGAAAAAGGAAGTGCGAGAATGAAGGCCATGAGTTGCAAATGTGTAGACTTTCGTCTATATTCCAACTGCAAGGTATGATTTTGCGCGGAAGAAAATTGTTTCACCAGTTGTCACAAGACTTCCTTTGCCAGAACATGCTTGATTACAGCAGGAACTTTTCCTTACCAAAGTGCATAAACTCTATTCGTTTGGTTAAATCTCGTAAAAAATTCACTGAATTCACAGTTTGGTATTACCATATCGATTTTTGATGTTTCCGCATTTGTTTTCAAATTTTCCAAATGTACGTACAAGTGCTTACCAAACTTTTAAATGAATATGAAAGTGAACGTTAGCAAAATCTAGCATTGTGAAGAAGCAGTTCACCATGAAGAGAACTTTTCCCGGTTTGCAGCATTTTTGATGCAGTTGATCGAAATTTCCCCCCATAAAGTGTCAATACCATCTTTGTGGATCTCACGCAGCGCTAAGTGGTGAACACCAAGAGACGCACAACAGTCTCGTTAAAGTGTTCATTCCGAGCCTATAATGCCTGGTCTTTTTCATTTATCCAAAAGTCTTCAGCGGTGGCATTATTTTCGATCACGTTTACTTTTTAGTTTAAGCTATTGATTTTTGGCTCCACTTGGCAGCGTTGGTATTGCAACTACCACTCAATCATAGTTTTTATAAGACGTTGCGTAAAAATGCTGAAAAAGAATGTAGTGTCTGAATTGAAAAAATGCAGACTCTGAATAACTAAAAATGTTAATAAACGTTATGCAAGACTAAGCCGGGATAACCAGTGACATTCGACAGATTTCGAAAAACATTTGCCAAGACCAACAGTTCGATCTGTATCACAATCTCTTGAAAGGGTACAAAAAACCGCGGTTACTGAACACAACAATGCTACCAAGAATAACTGCTGCTTGTTTGGCATGACAGTAACAATTGAGGCTTTCCATCCGAAAATAGATCTGATTGTCCAATTTTCCTGAATTGCATTTCCAGCTGTAACCGTAGTTGATAAGGGCATCCAAGTCGGTTCTTGCCATTCGTGCCAAGTTTTTTATCCCAAAAGAGGAAGGTGTTGGGTGAAATATGTTTTTTGAGGTATGGCAGTGGTGTTCGTAAGCAATACGATTATTAAATGACTTCCTTCCCCCTCAAAACAGATTTCAACTTACAAACAGGCAGCAGATCGCAGCGATTTGCTGTTGCCAAACTTCTAAGACCAAAGCGGCATAAAAACATTTCATGCATTGAGAGCGAAACGGCAGGGAGTGCAGTCCTTAATGAAAGTTTTTTTCTTTCAGGAACGATGCCGGTTACAACGGTTGTTGCCGATTGCGGGATTGCCAGCATGTGCCATGGCAATAACGTTTGTGACTCGGTCCGTGAAGCAATGGCTTCGCAAACCACAGGCCTTGGAATGAGTTTCAACGTTAACCACTGTAGAGCTACCTGCTGCGGCTACGATTATTGCAACCAACCTCCGAAGACGACCGTCGGGAGGGTCCCGCAATTCCTGAAACAATTTCCTCAAGATGGCAGCAAATAAGACAAATTTCGAGGAATCTCGGATTGATTTTTTCATATGTGAGTATCAATTTTTGGGGTGGAATTTTTATACCGCGGAGGAGGATTCTATTTTATTTTAAAAATAGTTTGTTTTTATCCGTTTTTGATATTATTCACTGTTGATTTTCCCATTCGTATAAACTTGGCAAAGTTTTACGGATTCGTATCGTCGTTTCAAGCTTTAGTATCGAGTAATAAAGCATTTCATTCCAGCGAAGCTCTTGCCTAATGTTTTTTGAACGTCGTGTGCCAATCATCAGCGTCAACGTTTCCAGGATATGTTGGTAAAACTTCATAACTTTAAGGTTAATGCTACTTGAAGTGCAGTAAAATTACTCTGCAACGTTATTTCATTGGACCGGAGAAAAAAGCGTTATATGCGAACAGTCGTTATGGCCGAACTACAGTAAATCGTTCCTGAAGTGGCTTTTCAGATCTGGGCTTCTCAAACTTTTTGTTCTGCATCCCATTTTAAAGCACGTTTTGTACGCGACCCTTAATTGTAATGATCCGTGTCAACGTCCAGGTACAAGTCTCAAAGGGCAATTTTATGACGCAATCATACAAATCACACAGTCCACAAAAAGTAGCTATACAGCAAGATCTTTTGTGATAGATGCACTTGATGATTTTTACACAAGTATTATTCATTCAAAGATTTATACAAGAACAGGCAAATATTTTTCGAAATGACCGGACATTCATTTCCTTTTCTTATCCAAAAACGAAAAACTTTGCGTTGAAAATTCCTGTTACAAATTGTTGTCGTTAATAATTCAGCTAAAGTACAAACTACTTCCTAAAACTGTATGTAGAAACCACTGGGCGTGGTATCAATGCAGTTAGCCTAGTCACGGCTTAGTTCTAAACCGAAGCATTCGTTCGTGTCGGAATTAATGCAGTGAGATCAATACTCAATATTACCATTTTATAGCTCAGGTAGACACCCTGTAGCAAACAACGGACAGTACAAAGTACGATATTGCTCCTGAATATGCAGTAGAAATAGATTCACTGCAGACCTACTTCTAGTTTTCTTGCAAAGTTTACATAATCCTGTATGCCTGATCCGGACCCCAAAAATTGCATTTCACGACCCCAAGTGGAGTCGCGAGCTACAGTTTGAGAATCCCTGCTTCAGATCAATGCCAAAGCGTGGCAAGGGTCAAAAGTGTTCTTTGATTGGGATTGCCGCTTACTGTGTCTGGTTTCGCAGCTTCACGCACTGCTTCACAAACTGTCGACCAGACTGACGACAGTGACATGTTAACGATTTATAACTTGTTTGGCCTAACAGCTAAAATTTTTAGACACTTTCGTGGGGTCTATTGCCCAGTTGTTCGTTCCCACTTGGTTGCGGGCCTGGACTACATTTTTTCAAGTCTTGTTTGTACCTTAAAACTTTGTTATTTGCATCTGGGAGCTCACCAACAAGGCTTCAGTCTTTCTGAGCGCGTTTTGCTTCAAGCATGTTTTTTTTGAGTTCACCATGTTTCGTTATGATTGTATTGTTGGAAAATTTGCAATAAACCTTACCCGAATCAGCAGGATTGGCACCGATCCAATTTACTTGCAGTTGCAACCGTATATGGTGTCGAAACTTTTAGCAATAGGCTGCTGCTCAGGTTTGACAAGGCGATTTTCTACCAAACATTACAGAGTAATGTCTGGCTACAAGTAGGTGTTCTCACTGGCGCAACTGAACCAGTTGGAAAAAACAATTCTCGTGGGATAAAAGCATTATACCAATGTTGTAGCAGTCTTAACCCCAACGTTCTCACGATGCAGTGTGCACCGAAACAAATCATTTAAGCTTCAATTCAGCAAGCCACCCAGTTTGGTTATTATGACGCCGTTATCTACTTCGGCAATATCCAACCCGCGGACCGTGCGGCCCAGTTTGGGTAGGTTTCCGCTGTAGTAAAAGTATCCTGTACATTGACAATCTGTCCTTATTTTGATAATCTTGAATTTGACTTTGTTGATGCGGGTGGTCTTGATTGAGTGCCGCTTTATCACGTCTGTTACCACTGCTAGGATTCGATAGGTTTCAGTACATTACTAAGCTAAATTTACTTTGCTAAGATTAAATTAAGCCATTGAATGTGCTGCCCTCATTTAATAAAAGTTCAGTCCTGGTTTAAGATATTGACAATTTGGGTTGGACATAGCTGGTCTAGTTATAGCAGCCTCGTTGCGTTGAAAGAAAAAATTCCATTTGACTGAAAGCAACTGGTTGTGCCTGGTGTTATCCAGTCTAAAGTGTCATAAAGAAGTCAGCAGTACACGAGTTTCTTACCCGCTAAATCTATCAAGCTGTTTTGAAAATCCTGCTAGAAAATCACCTAAGTGCTGGATTGAAAAACGTTTACCGCTAGAAGTGAAAACATCCTAAATTTAGCAGCCAGTTCGCTAAATGTCGAACCTATCCATAAATCTTTGGTGGTGCAGCACAAAATCGGGGTGCCAATGATAGTATAAAAAATAGAACCAAATATGATTTGCAAAATAAACTGAAATGGTTCATTTTACACATTTTCGTACTTTTTCCAAAAAAGAGTCGAAAGTTCAAATTTAAGGACAAAATCCTAAAAGTGAGCACTGGTCACGAATCAACAATTGACTGCTAAACTCAAATGCGTTTCTGATCGGTAACAGATTTGTGTGGTGGGCTTCGCAGAGCCGAGCTTAAGACTTTTAAACTGGAAAAAAGCTCGCAACTGTCGTCATAAACCTGTGATTCTTACCCTGGGTTCGACGCAGCCGTTTCAGAGTTTCGACGAAGATCTTCTGAAACATGAATAAACGCGTGGTTATGTCACAACAAGCTAAACATTGTCGTAAATAAAATATTTCCAAACTTATTAGCCGTTGTCTTAATAAGCGGGAATTACTGTTTTATTAAACACAAACTGTTCATTGATTTCTTTCCAACAACCCACTTTACTTTTTGTTATATTGGGTAAAAATGGATTCAACAAAAGCTTGGAAAATTACTAAGGGTTCGGGTGTTTGTATGACTTAAGAAGTCCTTTTACAAACAAAATATTCTGCGGGACCGACAAAAAGCGTCGCAAATGGTAAAGTGACAATGTAGCCGAAGTCATTATAGCTGAACTGCAATGCACGTAAAAGATGGTAATTCTGCTGGGATCATCGAAAATGCGTTGTTACAGTCGAAGTCGTTATACGTGAAGTCGTTGTAGGCGAATTCTCCTGCATCTTTGTCACAAAGAAACCGACAGTCTAAACTGTTTTTCTGCAGCTGTTAAAACTCGTGGAACGTGAAAGATTTATAGAAACCTTTAAGGTGTTTTGCTTTCTTATTATTCAAGTCAGCAAACTAAACGAAACCCACTGCGTTCTCTGAAGTAAAGCTGCTCTACGTTTGTTTTTTGCAGAAAGCAACCATCGTTTTATCGAATTGTGCAGTCAACAAATCAGCTCTTCACAAATGCAGCAAGCAAACTAGCATTTCAATATTGTAAAGAGCTTGTTTTTGTATATACTCAAAAGTTATCATATCATTGTTTCCGCCTCGTTTTTTCCATACGTTTTGAAATCGCGTTACATGAAGGACCGTAGTTGGTGAAAAATCGAATCGTCTTTAGTGCTGAATGGACATCTTACTTTTCATAAAGTTGATGTGCAAACGTAGAAGACGGTTCTAGCTAACCTTGGTTTGTCGAGTGGCCGTAACAGTTAAATAAGGTCGAAGTGGGAGGTGCACGTCGTTGCGCTAAGAAGAGATTGTTTACGAGAAAACAGTTCGGTCAACGCTTTTGTTTCGAATTTCAATGTCGCGCAGATTTGTGGAAACGTTTTGCACGTTTGCAAGTCTTGAATCTTTGTGCAGGAGAACAAATTGAACGTCGGAAGATTATTTCTCGCAGCTGTCGTGACGGCGTAAACGCGTGATGTCGTGACCGGACTTGACGTCTGAATAATTCGCTCGTTTATTTCAAAACAGTTGTCAGCAGCAACGTCGACTATATCGTTATTATCGCTACCTCTTTAGCAACACGATTTTTCGATCTCATTGTTTGTTGTTCATTTCACTGATTCGTCTCTGTGAAATGTAGCCAATCACGACTGAGTTGAAGTAACTTGTCTTTACAAAGATAATGCAAAGGCATCAATATTAGAAAAAAAGTTTATTGCCAAATCGATTTCACGTAAATATACAAATCCTCTGTCCGGAAAACTTACCAATACATTGAATGATTTTAAAATAGAATTGCAATCATGACTGAAGTGTCGAGTCAAATTTACTGAGGCGTGACCAGGTTAAATGAGGCGTGACCAGGTTGTATGACGCGGTCAGTCGGCAAAGAACAGGAGAGAAACTTTGAAAAAACTGTTGTTGTTTGTGAAGCTTGGCATCTTCAAGGGTTTCACCGGGAAGCAGTTTGCAATGAAATAACATTTAAGAAATGTTGGAAAACTTCTTCTAAATGTGCAAAAAAACATTCAGTTACTCCCACCAAAATCTTGTTGTTTAAAGGGTTGTTACCTTACATCAATGGTTGTCATCCTAGGGTCGCGAACCACGTTTGTGTTTTTTCTAGGGGCAGCGAGAGCTTCGAGCAAAAGTAGTCATGACTAATTCCATAATTCATATTTCGTAAATGAAAGTACTTTTTGTCGTAGCCGAAATAATTGGACCGCCTGGCAAAATTGATAGCCTACTTCGTCAATCAGAAATGTTAATGACCATTAGAGTACTGTTGGGTTGGCCAACGCGCCAATAACTTGGTGAGGTACGAATGTGCTGTGTTTGTAAATTAGATATCTGATTGCGGTAGGTACCTTGGGAATTATTTTAGTTTTTGATGGGTTGTGCTGTGGGTTGATCTGTTTACAGCACGGGTCTCTCTCGCTGATGCTGCTATATGCATGGATTTAAAATGAGTCTTTGTTCAACACAGTGATTTCGTACGTTATTATTTAGTCAAGGTGATTTTCTATTGCGCAAACACAACTGCACTTCATATGCATGACGGGAGATTTTCGGAAGGAAGTCGTCAAGTTAATTGTGGTTAAAAAATGCATCGCTACATGCAGTGGCATAGCCAGCCCAAAAATTTGGGCTGAGTCAAACACTTTGTTTGGGCCAAAATGTTTAATTTTACGCGAATAACACTGATTTGCTTGAAAAAACGCCTCTAAAAACACAAAATGGCTATATTTTCTAAAAATGTTAGGGGTCATGGCCACTTTGGTCCCCAGGGGCTACGCCAATGGCTGCATGAAAAAGGTTGAAAACCACTGCTTAGATCAGTGCTCTTCAACAGGGGTTCCGCGGAACCCTAGGGTTCCGCAGAACATGTAGTGGGGTTCCGCGAGTTTCAAGGTTTCCGTGAGGGTTCCTCGTTTTTTGAAAAAGTGATTTTTTGCTTCAGTATGTTAATGCGTCATTATGAAATTTTTTAGATCAGCGTGTCGCATTCAGGCTCCAAGTCAGGGTTGCCAGATGCTCTACAGAGGAAAGGTCCAAATGTATTCACAAATTGGTCCAAATTAGGTCCAAATTTACAATTTTTTTGAAATCTATAAAGTCTTATTTATTAAAAT
>JGI24022J15233_10011079_pt1 | contig 10264 bp, 5 predicted proteins | sample Ectturendosymbi2_FD_15233 | JGI IMG/M metagenome (IMG submission 15233)
CGAAACCGCCGTTCACGCAACTGGCTTTATCTTTCGAAGGTGCTGCAAGTGAATCACGGTCGTGTATCAACGCTGTGCGCCTAACAAACACTCGAGAAAACTGTTCAGAACGAATGCTACCCTCGCCGTCGGGTATTGATCGCCAGTCACAAGAAGGCACGAGTCGAAAATCCGCTAAATGTTTAAAGGAGCATCGCAAGAGAGCAAAGTTCATTAGCGGATTGTGTCAATTGTTATTTCTTGGCGGTGAAGCATAGCAGCTTGATAAAAGTGCTCACACAGGCTACGCAGGCCTTGCTTTGAGATAAATGTCTTGCAAAATGAAATTTTTCACACTGTGCCACGATGTTTAATAGAATCGTTCAGCGTTCCTTCGTGGCTGAATTTAAATTCCCTCCAAGAGAATTTCAGCAACATAAATATGACTTCACAACGATCTTGTCTGCTGATACCTGCTGACTATTCTTGAAACAGCTTGCAACACAAGTTCCTTCCCGTTGAGAAACTATTAATCATTGAACCGTCATTAAAAAGTCTCGCTGAAAGATGTCATTTACGCGACTGGCCAAATGTCTCTCAAAAACTCATGGAAATCGTGGCCATTGACTTTCACTTCGTAACGATAGTTCTACTGCAGCCAAAGAGCTTCCGCATCTTTTTCGGTAAAATCTGTCAACGGGTGTGTTTGTGTTGTTTAACAACAAACCGCAGGTGAAACATAAACCGGTTACCAACAAATTCAAAATCAAATTTATTCATTTTAATGTCTGCTTATCCCTTTCCTAAGAAAATAGACGTTCCTAGCAAAGTGAAGCGTTTTGTAGTTTAGGATGCTTCACAGCACAGATACTAGCGAGCATGGATCTAGAGAGAAAGTATTTGCTATATTGAAGCGTTTCTTCAAAATCTGTTGAAGAACCATCCACATCGTAGCTCAAATATACCAGATTTTTTGTAGGCAATCAATAAGAGAAAAAAATTCGAGAGGGAGAGTTAATTTTGCAATCTTACGTTTGAAGTCGAAGCCAAACAGGCGCAGGTTTGATTACCAATTATGAATTCCATTGAAAATATTCCATGAACTAATGAAAAGATGCTTTTGGAGGTGTAGGACCGTTTTCAATATGTTTTTCTGACAACACAGGTTAAGAGCAATGCTTGCAACTTATTAATAGCAGCAGAGAACTAACGACGTTTATCAGTCATGAAAAACTGATTGCAATTACAGTTCTTGCTTCTTTTTGACGTACGAAAGAAGTAACTTCTTTAAGTGGATTTCACTTCGATTAAATTATGGATAATGCTGATGGATGGTACTTGAAAAAAGAACTTCACTTTAGTTCGAATTTTTTGCTGTTAAGCCAGATCAGTGTCAACAGAACACGTGTTGAAAAAGTTCATGCATATGTTGAAAGTTTGTATTGCTTTTTGTTGTTGGCCATGCAAACGAGTTTCAAGTCAGAGTCACGCTTGTTACGTTTTCACAACCAATCTCTTTTTTATCGATCCTCAAAAAAGTGATGATCTGCCGGAGAAGCAGTCTAATGAAGCAAATGCCCAATTCTTTTCCGTCTCAATTTGCCGGCTGCACTAACTGCGTGTGCGGTTGGTGGATTTGTGTGTGATGATACAGCTTTAACCTATTTTAACGTACAGTAGACTTCGCAATGGCTTCATCTAATCCACAATCTTATGACGATGTTGACAGAAAGAATTAGTGGCCTGCTCACAGGTTTTACCTGTCAAAGCAGGAATATTATACTTGTCTTCGCATTCTTGCTAGAAATGTTTGAATTTCAGCCAAAACATTTTCACTAACCCAAGGTTCAAGGTAGAAGTCATGCTACCGTATAACCGCTTTATCCGCAAAAGAACTGTCGAAACAAAGCTGCCTGGTCTAATCAAGGCTCAGAAAGTCCTGCATCATGTGAAAATTGGTGATATGGAGATAACCGCATGCGAGAAGACCATTCGCGAAGGTGGTAACACTGTGCCAAGAGGAGGTACACACTGTGCAAAACGAGGAGGTAAACACTGTGCCAAGAGAACGTTGACAAATGATACTGACTAGAATGGAAACAAGGTGTCCCACAGTTGCTTCGTTAGAGCGGTAGACTGAAGCTGTGAAATATCCAGAGAAAAAGGTTCTTTTTCTCGTTTTCTTTTAGTGAAACCTAACGAGATCCCTTCATAGATTCCTTTATATCCCAAGAGACACAACACAGTGCCAAAACTTCGCAACCGCAATGGTTCTCTTTGCTTGTGCCAATCGAGCAACCAGGCGATAGTGCGAAAACGAAGCCTTAACGCAATGCCGCAAAGGCTGGGAGCTGCAGCGTTGCACATCAGCGTGCTGCGTAGTAGCTGTCACGCAAGCAGGCCATACGCAATCTGGTCCAAGAAATCTTCACCAAGCGCACATACAAACTCTCGGTTTTTAATCAACCAGTCGGTTAACAAACGCTAAAAGTGGTTGTACAGTGCAGCTATTTTACGCTGAACCTTCTTATTTATACTGCCAAGTTCAAAAATACCCAGACTACCATGTACCAAACAATCACATGTTGGGTGTGGCAACCAGGTAGCGAGCAGCATAGTTAACGTTACTGTACCTCGAGCAGCCATGGACGAGATTTCAAAGCTCGAACAGTTTTCTCGCAATTTACAGGATTTGGGGGAAAATTACGGGACATTGAAAGAAGAAGAAGCGGAACACTAGCACTAAATTAACAGAGATTGGCAAAAGAAAGACAAGCATAGCGTACATTCGTGTAAAAAGTAATATTTGACTATGAGAATTTAGCTTAAGAATTTGCTGCAGGTCTAATTAGCATGATTCCAGCAACCAAGTTGTGCAATTGGCCGTTTGCTTGAATGCCTAGTGCCATCTCATGGGCAAGGTCAGTCGCAGCAGCAAAGCACGAGGTAAACAGAATACCCACGAGGGCAGAGGCAACCTATATTTAAAAAGTGTTATTGCATTAGCATTGCAATGGGGGATTCAGATTAATCGGAGCACCATGTCAAGCAGCAACCTGCATCGTAACCCCCAGCTTTTCCAAGCGAATGAAGCAACGCTGACATAAAACCCAAATATCTGGTTGCATGTCCAACCATTAAAACAGCTTAAGAAAATGGCATGTACTCTGTGATAGTGCAAACCCGCCTGTAGCAAATGCTGTACGGTTTGACTGAAATGAAAACAACTATTCGCTCGGTATGATTCTAGGAATTGCTTGATGAAATTTTTCGTAAGCATTTTGTGTAGCCCATGTCTAAGTTTATTTTTTCTGAATATTAACGGCTTAAGACCGGTTGCTGTTTTTGGTAATAAACTTTTCATGCACATGTATGTTGGTTCTGTGCTTATCAGGTGAAACGGAACACAATAATAAAAACTCATGCAATTAAATGTAATGCAAGTTTTTTAGAATTAATGTAGCAAATTCATAGTTCACATTTGGGGGTGAAAACACGCGTATGGACGAATGCAACGATGGGTTTAACCAGACTTTCCTATACCATCAAAACCTTGAAAGAGATGCTGACTGCTTTCTTGCTCTTTAATCAGTATCTTTGGCGAAACTTAAAAGTGAAAGTGTGACAATTCGAGTCGTCAATCGATTCGAGTCAAACTCGAGATTAGTTTTCGAAGGAATCGAGTATGTGTGGGAGTATAGCGGATCGAATCAGCTCGGGTCACTGATTTCGGAGAAATCTTGACTTGATTCAGCAAGATGCACCTCGTCGATAAATTTTCTATGGGGTAAGTTGCTATCGCACTTGTTACTCTGTTTTCCGATATGAACTGTTATAAAAATACTCTTTTCTGCTGTGCATGCATCTACATAAGAAAAAATGAGGACCTCAAAATGAGTCGGCAGCAAGTTGTGACTCGACTCAGACTTGGAACATTATAGTCAAAGACTCCAATTGGCTTAAATAGAAGCTTATTGCAAAACACTCAAACTGGAATTGGAGTTGAAGCACTTAGTAGTTGGACTCGATATTAGACTTCATGACATGAATCCATCTCTGCTTGAAGTTGCAGAGAGATTGTGTTGAAAGAAGTTTTAAAATAGCTTCAGGTCTACTAGAACTTAAACAATGCGTTAATTAGTGCCATTCGGAACGTTGTTCAAAGCCACTTACAGTGTTGGAATAGTGTGAAATGTAAAATCTTACAAAGTCGCAAAACATGCAACAATAGTTTTGTTTTACATTGTTTTTATTTGCCTAAGGTGAAGACGTTTATTTTTATCTTGGCCAAAAAATTTATGTCGATCGCCATCATCTGTACTCAGCGATACAAACAGCAACCGACTGACAGCAGAAAGAAAAGTTTCATTTCTGCCGCGAAGAAGTATTTGCCAGTGAACGACGGCAATTTAGGAGCGGTTCAAGCCACAGCATAAGATGGGTTTATGCGCACAGTCCCGACCTTCACTTCTTGACTCGCACTCACTAGTTTTGATGCGCGCCAACAAAAACAAAACCAGCGCATAACATGTCGAAAGATGTGTCTTAAAAGATGATTCGTCGAATGCTTTTCAGTACAACGACCGAACAGTTCTTGTTATCTAAAAATAAGCAAATCGCGCCAAATTAAAAGTAAACGTGACTTTATGACCTTGGTCCGATCGGTAGCGCTGTATGGCGCGTACACTACGACGGTGACAGCAATTTCACGGTAGATCGAGCCTTCGCAAAACTAAGGCAAGTTGCGGAAATCTGGCAGATTTCCTCTTTTTCGCTCATCTCGCCATGCACGTACATGGATTATGCCACGGGTGTGGTGATGAGCTGGAGATTGGAGCGACACTTTGAGGTCACCATCTCTCTCAACATGTTATGCGGCTTGCTTTAATTTGAACAATGGAGTACATCTTTCATGTCACCAACCACAGCTTTACCGTAGTTTCAAGTTAAAAATAAATGTCCGTTAGCAAATTAGTTTTCATTTTTTTCTTTCCTCTGACTAGATGAACTATAAAACGTTCTATTATAGGAAGCACTGCATTAAAAACTGTTATAAAATGCGTTTTTAAAACAGTGTGCCAAAAACTGTCCCTGCGATCGTACCAATTCAGATGAATTGCCAGTTTCCGCTCAATTGGCAGTTGTCACCGAATGTATTTCCTATCTGTTCTCTGAACAAAGTCAAAATATGGCAGTAAAAACAAGAGTCTCAAACGCCGAGGCGGTATTACTTTCTCAGCACCAGCCATATGGCCAGGAGTTGAAAAAATACAAATATAATTGATTTTCACGCTCCAGATTATTGTTCTAAAGAACGCTTGCGGTAAACTGTGGCTGTTTTCTAAATAAAATAGCCTCTGTAAGCAATTTAGAACTCACGACGCCCTGCGGATAAACTCGTATTGGAACTTCTCCGTAATTTCAGAGCTCAAGGTGAGTCAGTAACCTTACTATTCTCCAAGTGAAGTCTGGTTTTGGTTTATTCAGAGGTCTGCTGGTAATGAGACACGTCTTTTGTTTCTACTTTCAACGTTCAAGGTCGCTGCTACTTGCGCTGAGGAATGCCTTCTAGATATTTGTGAGTAAAGTCAAACCGGCTTGGTTCAAGAACGGAAATTGTCGCGATAAGCGGGTAGGAAAGGCAACCATGGAAAATTTTCTAAACGAGCAAATCTTTGCTGCTCAGAGGCGGACGAAAGCTCTCAACGGAATTCTACAACTTCAATCTCAGCAACAGCAATCGCATACACATGTCATCCTTTATCACAGTGTTGACATTGTTCGGTAGTAACAAAAAAATGTTTCCTTGAGTAAACATTAGCAAGCCGCAAAGCTGCTTCGACAAAAGAAGTAAACCTATACCATCTCATTTTAGTAGAACCGCAATTTCGTTTCAATCTATCAAAAGCTGTGGTCTATATAAAAATCACATCAGAGGTTTTCAGGATAAAGTCAATTTTAACGATCAGAAACACACTTACAATTTTGAACACTCACAATTTCATAGTATATTAGAGGTTTTTTAAAAGTAAAATCATCAATACGCCGGAATAGCTGTTGTAGCTAGATTTTTTAAAAGTGCATCGGTTTTTCGAAGCTTTGTTTCTGTCATGACGGTCTGCGGTGGTCAAAGGCAACACGCAAACCCTTCCTCACGTGCTATTTCGGTGCTATGTTTTGGGTATAGAAGAGTTTAGGAAGTGGAGCTGTTCAGTCCACATGCCATAGTACTCACAGCAAAGTTGTAAAGTGATCCATAACTTCAGGGAGTTCAGAAAGATCAAGAGCCGAGCAATCAATATTTGATCCAACATCTCCAATTCCCCAGCACTGACAACCTGCGAGAAATGGATCAAAAATAAAAATGTTTGCATATTGCGCGTATTTTGCCATTTGATTCCAACACAATCAATAAACAGCGGTTGCTAATGGCAAAATCAGAGCTTGGGCTCGGCACTGTTTGAAATTTGGCTAATTTCGCAGTCTTCGTATAACCTTATCGTTTAAGCGAGGGTTCTCCTCCAGTGAGCCAAATCAGGCCCGCGAAGCGAAGCCATTTCAACCGGCCCTGGAAGACATTTTGTCAATAATGAAAAGACGTCACATTTACGAAAAACATGTCGATTTGGCAGAATGTAACATATTCCGAAACAAACACATTACGTAAGATGTCCGACCCTCGAACTGTTGTGCAATGGCTTACGTGGCCCTCAGGTAAGAAAAGTTTGGAGACCCTGTCTCAAAAGGTTACTCAGCACAAAGTATCGCAGAGATTCAGTGACTTTACCAGTGCAGTTTAAGCGATGGTTTTCGTGACATCACCACAAAGTCGCCTGCAACTGTTGCAACGTTGCGTTGCGACCTGAACAAATTTTGCGTGGAACGTGTCTTCTCTTGCGCTGTGTTGTCTACTGATGCATGATTACAAACCTGCAGGACAGCGATGAGACGACCCTTGGTTGCGCCGAGCAGGTAGTTTTCTGTTGGAAAGTTCTTGTTCGGCTAGCGCAGGTGTTTTCCATATGCCGGAAATCAACAGAAAGGCGATCGATAAAAATTCCATAGTCTTCGAAACAGCACCGGCAACCCGGTTACAATCCAAAGTTTGTTCCAAAGCAAAAGGATGTCAAATATCTTTTCAACCTTGAGTGCTACTGCTTTAATATCTTAACATGCTTTGTAGCTACTATGCCTTCACCAGCGATGTGTATCCCTTGCTAGTAAGAACACCAAAACATAAATACAAACTTTACCCAAATAGCAAAATCGTCAAGAGACACCAGAAGTGTTTGCGCCACATATTCGCAAAGATCACAGTAGAAATGAGTCGATTCTGCATTCCTACTGTGCAGAGGTGATGATTTTACATCACTTGCATCAAACAGTGTATCTTAATGAGTGCAGAGAAGCAGGCTCATAGAAAGCTCCACCGCATTCAAACCTCATACAAAAGACTAGAGTGCAAAGAAATAAATCAAGTTCACACTAAGCCATGCACAGCACAGTCGCCGGTAACTACACCATCACCGACTGCTACTGATCACTGCACCAACAAGTGCAACTGAACAGCGGAAAAGAAAAAAAATGTTTTGAGCTCGGTTTCAGTGACAATTTGTATTTCGAAGTTTTCAGTTATATTACATTTCACATTTTCAGCATTTCCTAACACAACAGCTGGAAGTTGAAAAATGCTTGTTCAGTCTGTGGAATAAGTAACCTAACCGTCCACTGCGTTGGTACAACATTTTGCTTTAAACCCACCCCGGGTAATTTTCGTCTGTTAAACGTTAACATTTTCAGTTTCACCTGCCTTATCTCCATCTTCCTGAGCACGGCATAGGCTCGTAATACAATCTTCACTGTCACATGTTGTTGCCAACTGAATGTCGGAGATTTATCCATTATTATCAGCCTCGGTCCAATGCAGTGCGCTTTCCCGAAAAAATGTCTGTGTTTTTGTTTGGAGTGCTTACTTGTAGCTGGTGCTGCATTTTTCCCACAAGCGGTTGCAATGACATCTTCACTGGGAATTTGTTTTTTAATTTGCGAATATCATCAACCAACTCACAACGTTAATTTTCATCTGAGTTATTCGGACTTGTGCGGTGGCATCCATTTATCGGGATTACTTAAAAAATAATAGCAATTTGGAAACCTTATCTCTTTCCCTGACCACCGATCGTCCGATACAAACAACTGCATGAAGACGCGCAGCCTGCATGTCACGCACATGCACTTTCTAGCACGCGCCGGATGTGCACTCGCAACCTATTTTACTGTCTGCTTGCGAGAACGTTCCACTCGGAACCTGATGCTTCGTCACCGGCGCAAGATTTGCGACCAGGGCGCGCTCTTTAATAAACCTCGCAGCATGACCTCAGCTCAATTTCACTTTTCGCGGTCCACACGACCCGCTCCCATCGCCACCGCTGTGACGGATGCGCGATGCGAAGGCGAAGAAGGATTGGTATAGACACCGATCCATCTTTGAATGACCGCCGCATCAGCTTCTGAAGCGAAAGCGTACATTCTGCTACTATGGGATCATACTCCAGAACTGTTGCTTATCCGTTAATCTTTCAGCTGCTTAAATGAACTAATGCGGCGCTTATGTACAACAGCGCCACGCATATCGAGCATGACTGGGACAGTTGCAGCCTTTGCTCCTCACTTCGTTTTCAAATAACAGCAAGTGTAGAAGAGCAATGTACACGAAGCTTAGCTGATCTCAAGAAGCGTTTCGTTAGCATTGCTAAACAAACTTTGACTATGGGAAATGACTGACAGTTATTCTAGCATACCTCTCGGGCTTAACGCGTTTCGCATTAATATTTGTGTGTAAGCTTCGATTTTGAAACAGTAAGTCTATCTCTTACACTTTTGTCTTAAGAACAGAAAAGTCGCCATTCATCAGAAAACGTAAAATTCAACATACATCACAGTTAAAATGTGTAACCCACTGCAACCGCTTCTAGAAACTTCCTACAGCACTTAGTTTTAATCGCTTTTGACGATAATTATTAATTTATGAAAAGAAGTCGTATCGCCCAGGGTACTGTTACACTGACTGAATGCAAGAGTTAAAGTTGCCACTGATAAACGCAAGTACTCCAATAATTTCGTCAAAAATTACCGAACACACAGTACACTGCACCTCAAGAAGTAAATCTAGAAATAACTCCAGCGATGGAGTGCGACTGATTGCTGCACCGCTTGGTCCACAAGTGGGACCGATCAATAGCAAGCGAAACGTGAGCGACTGCGAGCGGTGGGTTATTTGCTAGACTGAACCTAAAGTAAACTGTTACGTATGCTAAACAGTAAGCTTTCACACCATCACCTTCGGTTCTTCGTGTTGGACAGATCCAGTATGTTTTCCTACCATATGTTGGGGGTTGTGATGTTGACAATACTGAATTAAACCAATCTTACAATTTTGTGACCATAAAAGACTGGTAGTCTGATCAAGGCTATAGAAGAAATATTATGGATTCGACGGGGTATGTTGACTTTTTCTGTATTGTACTTCGTTCGGATTCGTGTTGACGTTCGACAAGAAGCGGTAAGCAGAAATTACAACGGGATTTGTAACGGTTGATTTGCTTTTAGTTGTGAGCAATTAAGAACCAGTGGCTTTGCCCCTCTGTGAAGAGAAAAGTGGCAAAAACAACTTTTCGACTTCACGCAGTAAGAACACAGGTGTGGTAATTAAATTAGCTTTTATTTCACGTGTTTATTTCAGACTTGAGTCCCATCTCGCATTGACTGGTAGTAGTCAACAAAAAATAATACAAAAATGTCTACATGCAGCGCAAAGAAAGATCGAGCAACACAAAAAAACAAACATTAAAACTGTGCACCAGAGACTGGAGTATGCACAGTGTTTCGTATTTTCGAGTTCAACGTAATTGTACGCAAAACTTACGCCATAAGGAACAATTGTTCGTTTGTTGATTCTGCAAATTGATTGTTCGACTGATGCTGATCAACAAAGGAAATGAGCGAAAGCCGATCAATAACACCAAGTTTAATGAACTGCTTGATTATTTTTAGTCGTAATTGTTGGTCGTAGAATCTTGAGGCAATACTCTTAGCACTCCGATATAGCTGAAGCCATGTGCGTGGGAAGGGAGGGCAGGGGAGCCAAGGATTTTGAGAATTTCAGCAAAAAAGGTTGTTTTCTTAGTTTCTAGTGGGAAAAACAAATTTCACCACCTTCGCCCCCCCTAGAAAATTTTTGGAAAAATCCCCCTAGTGGCCCCCCTTGGAAAAAATTCTTCCGACG
>JGI24022J15233_10011089_pt1 | contig 10258 bp, 5 predicted proteins | sample Ectturendosymbi2_FD_15233 | JGI IMG/M metagenome (IMG submission 15233)
GGTCACCAACACGGTGCCCGCGGGCACGAGATCGCCCGCATGGACCACGTTGGTCGCCCGCGGGCTTGTTTTCAAAATAGCATTAAGATGATAACTTTGGTCACATAGATTATAGAACCATTATTGATATCATAATAGGTAAATTGAACTAAATTTTTATTTCAGAAGTGTGTATCAAACTAGTAGCTGTTAGCGTTAATCGGTACCCAAGAAGTAGTTCTCAGTTACATAAAGGTTGGTGACCCCTGCTTTACGGCATGCTATGAAGTATTTGACCCAAAATTATAGGAAATATGAGCTAAAAGTAAAGGTTGAGATAATGCTAAAATGGCTAGCCTGTTTGGTTGTATTGAGCAAGAGATACATAGTCGAAAGCTGCTAAAGAAATAAGGATCACTTATTGCTGTTTTTGACACAATAACATTGTTCAACTCACTAAAAAGAGTTGAAAATTGTAAAACGCTTGCCCAAGTGGGTACCTTACGCATCTATTGCTGTAATGAAAACATTTTATGCTCATTGCAGCACTACAATCAAGGTAAATACACTCCTGGTACCAAGTCGAGAAGTACACAAAAACAATTGCTTGATCGAGAAAGAATCTCATTTGGCAAATGACACATTCTATCTTTTGGGCGTTTATCATAACGACGACGAGACACCGGTTACAAAGATGACCGCAGTATTATTTGCTATAAAACTCGAAATCACAATAATTGGTTTTATTTAGAAATGTTCTTGGCTCTTTCTGCATGAGAAGGTGCATCATACTGTTATTTTTTTCAGATAACAGGCAACAAGATAATTGGAAACAATACATTCTCATGGCTTTGCAAGGGATGGGGGCAGTACTTTTGCTGATCGTTCTTTTTGTTCTGTCGTGCAAATTAAAGTGAGCATGTTCTGTTATGTGTAAATAAAAATTTTTAACAGATTGTATAAGTCGTAGGTGTTTCCCAGTTTTACATGTTGTTGTTTGCATGGTTCATTACAGAAATGTAAGGGCTATTTCTAGAACATACGGACAAGGCATGAGTGGATCTGTGATCGTCTATAAGAGTCTGAACGGTTTTAAAAAAATCGATTCAAAGGTATTTGTTCCTTAATCGATATTTAATCAAGGTTGGTCCACCTTCTAATCAATGCCACAAACGATGGAAATCTAAGCAATTGCTTGAAGATATTCTGTTTCTCAATGAAAGTTCAACTTCAAATTGATGAACATCGCCTGGAAGTTCTGTGTTGCAAATGAAACCGAAGGAACTGCTGAATAAACAAATTAGTGTGTTGAAGCAATTAATATAATGATACTTTTTCTCCAAGAATAAAATAAATATTTAACTTCGAATAAACATGTGTTTAGGGCATGAACAGAAAACAGGTTTCAAAATTATCCTTCGACTCAGTAAATTCGTTTTCTAAAAACTAGCACTATCAAAGTATGGAAATTGTTAAATATTCAAGAAAAACATAAAAGATATTTTCGTGGTTTGCAGTTTTCATAAAATATGCTTTTTCGTAGTTGCCTTTATAACACCACTTTGGTGTATTGCAATGAGTCGATGAATCAAAAATATTTCAATCATTTTTTGAAATTTTGTTATATCGGAAAAAACGTTCAAAAGAAAAAGGGATGAAAACAAAATCGTTCTGTATCAAGAACGGTAAAAGAATAAGTTGTCCAAAGAAGTTAATGGACTTGCGGTTCCTGATTCGTTTTCTTTTACTGAAAAAGATTTTTATTATTATTTCAAAATAACGTCTCATTTACAACGACTTCAAAATTGTTTTGTATAAGCAACTATTTTACTGTTGGCCATAGACATTTTGGACNAACATGTTCTATGGNGCCGTAACGCAATTGGAAGCTTATTTATATATATTTCTAAAATCTTATTTGCTTTATTTCTATGTATTTTTCTAAAATCGTTATTTTGCTGCTGACCCAAGTGTCTGCCGTTGATGCAGTGTAAAAATCAGTGCAGGCCGTGGTACGGTTTTATGAAAGTACATCGCCAGCAAAAGTTATGTGTAACTTGTGTGTTCTAGAACAATGAACAAAAATGTGATTCAACTTCAAAATGACATGGAACGAAAACCGTCGAAGGAAAGAACAGGTGATTTGGAGAAGAGTTAAACGTGTTGTTGCGTTCAAAGCCAATTTCATTTTATTAATTCCATTAGGAGGTATATCAGATATTCAGACTTCTGAAAAGAATAATTTATTCAGCTGAAATTTTCAATCTCCTTGAACACGTTTCTTTATAAAGCTAAACCTAAGTATAACACCAGTGGTCATTTGTCTCTCTTTTAGAACTTTCAGGATTTTCTGCACGAAAAAAGCGATAAAATGCTCCAGATTGAAATTCCGAAAGTATCAAAAAGTAACATCTAATTTTTGCAATAGCTCAAGATTAGCGCAAATTTGCTATCCAGCACTATGATATTTTTACCTGTCTCATTCGAAACGCTAAGCAGCAGTAACGACTTGTTGCTCACGCAGAGAGACTTTTGTTGTATGGATTCTAAACAGGAAAGCATTTATGAATCTCAGTGTGCATAGACCGCAATTTTTTGATATAACAACACGTGTTCAAAGATTGTAAACAATTGAAACATTATTATGTTTGTGTCCACCATTCTGCAAAAATAGGATCTGAAATCGTTTGATTGGCTGTTTTAGCATTAATGTACGCTCTCATTTGCTTGCAGCCATTTAACTACGTGCCTCTATACACATGATTTTGAATGGGAAGATTGAATTGCCTGAAAACAAATATTCACATAATTATTTTTCGCGTTTCACATTCTCATTAACGTTAACTAACAGGACGCTGTATCATGTATCCGACAACACCACATGGTCAAATTTCGACATATGGGACAAAAGAGCGAAAGATGCCATTAACCATTCCTGCAGCGTTTGCAAATTCAACGCATTCCAGCGGTTATGTCCAACCAAAATTTCTTACTGAGACATGAAAATGTTGCTACTGTATCTTAGCCAGGGCCGCACTTTGAGCGACATATTAGTGACGTCCCCGCAGTGAATGGCTTACTTTATCTCAGCAAAGTAAATGTAGTTTGGCTTAAGCACTGAAAGCGTTCGAATACTACCAGCAATGGTGAAGACTGTTTGGCCCCTTTAACCACTCCGTAACTGTTATTTCATAGGCAAGTTTGGTGCCAACGAATCAAGAGCAGAAATCAGAAAACTAGTAAAACGTTTTGCACCAAGGTGTCATTGGACTTTTAAAAATCTCCTAGCACACAGTGCAGACGTGATTAGGTGGTGCTGAGGAACACCTGCAACAAAATTGTCAAATTAAAGACTATCAAAAAACAAGGACAGGTTGTGAGTATGTCGGCTATGCTTACTGTATACTACAGCGAAAAGCTAAGCTGGGCCGCACAAATCTTCGACTGGGCCGCGGGTTGGACATAGCTGCATCAGGTTTTTCTCAAATAAGCATTTGTTGTTTCCTTGCAGGTGTATTCCAAAACCTTCCCCTGGAAAGGACTGGCTCCCATCATGACTACAACGAGATTGGCGTTTCTTTGGCAATGGAGCCAGCAGCAAGGGAAATTCAGATTGAAGAAAGCCTTGGACAAGAATCAAAAGGGCAGGAAAATCCTTCAAACGCATCAAAAAGTGACAAGCAAGACAGACGCGTCTTCGTGAAAACATACGAAGAAGCATCGGCACGTCCTGCCCGGCGGGCAAGATATGAAACACAGTCAAAAAAAGACAAGGACGGTTACTTGAAGCCAAAGCAGCAAAGATCTCCAACGTATTTAGATTTTAACCGAGAAGCCACCAACTTATGAGCAGAGCCTAAAATCAAAAATTGTGCTTTCCTAGTGACAAAACTTTGATTTGCAAAGCTATACCGAACTTTGAACTGAAAAGTGGATGCACAAAAATCTCTATGCAGAGTTGTTGGCAGTTGCATTTTTAAATGCACCTTGCGTCTCATTATTTTGTCGAGTTGTTTCGTTGCATTGAGTTCGAAAGTTGCCACAAGGCTAAACCTTTTATTTCCACACATAATATTTTTGCATATTTTTTGTTCCGCAGCGCATAAACGCTTGCAGTTTTTGGAAAATCCGAACAAATCTCTGTAAAATTTGAAAAACACGCTCTCGTGTGTGAATCTGTTAACACAACGCTATCCGCACACAACCCAGAAGACCATCACGAAATAAAGGGAAAATAAAACTGTACTGCATCACGAAGAACTTGTGATGGTGCAAGAATTTGAGAAACGTTTTCTGAATCGTTTAATTAAAATGATGCATTGAAAGGCTATGCGCTATGGAGTCAGCCCTTTCTGCGATCAGATGTGAGAGGCTGATGCTAACAAGGTTTTCAAAGCGAACTCGACAACCTTTCCCTTATTCTGCTCCTCACGAGTTCGGTGCTTCTGCAGTTCTGTAACATCGATTTCCCTGCATGAGTTGCTTGCGAAGACAGGACGGCAATCATGTCAAACAAATGTTGTTAGAATCAAACAAGTTTGCTGCAACTACGATAAATCGTCGAGTGCAGATTTCCGAAAAATACAGTGACAGGAAGCAAACGAAGAATTTCACCAGCGTGGCTAAACTGTCCAAGCGTGGCTACACTATTGCAATAAGACAAAGTGCAACTAAACTGCCACTTTTTTCTTTATATCCTTTACCTCTGCGGTTGCTCACCACAACCCCTGTACGTAGGCATGCTTTTCTCCCACTATTTTTTGTTGTTGTTTTGTTTCTTATCTTATCAGATATTGATTCAATGCATTTTCTAACTTTTTTTAATACATGTGAACGACTTCAATCAAACGTTTATTCGTGCCAGCACCAGAAATAACTGAGCAACTGACCCACATGGTCTTTCTAATGGACGGCTTCCCATGACCCCGAAAATGCTGTGCACCAGTTTCTGTGCTCAGCGTTCGAAGCAGATTGTGGCGTCACTTTGATTAGTCAAGTCACGTCAAACCAGTCAGTCACCACGCGCGACTAACGTGCACCATGTATGGAGTTGGGGCTTACTCGTGCGAAACAACTTTACTTGGATTGCGTGATTCTGGAGCTAGATGCTGTTTCTGTCGCATTGTTACAGAAATGATTGCGGGTTTTCATTTTCAGTAAAATAAGCGTGGACTGTCTTGAAATGAGAGTGGCCTCCAGACTCACGTTTCATCAGTTTATAATGACACACACTGAATAAGTGGCCTTTTAAACTGCATGGGATGAGAACATCTGAGTAAGTTTTGAGTTTTCGATATTGACCCCAAGAATTTGCAAAACACAGGAGAAAAATAAAATTGAATTCATTGCTAAACGGTTGAAAAAGTATAAACATTGTTTTGATAGTTAAATATCAAATGTTTCTTTATTTTACTCTAAAGTAAAGGTTCTTATCTGCTGGGCACGCATTCCCAGGGAAGCGTCAATAAACTTCCACTGGGGCTCGAGACCTTGCGCGCTCTAAAATATGGAACGTTTTTGAAAGTGGTACGTGCTAATTTACTTCAAAGGAGCTTGGAACCAAAGGAAATTACCTGAGGGAAGTGTAGTACAGAAATGGTTAAAACCATTGCTTCAAAACGTTTCCAAACTTTCTTTAGTTTAACATTTACCACCAGGTTGATCACCATTGTCAATTTTCTGAAAAAAATTCAAATCAGTGAAAATTATTAATTTTTATTTTTAGATCAATACAAAGGTCATTTGAAATTACTTTCAAATGTTTATAGAAATTTGTCACGAAAACTGCTGTACTTGGATGGTATAAATTTGAAATATCATCAAAAAAAGCTTAAGCAATGCAACCTTACTTAGAGGTTTTTAGCTTAAAAGAGGTGTTTAGCATAAAAGCAGCTCAGCTTAAAGTAGCTTACTTAAAGGTGTTTAGCATAAAAGTAAAGTCGGGTCGTTGGGCAAGAATATTTGCAGCAAACATGGGATGCAACAGAAACGACTCAGAGCATAGATAAAGAAGACGTGAACGCAGGTTACGAGGTTGGAACCCGTACGTGATGCTTTGTCAGCTTGTTGCGTGACGCATGTGCTTCAGGTAGTAACATAGGTAGTGGAAAGGTTGCAAGGTCGTTATCTGTTTGCAAGGAAACATGGAAAAAGGCGCTTGGCTTGCGTTGCAACTGAAAACTGGTGAAAATTAACGGACAAAATATTCATCAGTTAATCTTTTACAGTTCGTTAATTTTTTAGCATTTGCCTTGACAGCCGCAGAGCCCTTTGTTAAACTGCATTTCGGTGTTCAAAGTAAACATGCCTTAATCTAAACAGACTGTTGCCTGGTAACATCTAGATTTGGGCGACACTTTCCCCGTCAAGGCTGGTAAAGGTTTCGTTGCATATTTGCATTTGTTGACCTTGAACTACAGTGTTTGATAAAAGTTGAAACATCTACATTGGCTGAAACGTAGAAGTCGCTGTGTCGTCATTCGGTCTCAAAAGTATATTACAGTTACGTCTGATACCCCAAGTATGCTGACTGTTGCAACGCTATTGTCGAACCATTAATGAACCAAAAGATGTACTAAGCAGTGATGCCACGTGGTATTTTCACAAAATGCAAGTAAATCTGTAAAAACAAGGTTAAAATTAGCAATATGACAGAAAAACAAGCTAAAATGCATTTTATAGGAAACTTTATTGAACAAAAACTAAGCAAATAAAATAAAATAACTACAAACAACTACAATTTTGAAAAAGCAAGCCCAAACACCAAATTAAAACAAACCAAAATGCGTTTTACAGTTAATTGGACCTGCAAAAGTTACATGACATTTGAAAAACAAGCAACCTGCAAAACAAGAGACCCGATATAAACAACAAGGCCAAAGCAAGCAGCCCACAAATCTTTGAAAAACGCATGCTTAGAAAAAATAAGCCAAATATATGGGGAAAACGAAAGGTTGGCAGCACTGGCACAAAGGCCAATAACGGGAAGTCGCGTTCATGCGCTAAGGTATCACAACGAGAAAACAGCTAACGCTGCACAAATTGCCAGACAGACACGCAGGAAGCAGCATGTAGGCAGGCAGGAATCACAATGATCCCACAGTAGATTAGTTTAACTCTGCAGGTTTATGAACCCCGAAGTTGAATCAACAACAAAGAAAAACTAAAAGACCTATATCTGTCGAAAGGAATCCTTTCACAGCCAAGAATCAAACTCTACGATCCTATCAGAGTGTCTGTTTAACCTACAAGGAAGGCATCATCAGCTCTTAGTCCAGCATTGTCATAAAAAAGCTAAGTAGGTTTTAGGTGGCTTACCCTTTCTAGAAGCACTAAATCAGATTTTTGTGATTACATAAGAAATAAGAGTGTTAACCAAGGTTTGTCTTATTTCAGTGGCTTACCAAATTAGGAAAGTTTGATTTCAACTTCACTGAACTACAAGTACGGCAGCAATACTATACGATTTTTCTGGTTTCCCATTTCTCAGTACCACGTGCGCTTTCGTTGATATTGGCTAACTCCCGACCTCATGCACATAACATTGGAGGATATTAAAGGAACTATAACTAAGAACAAAAGTTCAAAACAATGTCCAGATGATAACATTGCTCATTACAGATAAACTCAAATCAGCATCTGAATTGATTGCTAACTATCCAGGGCTTCAATCAGAGACAGAACAAAGTGGGAAGACAAATTGTATGAACTTGAAAAAACGCTGATTAACGTACAAGGTAAATTTTTGAAACCTTTCCCAGCTTTTATGGAGTCCGACAGGTTTTCTTCTGTCAAAGTAGGTTTGCTTCAATTTTATGCCATAATGGTAGCGTTTTCCTTGTAATTTACACAGAAATTCATAGGTTTTTAAAGCACTTTCTACCATTTTGGTCACAGCATTCTGATCCACACTGATTTTGTTACGTAATACGATACTATAGCCTCTGTAGCCCACACATCACATTTTCAATAGTTTTGAATGCGGAGGCAGTTTTCGCAAACTCGATTGCAAGAGACCTGTATCTACTGTGTCCATAAGCTGACTAAGTACTAAGACACATTCAATACGTGCGAGGTTTCAAAAGCGGTCTGACTAACTACGAAGCAAATTCGATACGTGTTCGGTTGTTTACATACTTCTATGGTGAACGATTAGCAAAACAATTAAAAGCACTCTTTTAGTACGAAAAATAACTGGCAAGTTTTATCACTATCTCCCTAGAAACAAAAAGCTTACCCCAAACTCAGACAAGTTCATGTGAAATTAAAATTTTATCGAAAGAATGCTCTCTTGGAGTGCGACGTCGATCATATTGTGAAGTACTCCATCAAAACAAAAAAGTGGTTGGTGACTACGTTTTAATAACACAGTGAGGAGGAACTGAAAATGATCACAGTGGACTGCACGTTTGCGACAGACCTGTAGAGAGAAAGAAGCACTTGGCAAATTTAAGTACAATTTACTTTTTTATTCCAACAAATCATTTTTTAAATATAATTCTCTTTCAGGAGCATAAAGTCGTCAATTTTTTCTTGCATTGCATATTTCAGGCAATATATGATATGTACTCAGTTAGAAAAAGAAAACTTTCCTGTGGGTTCGACTTTGGCTCAAAAGATTAGACTATGAGTCGCGTCAAAATCTTGAAAAAAATAAAAATTTGCGAACGAGAAAAATCAGCTACGCTTCTGTGGAGAGCTTATTCTTCAACAGGCTTACAGCAATTTTCATGCAAACAAAAGTTACAGTATTTCCTGTAAGGTTGGAAGGAATCTAGAAAAGCACTTGAGGCCTCCAATATATTGAATAAGATGTATGGACGCATCTTTTGGTTTAATCTTTATGTACATGTGCTTATTTTTAACCAAATAGCCCAACCATGTTTTACAAACAATTGTTGGCGACCGCACCTATATGTGCAGTTATTACTTGCAATTATGATTTTTGATTTTAGTGAATTAGAAAACGACTAATCAAACTATTTCATTCATGTGTTTAGAGATAATAAGCAGATATAGGTTTGCTTTGATTCCATTGTCTTTGTTTTCCAACTAAAGTTGAACACTGTGGATTTAGCCAAGCAGCACAAAGCAGTTCAAAGACTTCCTTGTTGGGTTGAGGAAATTTGAACGCGACCTTGCTTTTCCCAATAAGCGTTACAGGAAATAATTGGTGCAACCTCACTGTTTCATGGTTTCATTGTGCGAACGTCTGGCCAGACTTCAACAAAGAAGCAACAGAGCCAGCAGGGTAAGCTTGCAGTAAGAAAACCACGAGGACTTTCCTGCTTGCTTTGTTTTTACTGACTAATATCAACCTCTACATTTCCTGGAATGATTTCTTTATCAGACGGGAAGTGTGGGCGTGAGGCACAGTGAAGACCGGGATACAGATTCAGCAGACTGCCAATTAAGCTTTAGTAAATCGTATCTTTAAAGATTTTGTCCTCAACCCAATCGAAGCGTTCAGTGAAAGGAAGCTGGAGCAGCATTCAATTACTTTGATCATCCACTTGCCTATATGTCTTACCTGCGGGAATTAAAATTCTTCAAACGTACTTCATTGGCAGCGAGTCCTTAGACACCGTTGCAAATGCTTGGATACGCATTGGGGATTGTGCTCTGTGCAGGTAAGAAGCTCGTTTATCAACATTATGAAACATAACTTGTTTTTATAAAAACGATAGATGTAAAAGTAACATTTTTACAATCACTAAGATTGATCAATTTTTGAAAAGAAATTGAGTGAACGTTTTTGAAACTTTGCATTTTTGAAGCAATTCACTTCCAAAATTACAACAATTGGATGAAAGTGCTATGGTGTTACACATATGTAGTGCAGTGGATAACATCCCACATTGTTTATCTGCTATGAGTGGCGCTACCAACTTCGCACAATGTAAGGGATGTTTTCCTTTGCTTGTATCCGGAGGTGTCTCTTGCCTTGTTATCCGGAGGTGTCTCTTGCCTTGTTGCGCAAATTACTTTTTCAAAATTTAGCGGCATTCACCAGACAACGCTTCAGGCGAGCTGCTGCCGAAAAGTGACTGAAAAAATAATTAGTTTTTCATTAATTCGTAATATCTTGAAACGTTTTCCAACTGCGTTATCAGATGGTTTCGAAAGAAAAGATTTGTCCAACGAGGCAACGAAGTGTTCGATAAACGGATAAAACCTGCTGTAAGTGCTGGACCTACAGATCCTTTTATCCTACTCCTGTCATGTTGGTTTTCATTAAAGGAAATCACAGCTCCTATAGCAAGGCATGAGTCGGAAGGAG
>JGI24022J15233_10011090_pt1 | contig 10258 bp, 5 predicted proteins | sample Ectturendosymbi2_FD_15233 | JGI IMG/M metagenome (IMG submission 15233)
GCTCTAATGTTCGCTAACGATTGGCTTACTGCATGCGATGGCTTTTATGATGCTTCTGCTTGTTGGCTGAGTCATATGAAACAATAAACCATTAAACCATTAACTGTAACAAAGGCCTGTGTGAACTCTCATCGCCAGCGTTTCAACGTGCTGTGTCTGGTCGCTGAATGTCATTTCCTGAAAATCAGCAGAGTGGCACTGCCAGATCATTCACAAGGGTTGAAGGGAAGTGGTGTAGAGTTTCAACGCGCATCAGAAATAGAATTACAGTCATTCTGCTTCCCTCGCCGAGCCACACGACGGCAACTTGCCATTACTCACAATGATGACCGTTTGTAGATTGCGAGTAGTTGACGATTTGCCGACAACTAGGCAGTTTGTGACTCTTTACTATAAAAGTAATAAGGTTTAAAAAGCAGAATTTCAATAAGTGCTGATATGCCTCACAAGACACTTTTAATGGAGATTTCAGAAAATGTGCTCAAAGATAGATGAAGAGAGTGAAACAGTGAAAATTTATTGAAGTACAGTGGCAGAATTTATGGAAAGCACAAATAAGGGTGGAAGTCTTTAGAAGTAACGCCCTTGTTCGATTGCAGTAAGCACAAAGGTTTAGGAAATTAGTTGTACGAAATTTCAAGTGTGCTTATTTGCAAGTATGCTTTGTTCCAAGCTATTTTATGTGAGGGAGAATGTATGCGTATACTTCAGAAAGAAAACCTACAAGCAGCAAGTGTCAATAGCCATCAGATTGAACTTCAAAGTTAACTTTGTTTTCTATGATGTATACTAAATTCAAAGTTAATCGCAAACTTCGCCCGTGAAAAAATTGCTTTTCTTTAACAAAACCTCAATGAAAAGCTCTAAATTTCTATAGGCTTTAGAGCAGGGGTCGGCAATATACGGCCTGCCAAACAAAAGCATCCGGCCCGCAGTCCCTTTGCAAATTGTAGTACAGTAAATGTATGACCTGTCTAGTTGTATTAGGCTATATTTAATGAATCTGTCCTCCTTGCAGATTCTTGTGTTGCATCCTAAGGGGGACCTCTTTTGAGAAGCCGCACTGTGCTACAATTGTACTGTATTTCGTATTCTGGGTTTTCGCTATAAACTGTGAAAATCAGGAGTTTATTCTGATTGAAATTCCATAAATTCCCACGTTTTAGCAGCATTATAAACAGCAAAGGTACGAAATTGTTGGTAGAAAATTCGTACGGCCCGCCATACCCTGCAGAGTTTGTTTTTGGTCCGCGACAAGCAAAAGGTTGCCGATCCCTGCTTTAGAGGAATTAGCCAACTGGGCTCTGCTTTCATGTTTTTGCGGTGATTCAAACTTGCACATGTCTGCATTCAATTAACGACACTCTCTCTTCATTTATTAACGAGTATTATCTGTATTTTGCACATATCTGCATTCAATTAACATAACGAGTGAAGTTAATTAACAAAACCGCGTTGGTAAAGTCCAATGTTTTCATCACGCTAATATATGTAAAAACACCCACATGTTGCAAAGCCTCGGGTTCACATCTCGAAGTTTTTTTTTGCGCTATATATCTCAATGACTGTGCTCTGGCTGAACTAAGTTCAGGAAAAAATGCTGAAATATCAAATATTAACAACAATTTGAAATATGTAATATATGTATTTTTGAAGCAGCGGCGATGCACGCACGGTTTGGTAGTGGCATCAGGAAATTTGTTCTCAGCAGTAGACTGGTGACCACAGTATTTGAGTGTAGCTCAATGTAGTTAATCGACAGCCTTCTTTCAATGCTTCATTTATCGTCTTTGAATCGTGATCGTCCTTCAACATATGCCGACAAGTATTTTCCAAAATGTTATTTGACACTTTTTGTGAAATCTAATCCTTAGTCGCTTGGATCAAAACGTTGCTTACTCTGTAGGATGCCTGATGACGCCTCAAGGAAGGCAAAATTCTAGACCGCGAAGCAATACTGAAAACTGACATTATAATGCTTACGGAAAAACGCTTTTCATACTAAACTTTGAATTGTATCATTTGAAAAACATTCGGAAGCACCTTACTTGTGATAATAGAATTTACAGAATCCAAGTAACCTAGGTGATACAATATAAGGTTTTGTGTATGAGCACGTACATATGAGGCAAACCCATAAAAGACCAATGAAGTGTATGCTCCATTGCTTACAAATTTAAATTGAAAAAACGAATCCTTGGTTCCCGTTTCTACCTGCAATAACAGCCCGTAGTCATGGTGAAAGAACACGTGTTTTTGTTACGACTGATATTACGTTGAATTTTTCTCTTTCCCCACATTCTAACTGGAAGTTTTCCTTTCGCATGCGCAGGGCATTTCCGTAAGCTCAAGGGAATTGCGTATGCATATGCACAGGGGTAAAACAAAGTGAACACCGTGATTGTCTCATTTTGTCCGTTTCTGCACAATAAAATATTGGCGTATTGGAAATATACTGTCAGACGTTTTTCACCATGCCTTGTGTGTTCATTTCTTAATTCATTCATTTTAATGCGCGCTATTCACCGAGGTTGGTTGCGGGGCAGCAACTATAAGAGGACTCAAAATACCCAACAGTTTTCAGCAACCCCCGATAAACTTTTGTGTACAACGGCCTTATTTGATTAGGTGTTCATTCTTCATTGCCTTATTATTTACAATGAATCCCAACTCAAAACTTTATTTGTTTGTTTTTCTATTTATTATGTCCATTTTTTCTCGCGCAAATCACAGGCATGAAAACAGACGTCTACTACACTTGTCTGTCAACCAAACAGGGAAATGTATCAATGTCCTTGTTCATTCGGAAAATGGTGCTTTAGTGCAAAAAGCGAATAAACTGTGAACCGCCGCATAATACTAATTCCGACCAAAAAAGTAAGTGAATTCATTGCAAATTTTACAGAGATTTTTGTGATACGCCTGGGGATGACAACGTGAAGTAAGGACAAACAACTTTTTGTTTCATACACACAGAGGCGTATCGATGGGGGTCAAGCGGGATACAATTCCCCGGCGCCAAATCATTGCGGGGGCGCCGAATGACTGCGCGGGGCTTCGAAACGTTCCAACAATGTCAAAAGTACTTTCTTCATTACGATACATTTGCTTTCGAAAGAGCTCAGGTTCAAACATGGGGGCACCAAACTTGCTTCTTGCCCCGGGCGCCATCTAACCTCGTTACGCCCCTGCATTCACATGAGTAAGACGAAAAACCCAGCAGAAAGCAAGTTTTCACTTGGAATTCTATGAGTTAGAAATGACAGATTTTTCAACAAATGAATCTCTCTGACTTTGAGTAAAAAGGGCAGGATCGTGTAGATAAGCATTAAAACCACTGAGCACTGTTTCGTAGTTCAAAACACAATCGTGCCATCCTCAACGTGTCTTCTTTTCTGAAAAGCAACTCCTTAAAGCTGAGTGAATGTCAACTTATTTGACGCAACGATCTATGCAAAACAACGGGTAGTGCGCTATGACTAGTATCTGCAGTGCTTGGCCTACTTCATGTCATGTTATGACGACGAGTCGTTGGCCATGTTATTTAGCGAACGCAAGCACACACGTATGCACAAGAACGTATGAAGGACAAACGACCAGTGCTAAGACTGAACGCACAACGACGCCTGAGCAGGTATTTGTTCTTCATGAAAGTCCTCCAATGTGCGAGACAACCGAGCTGCACAGAGGGTTACATCTCGCACCTTCTTGCAGCTTTCTTAGCACCCTGCACCAGACAAGAAGGCTGCAGTGGGAAGTTAGTTAGGTTCGACCTAAAATCGAATTCTTGACCTACCAGAACAGAAGCGGACGCACTAACCACAACGTTATGAGTTGGCTTCATTCATTCAATCAAAAATGTGTTTTTCTAAAGCTCTGACACGACGTAACTTATTTCTGCCTATCATGGCTTGTAAATCCATTATGTATTTTCATGGATGCTATTATATACAATAATCAGGTACAGTAATTGGATAGCCAAAACGTAATATAAATTTCCCTCCAACAGTTATTTTCACCCCAGTTAGTGCCGAGTAAGCATACTGCATGATTTTGCTTTCTACCTCTAGCAAATAGAGACAACAAAAGTGGGAGAAAGTGCAAATAATTGCTCAATATTGCTACGTTGGATTTAAAACCATGCATCATTTTTCCTTCAAAAACAATCCTGCAAACAGAGCTGAGGTGCAATTTCTATGCTTTGATTCATTCTCCACATTGATTATATAGTTAAAAATTCTAACTGATCTTAATCAAGTATTCATTACACTAAAGTAAAGTATGTGTATTTCAATCTTTTTTTCAATAAATAAAGACGAATGTTGATTCTGCCCAATAGTAACCTGCCTTGCAAGCGCCAAGCATTCCCTATCAATGAATGAGCATGGAAAAACTTCACTCTGATCAAGCGATGACCGTGTGCAAAACAGCAAATAAATTTCCTTTGCATCGACAAATGGCAGTCATAAACAATGTCAAACAAGAAAAACTCCTCAGAACACTCAATCTTTGTCGAGAAACTGACAGACAACAAACATTCACACCGGACTGGCCACATGAATCAGCTCCACCAGGAAGAGACATGGCAGCTGCAGGTTGGTTCTATTTGGGCAACCTGGACCGGGCCCAGTGCTTCAGTTGTGGAGGAGTTTTGAGGAACTGGAGAAGACTCGACAATCCTTTCACTGAACATATCACTCATTTTCCTCATTGTTCAATGGCTCAAGGTCAAGAAGCACATAATGTACCAAATAACACACCAAAGGTAAAAATTCCAATTCCATTACTTGATGAATTTGCAATTTTGGTAAAGGAATCACGAAAAATGAAAAAAATCCCCAGCATTGTATCCAAGCACTATATAAATTACCATAATAAAACAAAATTTTATGATTGGAACGCAAAAGAAAAACGGTAACCTATGAAAAGTCTTGAATACTGCAAATAAAACTTTGCTGCAATCGCTTGCAAGTGATTGCTGTTTCATCACAACGGTAAAAACTTCCGCATCTTGGAACTTATGCGTAACTGTTATTTTGTGTTAAGGTTTTGCAAACGCTTCTACCGAGAAAACAAAATCTCAGCGAGCAACAAAAGACAACTCTGTTCCTTATGTTCCCTTGCCAATCCCCGACCCACTTACACATGGAAAAGTTTGAAGATCGGCTGGAAACCTTTTCGAATTGGTTTTACACACGAGCACGACCCAACACCATAGCAGAGGCGGGTTTCTTTGCCATAGGTAAGTTTTTTTTGTCACAAATAAAGCTGTTGCGTGTGAATTCCTTGCAAAGTTTCGCGTTCAACACACGTTAGTTCCAAACACAAACATATTTTCGAACGCCTCGGAGCACATCGACGTTTCGGAAGATTGTGTCTAACCCCTTAAATCTTACTTCGTTCCTCAATCCAAGCCCCAAAGTTGTATTTGCAATAGGTGTTGCACATACAAATCATGCTTGCCTACCAAACATTTTTTTTGGTTTCGTTGGCGATATCCTAACAACAATTTGTTTGTATTTCATTTTACAAGTATTAGGGAGAATTGAACATACGTAAAGCAAACGAATGTATGTTGAAATGTATGAACCCATATTAAACAAGTCGGTTTACATAGGACCGTCGTTGACCTCTCATCAATGCAATATTTACTGTACTACACAAGGAGACGGAAATGGGCGCCACTGAACATTCGTGACGCTATAGCGAATACAATGAACAATTATATGAACGTACAGAGAATAATGCTATGCACCTGCTTTTAATCCGAATTGTCTGTGTATAGGAATTTTATTTGCAATTATTTGTACTGCAGTAAAAACTTGCGATTATTTGCACCGAACTTTTGTCTATTACAATCAAAATACAGTGGTAAAATTTTTGTTTTATTATATTTGTTTTTCATTAAAATGCAATAACTTTATAGTGCTAAAGATCAACAATAGTTGTGTTTGTAGGAGTTCGAGATCGAGTTAAATGTTTTTACTGCAACGGAGGTTTGCAGAATTGGAAACAAAATGACAATCCTTGGGAGGAACATGCAAAGTGGTATCCGACTTGTGAATACTTACTTCAGCAGCAAGGACCCGAATTCGTTCACAAAATTGTTTCAAAATTTCCAAACATTAAACGCCCAGTAATGCGTGTCCCACGACATGATGTTCCACCACCGCCAATGTAAGTTTTAAATTTTAGTTAATTTTCTTTCTGAAATGTTGACATAAGCAAGTTTTCTTTGATGATCTGCGCAAAAAAATTCTGCCATAGAGAAACCGTTTTTAAGTGACAAAGCGTTGTTCTCTGAGTTGAAACGCGTTTGCCAAATACAAATTACCACCAGCTGTTTCGCAACATAAAAAAGTATAGTTATGTCTGATCTAGTGAATCGTTCTGAACGTTGCTGATTATAATGAGTTTACTCGTTGTGAAACAAGTATAGCTGCACATAAAACAGCTTTGACTTGTTGAATTAATCATTACACTGTAACCGTGTCTCCAAACAGGACACAAATTGCAATGGAAGGAATGTCACCCACATTACAACCACGGCCCAACCAGGGTTTGTTGTCTACAACCTCTGAAGCCCAGACTGGCCTTTTGGAAGAAGCAATGAAATCTGAAATAGCTGGTGTTGTAAGAGGTATCAACAACACAAAATTGTCGGTTGAAATCATAACTTCCTGAAATATGCAACAAAACCGTTGACGCCTTTGTTTTCAATTAGTTTTGATGGTTATTTCAATTTACTCCAACCGAATGTTTTCAACAGGCTTGGGATTTGATGAAGATCTCGTTCGCGAAGTCATTCGCACAAAAATACAAACTCACGGAGATGTATACCAAACGGCAGAAAGACTTTTTAAAGCTGTTGATGAAGCGCAAAGGTAAAAATATGTCTCCCACTGGCATTCCAGCCTTCAGCTTACATGCAGTGTATGCGTGAGTAATCACAGCATATCAAATCATCATCGTCTTTTATAGTAACATTATGGGGAATTCGTGACCAGGACTCATGTTCACAGTCATGCTAGAATAGCTAGGTTTTGCGAGGATGACACAGGTAATGATGTATTCTGCTTAAGATAAGTCATGATTTACCGAAAAGCGACGTGAGCTTTGACGGGGTCCTTGCTGATTTGTATTACCTGGTGAAGCAAATGAACTACTATTACGTTATTTGAGTGGCGTTTCACCAAAGCAAAATGGCATTCTGAGCATTTGGTTTAGTAAAATGTCTGACTGATGGGCAGTGTGCACAACGAGCTGGGAAGATTATATGTGCCTAGGAAAGAGGAACGATGTCAAGTTTTGTGGAAAAATTTTTGATAAAAATTTGCATGATGTTTTTGTCAAGATGGCGTAAAAAGAAGGCGGCGTTTTGTGGAGAAAATCTTTCCAAGAAGCTATCTTGGATCGTTACACCTATACAATAATTTTAGGGCGTATTTAGTGACTAGAGCAGGGTCTCCAAATGCCGCCCGCAAAGCCATTTTGTCAATGATGAAAAAATAATAATCATTAACCAAAAATTTGTTGATTTGGTGGAATGCGACCTTTCCTGAAACAATGACATTTCGTAAAAAGTCTGGCCCTCGAACTATCATGTGATAGCACATGTGGCTCACGGACAAAAACGCTTGGAGACAACTAGACTAGAGCAAACCTCCGATAGCATGATTTGATTTTGCACATTGCAGAAAAATGGAAGAGGAAGAAGATCAAAAGAAAGCAACTGATTGGCTCAACAAGGATCGTTCTAAATCTTTATTTAGCAGTCTATCTGTAAATGAAACAATGGTTAATCAAAATCCGCAAAACCTCTGCCACAGCCAAGGGGACACTGATGCTATGGAAATTTTTCCAGAGCATCCAACAATTTCGAATTCTCTCCCTTTTGCCAGAACTGGACCGAATGGTGCTGTGAGCGAATTCGCAGTAAGTTTTACGTTATACAATTATGCAAGGCGATATGATGTTTCTTAGATAACGAGAATTTTTTTTGAGAGTAGGTAGCTTTATTTTAGCTTTTCGAAACTATTCAAATTTTACTCTTTTCCACAAGGAGTTAAGAGGTGTTTGGTTAATAATTTGTTACGGTGGCAGCTCCTTGAGCAAAGGAAATATCACAAGCACTAAAAAACTATGAGCCAACTCGTTTTTTCAAAATAATAGAATTTTATTAATTTCTCGAAATAAATATTTCGTGTATTTTTCCACAAAATCTGGCACTTTACAGTTTCGTATGCAGATGCGATTTGCATCGCACCTGAAGCCTCCCTAGCAGCTTGAACACAAAGAGAGGCCTAGTTACAACTAAAGCTTTGTAAATGTAGCGATATCTGTCCAAACCAACTCTTTCATATCACATGGCAGAATTCACAAATAGTGTCAATCGAGACTTTGCTTGGCATAGCATTACAACTTGTGAAGAATGCAACGCTTTGAAGAGGATTGAAACAACTGGACGAAATTTTGCTTAGGATGTACAAAGAAAAAAACATATTGGTGTCAAAACCAAGAGATATGTTTCATCTGACAGCCCAAAATAAAAAATTCGTGTATACGTATGGCACAATAATTCATTCGGGTAAAGCAAATATTTTCAAGAAATTATTCTTTTTCTATTTTTGCAGTTTGGAAGGTCCTTAGATCTTTCACCCCATTCGTAATTAAGAAGTTATACAACTCGTGGCATAGTCTTTTAACGTTGAAACCAATGAATTTGGAGCTAACATGGTTTTAATTCCTGTGATATGGCGCTGTTCACAAAGAAGCAAATAACGTGTGGAAAACAATCAGTGTAGGAAAATATTACTTAGCAAACAAAACCCCTAAATGTATTAAATCAGGGCAGACAGGAGTATTTGTGCCTCATTCCATAATTCATTGCTCAACTTTATTTTATTTTGTAAGTAGTTAGTGATCATGTGTCCTGGTGCAATATATTTGTACACACGCTCATCGCGAGGAAACTTCATTCGTTAAGCTGAAGTTATTCCCACGTTATTTTTTTTATTGTCATCAGCAAAAAAAACCTGAAGATGGGAAATCCAGTAAGCGTAGTGCTGGAAGTATTAATGTGTCATTTCAATCTAAATAATTGTTCAAAGAATTTGCAAAAATTCAGAATGAAATAAATCAGTTACCAAGATTTGCTGACAGACAAATAATGTGTGCAAAAGGCAATGATATGTACTGTATTGGACAAAATTTAGATTTTTTTAAACGCGGCTACGTTGGGTGCAGCTTCCGAAAACACGGTATTTACGTTGGCAAGAATTTCACAAGCAACTTGTCTCTGTGGGTGATCCCTGCAAGTTGTTGCTGTGGGTCAACTCCTTCCTGTCGCAGTTGTAATGTAATTCTCGATACAGTTGAACGTCGAACTAGCGAAAAGCCTTTGTGACTTTTCCAGGCTACGTAGCATGACACGTTCAAGTTTACGTTCAAGTTTGTTTTGATTCGGATTTTACTATCCTTGGGCATTGTTTCCTGCTGTCCAATGTTAGGCACAAACTCATTTTCGACATTTCGTGGTCTGTTTTTCTTTAGGACAAAGCACTTGGGTTGAAATACAAAAACGTCGCTGAGAAATTAGTTCTTTCATGGAAGATATCGTTACTGCAAAAACGTGATTGTCGTTACGGTGATTTTCTTCGTTTTTGTCGGAGGACAGTTCAAAAGCCTGAATGACTTAAAAGTTGGAAATACAATCCATTCATGATTGTATTTGTGCTCACAGTTCAATAGATAAAATAACCACCGGAGATAGCATTCACTGATTGGATTGAAAGTTTTGCAATACAATTGGACCAATGTAAACTTTGTGGAAGAAAATAAGGAAAAAAATCTATATCAAAACACAAAACCTAACTCAAAAGCGCAGCCGCAGCATACTAATATGCAACTAACCATATACCAAACGTGGCCATCAATAACATATAAAAAAAAAAGAATGATTGCTCTGCGAATAGGTTTGATTGAAGCCTAAAGTGAATTGTTCCTTTTATTGAAGTTGAACGGAATACAGGATCAGATGTACAGTACAGATAAAGTTGCGGTTTATGCTTGCCTTCATTAACTTGGTTACCATTCTAACGCACACACACACACACACACACACAGACAGACATGCCCTATCTCAGTGATTCCCAAACATGTTCGAGCCGTTATCCAAATCAAGGCAGAGTTATGTTTTATTACTCTCAATATTTCGCAGTGGTCGCTCATAATGTTGAACAACATTGTGGTTTTGATT
>JGI24022J15233_10011091_pt1 | contig 10258 bp, 11 predicted proteins | sample Ectturendosymbi2_FD_15233 | JGI IMG/M metagenome (IMG submission 15233)
GCAAAACGAATCGCCCCTGCCAGGACGTGTTGGGCCCCGGGCAGTGGTGGCGACGTAACAGATGTAAGGGTTAATGACGAGATATTGTTTTCTGACGTCACAATATTCTGGTCAAGCGCGAATGACTCAGAGATGAGGTTAGTCTAGAAAGAAATGAGATGTTAGGTGAAAGGAGGTTTGTTACTGACAAAATGATAAAATTAGTCATAACATGAAAATGAACAATGGCCGTGTAGAGAATCATGAATATCCGTTTTCTTCCCTGCAAAAAAATATGTTGATGACATTTTTTTCAGAACTTAATCCATGGATTGCTTTTAGCAACGTGAATGTGATTAACGAAAGCGAAGACACAATACCACTAACTATTGACGAGAGAAGAGTAAGTCCAGTGTTGAATAGAAAAAAGATCAGCAGAAAAATAAGAAACGAAAGTTTGAAGTAAAAGACTTACAACAGGAAGAGTTTGTCGAGAAAAGATTATGAGTGCGAGGAAGTGTCTTGAGAGCTGGTGGTCACCACTTTTCTGGAGACTGTGTAAGAGTAACCGCCTCCGCCTCCACCTGAGCCTCCGCTCACCTAAGTTTGAACGAATTCATAAAAGTGTCTTACGGAGGGCAAGGTACCAAGTTATATGACGCGGAACTAATCTCATTGGGACGCGCAAAAAAAGAATGTTTCCGGAGTAAAACATCGTTTGGTTTAATGTAAAAACCAAAGTATTCATCCAACCCACATCAAAATATTTGTGCTATTTGTCAGGGAACAGGTTTTCGAAGAGAAATAATCTCTCGCCAAAAACACCTTGACCACAGTGAACAACACCGCAGTGATGTCAACTATTTTTTAACTATTTGCTTTGCGAGAAAACCAGAACCATTCCGATTGTTAATCCCTTGTATCTGCTACTTCATCTTTCTCTGTTAAAGCTCACCATGTAACGTGTCTTCGTGCGGACTTTGTTGAGAGCAGACTCACTGATCTCGGCCCGCTCCTCAGCCTCCTCCAGTTCATGAGTCGCTTTGCGGTACTTGGCGAGGTTCTGGTTCGCTTGCTCTTCCTGCAACGGGAGAGATGCCGCTCAAGTTGAGCAAATCAACTGCACAGCACGGATTAAATGCTTCACAGGTTTCAGAAAATGATCGGATGAATTTATCAAACAAAGCAACCATTTGCACTGGGCGTCACCAGTGGGGTACCGGTCTCCTTGATTGTACTAGCACTACAGTAATGGAGACAGGTCCGCAACCAGGAGGGAAACCGGGCAATTGCCACCGATATTTTCAAAAACATGTTTAGCTATTAGGTACAACAACACGCTACAATCGGTATTCCCCCACCCGAGTATAGTACAACAAGTTGCAACCATTTGAAACATCCGAAAATATCAGCTGGTTGCAGCCCTGTGTGGAGATCTTTTTGGTGTTTCAATGGTTACCGACTCCCCTGTTAAAACTTTTCCACCAAAACCCGGTGATGCACCTACAACATGGTTGGCTTGCACAGGCTATGCAAGCTCATCAAAGAACACGCAAGCAGCCAGCTGACAGAAGAAAAAGAAAAATGATTCGTAGTTATTTTGGATCGAGTTTATCTCATATGTCTTGGTGTTACTGCGTTTTAAGGCTCATATGTTTTTTATGTTTCGTATTTACTGGGTTCTCAGCAGCGGTAAAGTAAGATTGTGGGTTAGTTCAGTGCTACTACGCAAAATTCGTTTTTGTTGGATGACAAAAGTAACCACATTCGCAAGATATTATCTGGCCGACAACTTACAGCTTCCTCCGCCATTTTCTTGTACTGCTTCAGTTTCAGTTGCAGCTTCTCGACCAGCTCTTGCATTCTGAGCTGGTTCTTTTGGTCCTCGTCGGCCTGAGTTACACGAAAGACGTTTGAGGATGCGCGAGACGTGTGGCGAAGTTAGGAAAAATATGGAGTCACCTCTCCCTCATGCATTCGAGAATTATCGCTAAAGTGGCTCGCGCGCTTATCATGTGATCAAACGCTTTTCTACCTCCTGACAGAAACTTCAAAATACAATAATCTAAAGAAACAGATTAAATATAAAAAAGAAAATGCATCACGCAAAGCTTAAAATGAACACCTGGAACGTCAACTCTTTCATGCGACGATCCATCTTGCGGTAGTTCTTCAATGTCTCCGCATGACGGCGCTGCTCAGCCTCGAGCTCTGTCTCAACGTCCTTGAGCCTTGCCTGAAGTGCAGCCAGGGCACGACGACCGCCTTTGAGAGCGTTGGCCTCCGCTTCATCGAGTTTGATCTGCAGGTTACGATAATTTCTTAGCTGCTTGTTAAAATTCCAGTCTTACAATGATAAGGTTGCAGAAGATACAAATTTGTTTTGGCGTCTTATAACAAAGATCTTGCTACAGGCGACCACCAGCAACAATGCGAAAACGAGATAATCGAAAATGCGTTTCGCGTTCCGTGTGAACGAGATTTTGATCGTTATGTGCGTAATTGTTTCCATCCCAAATTGAGAACTTCAAAATATTTTCAACCTCCTACACTCGACGCGTTGTAAAAGTACTGTACTTTTTTGCTCTAAGCCAACTGTTAGCACTCACGGAAATCTCATGAACTTGCACTTCCAGCGTCTTCTTAATTCTCTCCAGGGAAAGAACGCGCTGCTGTGATTGGTGCAGTTCCTCTGACATTCTGGCGGCCTGCCACATAAAGAAAGCAGTTTGCAATACCTTCAAACTAAGCAAACAGGAAACTTTGCTCTACATCGTGAAATAAGAATGAAACCCCGAATTCTCCTCTCGCAGTTGCGATCAGCAACTCCAAATTTTACTTGTAATGTATCAGAACCATATATTGATCGCTTGCACAAGTATCTCAAACCTGGTTCTCTTGATGGTTTGAGGTTGTGCAAAATCATTGTTTTTATTTAAAAATTCCCTCAATTATTCGCGTGCTTTACAAACTGGATTTTTGTAGAGCGTAATCGAACAACAACGCCTCCTCAACAGATTTTGCTGACTTTTTGCTCAGATTTTGGAGCATGAATTTTATTAAACTCACATCGGTTGTTGCTTTCTTGGCGCGCTCATCAGCGTTCTTTGCTTCTGCCAAAGCTTCCTCAAGCTCCGACCTCAGTTGATCGTTGTCCGTCTCAAGCTTACGTCGAGCGGACGTCAGAGCCGAGTTCTGGGCAGAGAGTCCGTTGATCCGCTCCGTGACCTCCAACAACTCGCTCTCAGCGTGCTTACCTGCAACAACAACCAAGACGCTTGTCAAATAATTTAAAGCAACATAATCTGTGCCCGATGCCTGTTAAAAGTAAAAGAGGGTGTAATTCTGTGCCGGAGACAAGCGATGATTGAAGTTCCAAGACTTTTTTGTGATTCTTTTCATAGACAGTTGTTCTATGCTTTAATAACAGAACAATTTACTTTCCAACTAAAATTCACCAATTCGTGCTTATAGGTGGAATGAAGCAAGCTTCAAAATTTGCTTTTATCCAAACTTTTAAACATTTCATTACTGAAAACTGCTTTCAAAACCAAAATTTTAAATTTTGCATTACTAAAGAGAGTGAGTTGTTGCGAGACTTTTTTCAGATATACCACCCCGTCACGCCTAATAGTAACAGCCACATAAGTCACAAAACTTGTGGCAAATGGATAAACTTGTTATACACAAAAACAATACACAAACAAGAAACAATGCACAAAGTAGATTAAAATGCGATTTGGTGAAGTGAGGTGGTAAAGGTTAATAGTAAACAATGCGAAAAATTCGTGTATTGCTTGATATGTAAACGAAATTCTTTTGTGGTATTCATCCAACTTACGAGCTCTTTCATTGGACTCAAGAGCAGCGCGCAGTTCTTCGAGCTCAGATGTGATGATGTTAATTTTTCTTTCCTGGAGGCCAAATTGCTCGCGAAGCTCTTCATGGATGCGCTGGTCTTCATCCATTTGATCTTGGAGTTCCTTTGAAAAGTATCTTGCGCCGTGAATATGTTTGCAATTTAGGCAAACCAAACAAGAGATTCCTGAATACGCATAACTTTAAATGGCGGTCAAACGAAACCAACAATTTTAATATCGTGTCTTCAAATGAAGCGATTGAGACGCTCTGATTCCTGTGCGAACTTTTAAAACAGATAGTAAACATACCGGTCATATACGCTGCAACCATTAAGCAACGAGCAGTAATTCTGTAAAACCGGCCCGAGCAAAATTCTGAGCATTAAAGAAGGGGCAGCTAACAAGCCTAACCGGGTGACAACACGGATGGTATTATTATCCTTTTAGAAAACACAATGAAAATAATTTACCTTGATAGTGATTTGCAGCTTGCGGACCAGTTTAAGCTGTTCAGCGAGGTTGCGATTGGCGTGATCTAGCTCCATCTCGCGGTCGTTAAGCTCGCTTTCGAGCTTCTTCTTGATGCGCATTGCGTCTGATCGTGCCTTGATCTCAACATCCAAGCTAGCTTGCATGGATTCAATAGCACGAGCGTGGTTCTTCCTGTGATTAAAAACTTCAGGGTAAGAGAAGAGTTTTCGATTCTAAGAGAATTGCATGCCACATGAAAATTAGGAAAACGAGGCCCACATAAAAGTGAAACAATCTGATTTGTAATAAGCACGTTGTGCTCGATTCTTTTGTAGTACAGGCAACTTGTAAGTAGCAATGCTTTTTGTAGCAAAAAGAACCTGTTTTCTTAAAACTGGCATGACAAATATCTCACTACCTGTAGGCACCAACTAAAAGTCTGTGTTTAACAAAGCAACATCATTTGTAAAGGATAGCTGTCAAGCCAGCTGTTTTTATTTACCAAGGACTTTCACAGGAATGATACAGCAATGCCGTTATTTTTACACTAATTTCGCAGCTATGTACCTTGTGTTGTCGAACTCTTCTTCCTTCTCTTGAAGTTTTCTATCAATGTCCGCTTTGACTTGAGTGAGCTCCAGTTGCAGGCGGAGGACCCGGCTCTGTCATCAGAGGACAGTGGTTACAACAATGTTTATTTCAAATTAACTGGTAATTCAAAAAGTAATACCACGTACATTGAAGCGATAAAAATCGTTTGATATAGCCAAATGCTACTATGGGTGCTACTTTAGTTGTGCATTTGCTTTGCTGATAGAGAGCAAAGATAAGTAAACACAAATCTTTTTTGTTGTTGGCATCGCAACAACGAGCTACTCGGTACCTCTTCAAGCTCAAGGGCTCCTTCTGCCTCCTCAAGAGCAGAGCGAAGTTCTTCGCATTCGAGCTCAGCCTTCTTCTTGGCTTTGTCGAGTTCATGCAGAGTTTTGCCGCCAGTTGTGAGTTGATCCGTGAGATCATTGATCTCCTCTGAACAATTTAAGCAAACACGGCGATCAGGAATATCCACTACAGAACGTTTAGCTCGGAAGGATCACAACAACCATCACTACATGCAGAGCGGTGCTGCTAGAAACTCAGAAAAAAAAGAACAAAGCTCCTTTCATACTTTTTGCAAATCGCCAAAATCATAGCACGTTGATTGGTAGGACCACTAGACAAAAATGTAACACAAATAGAATTTTCAAAACTCATATGACCGTTTTTTTTCAGCTTGTGATGCTAAAGACAATTCAACAGCCATGGCAGTCGTGTGCTTATAAAAAAATATGTTTAAAACCTTCAAATGCTAGATCGTTTGAACTAGCTCGACGTTAGTTCGCCACATCTGGTCAAACTGCGTCTTACTCACATATCGGTGTTGACGTTATGTTTGTTAGTAAAACACTATTTTGCAAATTTTTTTCACCGGACAAGTTCTTGTTCTCCCTCCTGACAATATCGAGTTGCTCGATGCTCTCTTCATAGGAAGCTTTGATCTTCAAGATCTCAGTTGAATAGTTCCTGGCCTCGCGCTGTGCAGCCTCAAGCTCAGCTTGGAGCTCTTCAACCTTTTGCTGCCAAGATGCAAGCTCTTTGTCGAAGTGACGCTGCTTCTTGTCCAAGGCTGCGATGGTTGCGTTAGCCTACGGAAAAATAGTTAAAAAATCGTAACTTTTATCGTATTCGGTAATGTACAAACGTTTTGGGACGACAACTGTGCTTTTGTTAAAAAACAGTAGTTATGTTAAAAAACAATATTTTTGTTAAAAAACAGTAGCCGCTGCGACTGACATACGTCATAGCTTAATTATTTAAAACAAGAAGTCCTGCAATGAAACTTACCCGCTCAAGGTCGATGGTGAGATCTTCAACTTCGTTGGTGAGCTTGTTCTTGGTTTTCTCCAGACTCGCGCACTTGGCCAATGCGTTTTCAGTCTGCTCTTCAGCTTCTTGAAGACGAATGGCCAGTTTCTTCCTGTTCAACGAACAGCGAAGATGCGAAATATGGCGACTACTGAAGTGTGTCATTTAGCCGATGATACATTCGATCTTTGAACATTTTGATAAATTCTTGCCTCCGTTTGCACAAACAGTATTTTTTAAATTTATTGCAACTTCCGTGTGTTTTTTAACTACAAGTTTCGGAAAAACAATACTTTTTGAAGAAAAATAGCTGTTTACTTATTTTCTGCACACTAACACACTACACTAAGCCATAGCCATTAATCAAGCTAAAAAAGTGAAACCCAAGTATGGTGAGTTTCTTAACGTTATTCTATCCCGAAATGCAAGATAATTGGGGTTCAAAGAGCAGCACCATTTGCTAGACGGTAAAGGTACGGTCGCAGTTGTAACGTACTTGGCTTCTTCAAGTTCTTCCATTCTCTGTATGGCATCAGTCTCGTATTTGGTTCGCCAGTTGGAGACCTCAGTATTAGCTCGCGAGAGGGCGCGCTGGAGTTCGGCTTTGCCTTCCTGCTCCTCTTCGATTTGTTCGCGGAGAAGGTCGAGATCATGACGTGCGGCTTGCAAGGCATGAGCAAGAGATTGTTTGCTCTGAGAACGAATGAAGAGTATAATCAGGTCAACGCTTTCGCAACTGTTTGCTTTGTTAAAACATGCATCCATTTTAAAAGCTTCAGGAATATTTGAAAAAATCAACAAAGATTTTGAGGTTTGAAAAGTCTTTGCGTTTACACAAAAGCAAGTCTTTCTTTTTAAAAGTCAAAAAAAGCATTTAAGTTCAACGAAAACTCGGAACTTGTTTCGGTTCAGCCAGTCTCAAGTTTTGGCGCAAAGCAACTAACCTTGCTTTCTTCGTCAAACTGCCTCTTCAAGTCTTCGATGTTTGACGTCATGTTCGACTTAGCGCGTGAAAGAGAGTTGACCTGAAACACAAATAAAAGGCTTAAGTATGTTCACCTTTACAGTGCTTCTCACTTGGCTATGATGTCCCTGGCAACAAATTGTTGAACTGGCATGTATCAATGAAAGTCAAATAGCACTTCCAGCAATTGCTCCAAACGCAGAAGCTCATGATTTTGATTCCTTAGGTTTCCAAACCTGACGTGCTTAGTATAACAGAAATCTGCAGTCATGCAGTCCAAGACTTCGGTAAACCTTCCATAAGACTTTGCCTACAACGTACCTTGCTTTCTGCTTCTTCAAGCATGTGCGAAGTCTCGGTGTTCTCGCTGGTCAGCTTGTTTTTGACGATGTTCAGCTCGTTGATGTGCCTCACATTCTCTTCAACACGCAGTTTGAAGTCGGAAACTTGCTCTTCCATTACGCGGACGTTGGCCTCGGCGCGGGACTGTTAGTTAACACAAAACTGTTAGAGTAATGACGTTTTTTGCTGATGTCATGATCCACGTCACCGGGGGTCAAGCTTATATTACCTTCATTTTTGTGGCTTCTTCGAGTTGAGAGGAAACGTCATCGAGTTCGAGGTGCAGCTGAGCGCGTTCTTTTTCAACCTTGTTCTTGACTCGCATCAGGTTCTCAACCTGCGATCAAGCTCAGACGTCAGCAAAACCGCTCAACCGTTGTAACAGTTTGCTTCGGATGAAGCTTAGCACTGCGCCATGACAAAAAGTCCGGTTTCACAGCTGGATTCACTTACGCCTAAACACTGAGAAGTATTATTCTACAGTTGACACGTGCGATGATTGTTACTGCTATTTGCCTTAATAGGCCGTTTTGTCACAACACAAACATGTGCAGTGATTATAAACACGTTTGTTCACACCTCCATTGAAGTCATTTTCAGACTGACTACGATTACAAAACATTTCAGTTATGAAAGAAATGTTGGCGAAACCTGAAGAGAAACGCGATCGGCGCGTTACAGGCAACAACAGCATGTCTATGCAGCCGGCGATCCACATGCGCATAAGCGCTTTTTGCAGTTAGCCAAAAGCATTTGCAGACTTCCAAGCTGCAATTCGCAGAAACCGGCTCACCTGTTCGACAAGATCGGTGACGACGTCGTGATGCTTCTTCTTCATCTGGCTGACAGTGGCGTCGCTCTGCATCACGGACTCCTCGTAATCGCGACGGAGCTTCAAGTAGTCGGCCTCGCGACGTTTGATCAATTCGATCTAGTCGAGAAAAAAAGCATTCAGTTTTAAAAAATATGAAACAAAAAAGAGAAAAAAGAAATCCGAAAAAAATAAGTTTGGATAAGACTCGTTTCACTCGACGCGAACGATAATACGTCACGACACAATTGATCGATCCACAAATACTTGTTTCGTCATCAAACCTGGGCGGCTGTCGCTCCTCCAGCTTCCTCCAGCTGTTCAGTGAGGTGGTCGAGCTCGCGCACAAGCTCGTTCCTGTTCTTCTCGACCTTGCTGCGAGCTTGTTTCTCCATTTCGAGCTCGCCCTCGGCATCCTCAATACGAGCCTATAGCCAGCAATTTTTCAGTGAAATAAGTGACTGATGAATCTCGAAGCAATAATAACAAGACATGTGAGCTTTAAACAACCTGCAATCCACAAGTAAACTTCTATTGTTCAGTTGCTTGGATTTACCTGCAGCTCCTTGACCTTTCTGCTCAATTGAGCAACCATGTTTTGTTCCTCTTCGACCTTGCCGTTCAGTTGGTTGATCTCGAAGTCTTTCCTGGAAAACGAAGAACAAGCGTTTTTTTCCCTCTGTTCATATAGCTCTATTCACTTCAAAGTTCGCAGCACTAGCTTTCGCAAATTTTTCCAAATACTGTTGCTGTGCTAATCACACTCTGTTCAGAAGATCGCTAGACATGGTGAAGTTTTGCCATCTCATCCGGTGTTGTACTTAAGTTATTTTAGACTTCAAGCATACAACCTTATGCTCAGAAGCATTGTTTTAGAGTTAAACCAAGTTTTTTACAGTTAAAAATGCAGTTGCGCCTACTTGCGCAGGTTGTCCTCAAGGCCGGCCTTATCCTTCTCCAGTTCAGTGATAGTGTCGTGGGCAGCACGCAAGTCGGCTTCAAGTTTGCGTTTGGACTTCTCGAGATCAGCTTTGTGTTTACGCTCTAGTTCAAGGGCGTCTTCAACCTGTTGCGCAAAACATCGTTCTGTAAGATCTACCAGATTAAAGCTCACCACACTTCCAAGGAGCACGGAACTTCAAGGTTGGTTTCAAATTAGTTTGCTTATTTGGTATCAAGATGGATCTACGATATAAGTTCCAACATAATCGTGACTGTCATTGTGACGATGCTGGATCAGAAGCATGTCTGATAAAAATTTTGTTTGTCGAATGTTTACGAAAAATCTGAACTTCTTATGTAGTGGTTCGAACTTCCCTGCAGCGACTTTCTTTTGAAGAAAGCCACTGCACAAACTTTTCGTTTTCGTAAGCAGGCCATTCAGTAGTTTTTGTGCCACTTTTTTAACTCGTTAAAGTATTTAGAATCTGAAAAACCTCTACAGAAACAATTTAATGCTCCCTGAAAAACAGCAACTCGCCTCCTCAATTTGTTGTTCGAGCTTGGTCTTGAGTTTGCCCAGGTGGTTCGCCTTGTCTTCCATGGCTTGCAAATCTTCCAGTGTTTGTTGGTTGACTTGGTCGAGCTGCTTCTTTTCTTTGTTCAAGCGGTTGATTGTCTCCTCTCGTTGGTCGAGATCGGCAGAAAGACCGCGGAGCTTAAGCTCAAGACCCTGGATGTGGATAACAACGCAACTGGTGGATTTGTTTCAATATTTCGCAACCTTTTTATGCTTTAGGATGAAACATAAAAATGTGACATCCATACTTGTTGCATTTAGCGTTATGGTTATCTTAATAAACAGCGCCCACCACATCAACAGTTTTTGCTTTTTATGTGAGGCGGCGTTCATACTACCGTTGTACAAAGTTCGTTTTAAAACAAAATATATTTTTGTTCGGGGACCTGTTTATCTTTGTCGAGACG
>JGI24022J15233_10011092_pt1 | contig 10258 bp, 5 predicted proteins | sample Ectturendosymbi2_FD_15233 | JGI IMG/M metagenome (IMG submission 15233)
CGGCTGTAAAAATATTACACACATGAGCGAAACACGTCAGGTAAAACGCACCCAAATGGTTGTAACTGTTAGGTTCACGATTCGCGTAACTTCACTCCACAAGTGAAATAAGCAAAGGATAAAAATTTGTGATTGATTCCATGCTTCTTTTACTTGTGGAGTGAAGTTACTTGAATACAGATGTGTGCAAGTTTGAATCATTGCAAAAAGATGAAAGCAGAACCAAATCAGCTGATTCCTCCAAAGCCAATAGAAAACCTAGAGCTTCTGATTGCTCACGATTCGCGTGTTTCTTACTTTTTCAGAGTGGTAAGAATGGAATGCAACTAAACTGTCGCGTGAAAAGATGCGGAGTTAAAAATCAGAACCGTCGCCAGAAAGTCTTGAATAGGGGGTTTAAATTTTTGACATACTGAAGGGGACTTGATATACTGAAAATTTGATAAAATCTTTACTGATTTGTAGTGTTTCGCATTTAAATTCGGAAGGGCTGAACTCACCAATGCCCACCGTAGCGACTGGACTGGTTTAAATTTCGCTTATGCTGTCATTATTGAAACACGTATAAAGAAATAAAAAGCTACAATCATCAAATCACGTATGGCTGAACATAACACAGTGAACAGTTAAAAAGGTTTTGTCCTCCCTTTTTCATAACAAAATTATCTAAGAATTCATCACATTTTGTTTGCCTAAGTTTGTCACTTTTAGTGTACCGATCGCTTAGTGTGAACAACCTCTCCTGGAGTATTACGGCCCTTTATTCATTTTTAATTCTTTTGAATCTTAAAAAGGACCTTTCGCCTGAGCAATTAGTGACCATCAAGCTAAGAAATAAGGCTTCGCGTGGTTGCATAAACTAAAATCCACTAATCTAAGGCATCAGACCCAAACGCGCTTTTGTCATTTTTTTGCTGTTTCCCTGTCTCGTTGGGGAAGAGTTCTGCGGTTGCCACTTGGCAAAGTGGCTTTTGCTTGCTATTAAGATGATCAAGATCTTCTCTAATTTGCTTAAGATGGGAGCAGTACAAACTTGCACAAGTATCAATAGCAATCTGATTTCTGAATGACTTTACCGAACAAATTTCAAGTGGAAAAAATAATATCTAAAAATACCAATCGAGCTTTACGCGATACAAACGCTGACAAAACTACAGTATTGCTCAGTCACCTCAGAAATAACTATGCTTTTATTGTAGGATACTGCTGGATGCTGCTAGGCCTACACATAGCTCTTATCTGCAGTACAAACTTGCTTTGATCAGGTGCAGTGGCGTAACTAGAGGTTTGAGCCAGGGGAAACTTAGCTGAAGGGAGCCCACTGGCTAACACTCAGAAAATAGTTGAGAAACAATGGCAAACCCGGTATTGAAAGGCTATACAAAAACCCGAAATCACCTGAAAACACTCCGAAAAACAACAATCTGCTGAAACCAAACGAATAGTAAATACAAAAATACAAGCTACGTAGGGACCCGGTTTTTACATTTAGCCTGCCAGGGGGGGCGGTTCGTCAGTTATGCTACTGATCAGGTGCATCACCCACAAGTTCTTTTGATAGAGTCACACGTAGCAATCGGTATGATTCAGCAAACGCAGGACGCAGCCAGCGTGCTTTGAGTATATCGACACAATAAGTGGCATGCGGCTTGACCAACCCTCATACTGAGATTCATGGAAACTCGTTGAAAGACTCTGGCGTTATCACCACGAAAGTTGAATAAAACTAAATTTCGCGAATAATAATTAAGACATACATTTTTGACGAAGTTTAATCTAAATGATTATATACCGGCCATTGACTCCATGCTTACCACAGTTTTTGGAGGCTCCCTTGTATCTTGAGGCCCTAGGCTATTGCCTATAGGTAAATCCGACCCTGAGTCTACACGTACTCGCTACATTCACTGAGTAAGTTGTTTCAATTCATAAACATGTTACTTTATTCTGAACTCCCTCGATATCCGAACAAAAACAGTCACAATGAAACCAATGAAAAAGGCAGCGGTGAACAATATCCCTCTCAGGTGCGCCACTGCGCAGTAACACCAAAAATCATTATCAATTTTTGGCAGAAGTAGAACACTTTCTGAGCATGTTGCACAGATAAAATTCGGTAATAAAACTGGAAAAGTGTATACTGTATTTATTCGATTGTAAACCGCCGCTTACAATCGAAGGTAGACTTGGACATTTTTTTCTTGAGCTTTTCAAAAGGTCTAGATCAGGGGCTCAAAGACTCGGGCCGCATGTGGCCCGCGAGGGCATTTTGTGCGGACCGCAATGCGTTTTGGGAATTTTCAAATAATTAAAATTTACGTTATTTCGGTTATTCAATGGAATTCAAAAGTTCTCGGCTAAGGACTGAACAAGTTCTTTTGAAACGAACGTAGAGACGGCTAGAAATGATTGCCTTGAACTCATGATGCCTTTTTCAGGAAATAAGATGTAAAAGCTGTTTCTAGTTAAGTTCAGGTACCTCCATTGTTGCGTCACCGTCATGATACCAACCTACTAGAAATTCTAACTGGAACGCCGTACCGGCAATAATTCTTTTACCGGAACGGCGTTTCGGGCCGTTCCGGCTTAATTTCAGTTTGATTTAAAATGTACGTTATGCTTCAGGAACGTGGTCGTTTGACAGACACCAAACGTATTAAGCACAACCGAGGGCCTGGTAAACTCCACACCCCGTATATCTCTAGATTCAGGAATTTTTTCAAAAAAAGCATAGCACCATCTTTTGGTTTTTCTGGAATTAGGAAATTCATGAAATATCAGAATTCTTTTATATCGCGAAGTAGTTTTAACAATAAAAACCATTTGCTTGGGATTTCGTAGACCACAGGCAGTGGCGTAACTGACAGGGGGCGAGGGGGGTGCCTCCCCCCTGGCAAGATAAATGTAAAAACTGGCCCCCCTTTAGTTCACATTTTGATATTTAGTATTCTTTAGGTGGTTACTTTTTGCGTTTTTCGGGATGTTTTCGTTTTATTAGCTACAGACATTCACGACATCCAGAGATTCACTGTCATTTCGTAACTGTTTCTTGAGTTTGGTTAGTGGGCCCTCTTCGGTTAAGCTTTCCACCCTGGGTCAAACCTCTAATTACGAGGCTGACCACAGGTGACCTCATTTGGTTTCCTATTCAATTTGTTTAACTATGTGCACAAACTCTTTTCCTAATGCTAACAGTAAACAAAGCGAAGATATACACAGTGTTGCTATCCACCTAGAACCAAGAATAAGGACGGCTAGGAAAAATTCGCTTTTCCTATCCACAACAAAACACTTCTCCGTGAAACTTTTTCAGTTTGCACGACTAGCGTCATGTCATATATTTGCATATTTATCTCCAAGAACAATTGTTTCAGCAATGTCTTATTTTCGACCTCCTTATACTCGTCACGGAAAACAATTTTTCGCTTGCTTATTTCTTGAATCAGTTAAATGCTAAACCTTCGTAAGAGTCCTAACTAGCCTAGACAGCTCACAGTACTAACAGTCCCTGATAGCGCGCTACGCCTTTGTGCTTCAAGATTACACTAACTGTGTGACGTAAGAAAGCTTGATTAGAAAATATTTACAATGAGATAGAAACAGCCCCGTAACCATCTAGGGGCACCAGGAGGGGCGAAGAGTTTTCTGAAAGGGGCCCAAATTTTTTGAACTGTTTCCAATAGTTTTAAACTACGTCCAACACGTATTTACATGGGGGTCAAAAATTTTTCTAGGCCCCTCTAGTTAGTACGGACCTGGATAGAAATGGTCTGTATGTCATCAGATTGTACTTATTTATTACGCTACAGAAAATAAGAAAAATAGAAAGACGCAGTCACCATTAAGGACAGTTCTTAGAAATAAAGACAGTAATATTTTCTAAGCCGTTATACTTCACCATACGGACAAATCTTAGAAACAACGACGGCATAATAGACTTGGATAGTTAATGACTGTTCTTCATGATACATTCATAAAACCACTTAAAAAAATTATTCGTATTAACATGATTTCTACTCAGATGAACCTTGCCAAAGTAAGGTTATAACTTCACGTCAAGTGTTTCAATCTTATTGAGGTATTGTGATGAATTTCCCCGTGAAGTACATTTTTTCACGTATTTTAGAAGTATCAGGTATTGAATATTTCAACGGAAACCAATAGCTAATATTTGGATGTAGTATTTGAAAAATTTGCACCAATAAAATAATCGTTATGTGCATTTCAAAACAACAGATTTCTAGCATACGAATAAAAATTTCCATTTTCAAAGTTTATGTGTAACTACAAGCTTTTCAATAATAAAGCAAACGTAAATTCATACATGGAAGTATAAGACAACTGTTGACAGTGGCTCCTGACCGAAGAGCGTACGCGTTTGATCAGAGGCTCGGCTAGACCCAATTAACAAATTAAACAAGCACTAGAATTGTTATGAAAAACCGAAAAACCTGATGGGGGCTGGAAATATTTTGACAGAGTTACCACCGAAAACTTTCGACTGCAAAACGGGTGGGTCTTGAGCAAGAAAGGTAAGGAACCACCGACTTATTATGTATATTGTACCCATGTATTTCAAAACTTCTTCATTTACGTTTCCACAGAGTTTCCAAGTTCCAGAGAAAGCCATTAGCAAGGAAGCAGATAAATATCTTCTTAATGAAATTAAAGGTTTTATAAAACGTTTTCCTTCACAAAAATACAACAAATCCTTTTAAATACGATTTGTGAGTAAATGAAGCACGACGATACACAAACACGTCAGCAAGACTTTTTCCAGGGGTTAGAACAAATTAAGGAATGCCTTTTGTGGGAGGTAATGAACTAAAGAGACCATATACAGCTGATATATGAACTGATAAATTTGTGAACCGACTTTGGAATTCGTTTATGCACGCGTCCCAGTTATTGTTATATAAACTATTGTAAAGCCTTTTATAAGGTTTTGAAAACAACTGATCTAAATTGTTTTCTGGTAACAATCTCCGAAGCTACGAGTCTAATCAGGAAAAGAACTAACGTTTAAAATCGTAAGATATGGAATAATTTAAAATTTTTGAAAAGTGCATTTTTCTTTGATTTTTCAGGTTGATGGTTGCTGAAAACCCTTTGTGCAGGAGGCGTGTTAACATATTTAAGGAAGCGGTGAAGTATATTCTGACAATGTGCAACAAGTAAGCGGAAAACACCTTCTCATGAGCATTTATGGTAAATAACCTCGAATTCCCAGACAGTCTATAGAAGTTAACAAGGCCAGTAAGCCACCATCATCGGATGATCCGTGGGTCATGGAAATTATGAAACTAACATTGTTGCCAAAATATCAACAAAAATGAATATGGAAACGATAATTAATTAATTAATCAATCCAATTGGGGAATTAATTTAATTAATTGTTGCTTTTACGCCATAACATGCCAGTCACCAATGCTAGATGGCCAATGAAGGATTCTGAAGATGCGGGTTTTCGCCTAGTTATTTGAAAAGAAAAAACAAGTAAATTGCCTCTGGAATTTTTTTCTCAGCCCCTGATGACGCTATCAAAAGCCCCTTGACCTCACACAGTCGTGACGTATGATGACGTCATACCAAAAAGTTCAAGCCCAAAACTTGCTAATGCTACTTATCGAAACTGGAAGACTTCCCGCTTCTTCAGAGGCTTCGATTAGCTCTCTTGCTCTATCGGTTGGCGAGTTATTGCCGAACATGTCTGAGACACATTTTTTGGTTCACGCGGGCGTCATTCAATGTCTGCTGTTGACCTTCGTTAGGCAGCTGTGAAAAATGAGTTTTTGAGCTTGTTTCAATCGCACTCTCACACGAATGTCAACATCTCTGATAGAGTTTCTCTTTTTTGGTTGAATTTCTACCTGAGTAGGAAATTCTCACTGGCAAAGTCATGTTGTTAACAATGACATAAGAGCAAGAATGAAAATCGTTTTTACTGAGGTGTCGTTATTCGGAACTGTTAGGAGTGATTGCCAAAAATGTATTTCCTAAAAGTTCTAAATAAACCACTTGTCGACTTCTCAAAGATCACTTCTAATCTTAGCATAATAAGGCAGCTAACTGCTTGGTTCTTTAGGTAGTTCACAATTATTGCGAAATATCAGACGAGAAAAAAGCATGAATATTACATTTACTTACAGAAAACTCAAGCGAGAGCAAAGTATATTAAATGTGAAACAATGTAACTGATTTTGAAAACCAAGCACCTGATACACAGCCACTGTACACAGGGCCGGATATAACAGATGCGAGGCCCTAGGCTAATCCATTTGTGAGTCCCCCTCTCTCATTGTTGCGAGGAAAAAAATGGAAAGCATTAACCAATTTGCCAAAATCCGAAAATGACGCTCTGAAAGTACGGTCAGTAAAAAGATCTAAATCATTACTGGAGTGTCCACGATAACTGTGTTTGTTGCTGCCCTCGACGCAAAAGCGTTCAATTGCACGGAATTGTTGAAATCCTACTTGGCTGGCGAGGAGAGGATTATTAACTGCCACAAGCAAACCAGCCGAAATCGCCACAACTGAAATATTTGACAAAGCACTTGGCCTACGTTTTTTTTATAAGAATCACATCGGCTTTTTCTTATCTGTGCTCAAAAAGAAAAACGAACACACTGCACCTACGTAGTATGTGTGGCGGCATAAAGACGTTAAAGCACAGCGCGAGGGCCACGTTGCAGCTCGCTTACCACGGCTGCAAAAATCTCACACACACGAGCAAAACAGGTCACGTAAAACGCATCCAAATGGTTTCAACTGTTAGGTTCACGATTCGCGTGTTTCTTACTTTTTCAGAATAGAAAGAATCGAACGCAACTAAACTGTCAGGTGAAAAGATGTGAGGTTTAATAACCAGAACCGTCGCCAGAAAGTCTTGAACAAGGGATTTAAATTTGCGCAAGGGAACTTGGCATTCTGAAAACTTGAATCTTTAGTGATTTGTAGTGCTTCATATATATTTAAATTTGGAAGGGCTGAGGTCACCAATGCCCACCGTGGCGATTGGACTGGTTTAAATTTCGCATATACTGTCATTGTTGAAATACGTATAAAAAAAAGCTACAATCATCGAATCAAGTCAGGCTGAACATAACACAGTAAACAATTAAAAAGGTTTTGTCCTGCCTTCTTCATAACAAAATTATCTAAGAATTCATTACAATTTGTTTGCTTAAGTTTGTCACTTTTGATGTACCGAATGCTTAGTGTGGACAACCTCTCCTGCAACATTGCGGGCCCTTAATTCATTTTTAATTATTTTGAATCTTGAAAAGGACCTTTCGCCTGAGCAATTAGTGACCATCAAGCTAAAAAATAAGGCTTCGTGTGGTTGCATAAACTAAGAACCACTAAATCTAAGGCATCAGACGCAAACGCGCTTTTGTCATTTTTTTGCTGTTTCTCTTTCTCTTTGGGGAAGAGTTCTGCGGTTACCAGTTGGCAAAGTGGCTTTTGCTTGCTATTCAAGCTCATCACGATCTTCTCTAATTTGCTTAACATGGGAGCAGTACAAACTTGCGCAAGTGCTCAATAGCAATCTGATTTCTGAATGACTTCACCGAACAAATTTCAAATGGATAGAAATCCTATCTAAAAATACCAATCGAGCTTTACGCGATACAAACGCTGAAAAAAATACTGTATTGCTCAGTCACCTCAGAAACAAATATGCTTTTATTGTAGGATACTGCTGGATGCTGCTAGGCCTACACATAGCTCTTATCTGCAGTACAAACTTGCTTTGATCAGGTGCAGTGACGTAACTAGAGGTTTGAGCCAGGGGAAAACTTAGCTGTAGAACTCACTGGATAACACTCAGAAAATAGTTGAGAAACAATAGCAAATCCTGCATTGAAAGGCTATACAAAAACCCGAAATCACCTGAAAATGCTCCGAAAAACACAAAAAAACAACAATCTACTGAAACCAAACGAATAGTAAATACCGCTATACAAATAGGTAGGGGCCCGGTTTTTACATTTTTAACTTGGCTGGGGGGGCGGTTCTCATCCCTGCCGCCCGTCAGTTATGCCACTGATCAGGTGCATTTCAAACATGAATAGCCACAAGTTCTTTTGATAGAGTCACACGTAACAATCGGTACGATTCAGCAAACGCAGGACGCAGCCAGCGTGCTTTGAGTATATCGACACAATAATTGGCATGCGGCTTGACCAACCGATATATTGAGATTCATGGAAATTCGTTGGAAGACTCTGGCGTTATCACCACGAAAGATGAATAAAACTAAATTTCGTGAATAATAATTAAGACATAATTTTTGACGAAGTTTAATCTAACAACTGATCATACACCGGCCATTGACTCTATGCGTACCACAGTTCGTTGGAGGCCCCCTTGGATCTTGAGGCCCTAGGCTTAAGCCTATATAGCCTATCGGCACATCCGGCCCTGGCTGTAGACCACATAATAACGTTACATCCCTTGAAAATTCTTATACACTCAATGGTGTACTATACACTTGGTTGAGAAGCACTGATGTAGGGAACTAGGGCAATGAAGCGGCCGACACCTCTTTCGCTTGCCTTAACTAGAGAGCATCTGCTTTACAGCTCTCCCGCTAAATTTGCTCTTTGTCTGCGCTACGTGATATGTTCACGGTGCTGCTACTGTTGCAGTGGGTAGAACTAAGGAACCACAAACAGGTATTTTTGAAAGCTGCTATTACGTATTCACCGATAATGCACTGCAATGGTTTGACGAAGGCCATCTTTTCTGGCCTGTTGTACACAAGGCTAATGGAAAAACAAATATCGAGTCATGAGACTGTGGCTTAACAAAGAAAAAACGACAAAAGAATCAAGGAACAAAATTTTGAAAAACTCACTGCCATCAACCTACGCAGTAGATTACTTTCTCAGATTCAAAATTATAATGGCTTTCATTTTCGTCTGTGTGTGCAGCGACCATTCAGCACACCCGGCAAGCAAACATTGAACAATGGATGCTGAGATGATTGAGAATGATTACAATAGAAGGTGTGAGGATTGCTTGAAACAAACATCAAACAATGTCTGGACCACTGTCAGAGCTAAAACCTCGGGCATTGCGGTTGTGTTTTCAATACCCTGAATCAGTTGTTCTTAACCTTTTCTTCACTACGTCCCCCATAAATAATTTTCCTTTGTTTCACACTCCCCTGAGTTTAAATAAGTTGTAAAAACAAATGTAGTTCTTGGTAAATTTTTTAATTTGCTTATTTTGAGGTTTTGTGACAGACACGAAGTCCATGGAGTAGAAACACACACAGTCTGCACAACACAGGTTGAAAAAAAATGACACAATAGAACGATTAATAGCGAATTTAGAAGTAGAACAACAGGGTTACAGACACTTTCTTAACACTAGTGTTCGCTAACTCGTAACTTTTCGTGCAACACGACATCCAGAGTAGGACACTGAGTCCAATTATGGTCAAGGCCAGATAACGTACGAAAGTATTGTGGTATGTAAACGCCCTTAAACAAACACTCTAACATGCGAGTACTCAGTCGCAAAGTAAAATGCGGTTGTAGTGTTCAAAGAATAAGGAAGAATACAAACAATCTGACTGCATCAAAGCGCGCAACCATAAGCAATTAGACTTCCTGCATCGTTCATGAGAGTGGTACATATTTTTTCACAATAAGGACTCAAAATTGTAGGAATGTTCCATTGAACGTGATGACTACTAACACTCGCTCGCCACGGTAAGTTGTATAGAGCCCTGGACCAAAATTATAGGCCGCTGATTACTTGACAATTTTTCGCCTGTATTTGGTGCAACATTATTTTGCAGCATAAGATGGAAAACGCTTTATTTTAAGCGACATTGTATGATTTACCGGTGCTCACAGATATGAATATTCCAACTCTAGCCCGCATGCGTTGCTGTTGCTTGTTTCAAACTTATGCGAACTTTGCAAATTATTTGTTTTATTCACTCTGCATAGCATTGCAATCGCACACTATTTCGCAGAGTTAATACAGATTACCCCGATTCCTCCGACTAATTTTATATTGGTTAAACGCTATAATCACGTTTTCGCATAAGATTCCAGAATCTCAACCAGGGCCGGATTAAATGAGCGAGAGGCCCCGGGCAAAGTCATGACGGCGAGGCCCCCTAAACGCTTAGTGCAACTGAGTAGCGTTTCACACGCCCTCCATTCAACTTTGCAAAAACGCCGGATAAAAACGTGAAAACTGATACGATTTGGCAGCCTACACTTCAGAGACAATTGGG
>JGI24022J15233_10011094_pt1 | contig 10258 bp, 7 predicted proteins | sample Ectturendosymbi2_FD_15233 | JGI IMG/M metagenome (IMG submission 15233)
ATGATGGGAAGGTAGCACGTCTTTCTTTGTTGCTGGTAAGAGCTGTCGGGTCGTAAAAACAACACGTGGTTCAACGGAAAAGAAGCAGCGCTTTGCGGCAGAGGTGATCTGCTTTTCGAAGTTCATCGAAACGTTTCCGATCCATGGAATGTGTAAGTAGACTGGGCATTTTTTCATTGTGTGGACCGGGTTCAAGTTGTTGAAGTTTTCGTTTGATAGTGGACTTGATTAAATTTTCCGGATAGCCATTTTCCAATAGGAGTGAAAGGATTTTGTCAAGCTCTGGGTCAAATTTGCCTTTTGAACATATCATGAAAGCCCTGTGTACCAAAGTACCGATTAAATTGATTTTCCGTTTGTGGGGCTGAAGGAATTCCAGCGTAGATACTGGCCAGTGAAGGTAGGTTTCCTGTAGACTGATGTTAAAAATTCGGAGTTACGTCTTTCAACCAATACATCTAAGAAGGAGAGGGAGTGATTGGATTCCTTTTAATGGGTGAAGCGTAAAGAGGAATCCTCCATCGGTCAACATCTTCTCGACAACGCCCAATGTGCCTTACATTACAATAAGGACAAATTCTCTGTCCTCGCTCGACCTCGCACTCCATTTCATCTCTCCGCCCTAGAAGCGACTTTCATCAAATCTCTCAATCCTCTTCTCTGCAAACAAAAAGAATTCGTTTACTCCTTGAAGATCTCCTAAACCTCTTAAACGTTCCATTGGTTGACTGTTCCAACGTTTCGACAAAGTCCAAATTACATCTTCAACCAATGGCAACCCGCCTTTTCTTATCTCCTAAACCCTTCCTTATTGGCCACTGCTTTAACGAATGAGATCTCTTCTTTTGTGTATATAAACCAGTTCGGCTGTATCTCCACTTCATTCTGACGATATCCCGGGATGAATCTCTTACTTCACGCCATGAATAGTTCAATGTTTTGTCTACTAACAGAACACACAGTTTCAACACGTCGCTGGCAATCAAAAAATAAACGACTTTAACGTGATAAAACTACATGCAGTGTGTAAGTGGAGACGCTGATGGTAATCACATTAAATGCATCTTGCACGAAAACGCACGACGTTTGCGATTGCCCGGACCCAAATGTAAGGCGAACGTTCGTAATATTGATGAAATAATTCTTTGCTTACAGCTTTTCTTGAAACTCGCGGAGCAGTATGAAGAGTTTGATTCACGTGACGACGATGGCGTCGACGCAACGCGTTTTACCAGGCGAGACGAGGATTGTGACGTCGTAGTGAAAGCGGACCGGCCAGCTCTGGTGATTAGCAGCACGAGTTGGACTGGTATGAATGACGAAGTGCTGTTCGCTTTAAGTGGTTAAGATGATCTGTACGTTTGCTAGCACCAAATGGAACCGAGGTTACATGTTTGAAAAGAGTCAGTTTAAAAGTGTTTGGTATCCACCGACTGCTTGAGAAGATTCGATTCAACTCTCATGTCAAGTCGTCTCTTAAAGTTCAAGCCCGAATCTAAAACATTGTATCGGCCGGGGAAAGAAAATCAGTCAAGTGACTGGGGATTTTCTCAGGAAGCGTTTCATTTGAAAAACGACCTGATTACAGCGCATTTGCTTTGAGAAAAGCAAGCTCGCCCTAAGCTGGGGTGTCAAATTCATGGAATGAAAAAAAGGCCAATATGAGCCGAAGAAGAGGTCCACTAGGCTATGAGTCAGTTAAGCCTCGCACTGACTTCTCGATAAACACGACATATAGCCTGCCACGAAATACGGCAAAGCCGAAAATCCTCCTCCAAAATGTGCCTCTGCACACCTTGAAAGGTTCGTAGTTTCTATTTTGAAAGCATCTGGCTTGATGTTTGTCACATTTATCCTTCTCCAATTTCAAACAGCCGTAAACATGATCCTGGTAAATTTTTTCCACCGGATGCGAGGTAGGTGTCTAACATATGAGTTCAAAGACGCTGCTGTTGATAAACATTGCTGATCCCTTGAACAGCGGCAGCTTTCTCCATACTAGATGTGTTTATCCGGTCTTGTTCGATTGAAGGCGGGGTGCGTAAGAGAATGATCAAAACCACGATAGTTGCTTGAAAGCCTACTTTTCTATTGTACGTTATCGTTTTTTCGGAACCATCATGCACACTGCTTTGTTTTGACAGACGATGAAGATTTCTCTGTGCTGCTTGAAGCGTTACAGTGTAAGTTGCTCGATATTTAAGCAGTACTTACGTATGCTCTCAAGTCTTTCTTCTCACTGATAGCTGTATGGAGAGTAAAGTCGAATGAATAGTTAGTGGAAAAAGCGAACGCATGCGTTTTCAAGCAGTGCTGTAAAAAAGTGTTGTATGAATAAAGGATTATTTTCAGTGTACGATGACCGTGCGAACTGCACAGATGCGAAACTGCCCCGGCTGCTATGCGTGATCACCGGTGAGTGAATCTGCTTTTGGAGTCGGCATTTCTTGCTGCTTTTAAACGTAAACACATGGACCGTAGCCTTCGAGTCACCTCTACGGTTAGACAGGCCCCTTGCGAATGGTGTTGTCCTTCATGTGCCTTTATCAAGCGCGCAACAAGAAGGGTCGCGGTAGGTAATTGAAGTCAGAACTTGAGTAAACTGCAGCAAGCTGTTCCGGGGAATTACGTCATACTGAGAGCGGCACTTATCCCCGTCTGAATGCATGGCATTGGTCTCACTGTGCTAGTAACTTGTCTTTTGTCTGAACGTCGTAGAAGTTATTGTTGTCTCGTGGCAGAGCCAGAGTTTGAACTCCACTGGTCCTTCTTGTGTCCGAATTAAGATTGCGTTCGTGAATATCAATCGCTTCTAGATCCGTTGCGTGAGCCATTCTGCAGACACAAACGTACGTTTAGCCTTGTCATCGGCAGGGGAGCTAACGGTCCTTTAGTATTTCCCAAGTTGATATGACAATATAGTGTGATTTTTACTTTTTGCACATGTTTCAGGTTTTGTTCACGATGCGCTCGACAGCGAGATTCTATAATTTCCTCCTCTGAGTTCTTCGTTGCAGACACAGTATCTGTTTCGCTTCATCGCTACCTTTAATACACTTGCGTGTAGAAACTAAAGGGTAAAAATTTTATCACGCGATCGTCTCGCTTAACAACAGGCAAAGGACCGAATAAAAGCCGCTACCAGGAAATCATATCGAAGAAAAACTGGCAACGCGTCGAAGTGATCACTCCGTGGCTTGAAGCAGAAGATTATCCCAGGCTGCTTGGTAGGAAATTGAGGAAGTGATGGCGTTCAGAGACGAATAGTTGGTAATCCTGACGGTTGGCACGTTGCACTTCGCTGTAGCGATCCTGTAACTACGTAAATACCCGCGTGCCTCGAATGTTAAACGTCAGCGACGATTGTTTATGTCACAGCGTGCTGCGACCTCGGCGTCAGTCTGCACACGTCATCAAGCGGATTGGATCTTCCCATGAAAGTGGTCGATATGTTTGGGAGTGGCTTACCTGTTGCTGCCATTAAATTTTCTTGGTTTGTTGAGCTTTTTTGTTGCTTCTGGCCAGTACGTTTAGAAATAACTGTCGACCATATTTTTCCAATTGTTTGACACATTTCAAAAGAAAGATACGCTGTCCTGGACAGGTAGTGCATACGCACTTGCTACTACTCCAAGAAAGTTCCTGTTCCTTCGCCTTCCCGTCACTAATTAGTACCAACAATTTCAGCACAGTTGGGTGTTTCATAATGCTATTTTTATAAAACAGCAGCAGAAATAACCTTCCTAAAATGAAATTTTTTCGCGTTATTTTTATGTAGTTTTCCAATCACCTACTTGCTCAGCAAAGTTAAACAAGTTCTTCAGTCTTTTATCGCCACCACTGGTCTGTAGAATTTGAGTTGTACCTACTAAGTCTGAGTTTTGCGTATACGCGTCACTCCAAGGGGGCAAACGCGAGGTTTCTCTTTAGGCCGTAGTTTTCTCGAGAAAATGGAGACTCTGGGTGCTTGCTGGCTAATTCTCTCGTGATCTTTGCTGGCAAAGCGTTTTACTTGTTTTAAACAGTATTCTTCCGAATGAAGCAATCTTTTCGTTTTCTTTTTTTATTTGCCAAAAATACTTGTTTCGCAAAGTGCCAGAGCGGTATCGTATTTTTTGCCACCGTTAGAAAATTCAGAAAAAAGCGTTCTTGTTTCCAATCATCCCAAAATGTTCGCAGAGCGACACTTTCGGAAGCGACCACGATCTCAATTCAGCGCACGCCGATTAACAGTAGAATAACAAAGGAATCCACATGACTGCGCTCACCAGACCTCGCTCACCAGTTTTGCGGTTTTGACGCCACTCGCTGGCTTTTGTCCCAAGCAAAGCAGCACGTTTCGTCCGACTAAGAACCGCGCTACTGTCCACGAGATTGTCCCAATCTCTGGTTGGGGTGCGGCCTGCGGTCAAAAGTGTCCCTCAGGGTTTCCGCACTGGCCAGTCGGACTCCACAGCCAACAAGCATGATTTGAGTACTTGCATTCTTCGCGGGTCTGTGCAAACCTGCAACGGCGTCGGGGACCCCTTGTTTAGTTCCCGGTGTCAAGCGAAATTTTTGACCTGTGATTGTTTCTTAGTTATTTTTTGTCTCAGAGCAAGAGGCGATTACTTTTTTTGAATATTTTGGTTAGATGTCAGGTACCCACAACAAGCTATAGTACGGGAATAACTTTAACCATTGAAAATTTTTCGGACTTAGTCATTGACCTCAATTATTTTTCTTTTTCTCACGCAAACCAAACCCTAACCCGACACACTTACTTAAACACGACTCCCTAAGCCCTAATAATAAGTTTTGTCAGCGTATTTGATATGTAGAATGTTACTCTGTGCATGCGTACATGGAGTGAAGTCAGAAATTTCGCTTGACACCGGGTAAGCCCCCGTCACGTTGGAGCGGCCCTGTTCGCTACGGAATCAAAACTCAGTCGTATTATCGTATAACCCAGTGTGCTCTTTTCTTTAATTGATGTCGGCGGCCAAAAATGCTAGTGCCAACTCGTGTCTCCCCGCTCTGCAGTTTCTCAGAAACGCGATGTTATATGTTCATGGTTCAGTGTGCAAAGCTCGAAATCAAGCACGGTGTGATCCGGCGCTCATAAGAAATCATCTTATCCTGCGACACTTACATGTGTACACGCGCGCGCTTGGTAACGCTACGTGGTTGTTTTCAGCTTGGATGAGCTCGTCCAACACGGAGTCAACGGCTTCGTCTTCGAAAGCGCTGCCCAGCTGAGCGAGCAACTGCAGCAAGCTTTCGACGGTTTCCCGGCGCGTCAGAAAACTTTAGACAGTTTTCGCGAAAACGTGGAACAATTTCGCGCCTGGACGTGGGATGATGAATGGAACAAAACAGCCTTGCCTTTGTTTCAGTTATGACACTGTAGCTATGGCATTGTGACGTGTCTTTGAAAAGCGCCTGACCATCAGTTGAAAATGCCAGTCATTTTTGTAAGGTCGCACTATGGTGTTTACCTCCCAGCGCGTCGGATATGAACGTCGTACCTTATAGGCTCGGTAGTTTAAAAGGCGTTTTTCCGAATATAGTGAAAAGAAGCATCCAGCTGATGCAGAATTACCAGTGGTAGAAGGGGATGCCCCCTGTTACAAATAAGGCATACTTTGCTGCAGTCAAGGTAGTTAAGCAATTTTTTTGTTGAGAATTTCACAAAAACGACAACAAAAGCGGCATTTTGTTCTGGTTGCTCATCGGTAGGAACGCTCTCACCCCTCGAAAAAGGTTGAAGCAATTTTACCCCCCGAACTACCACTACTTTACCATTGAGGATAAACCTAAGCTAACATTTTGTCTTTGCTAGCATGTTGATTGGAAAGCCCTGAAAAGGGTTGAAGTATGTGGTGTCATTGGGCAGCTTTCGTCCGTACTGTTGATTCTTAGACGTAAGTAATTGAAGATGAGGTTTTGCGATTTTTTAAGGCCCGTCGCTAACCACATTAAGAACGTAAAACAGAATCAAACTGCCTGACATTTAGGTATACATCCTATTAGGTGTGCAATAGTGTGCGCATTTACGGAATTCCCGAGGACGTTTGTGATACGATCATTGCTGTTGCGATTGTCTAGAACAGCGGTTTTCGATGTTTTTTTACATCACGGCACTCTGAAACGGCTGCTCCGCGGCATTTTTGAAAAATCACCTTACCGTGCTTCTGCGAACTTTCATATACGTCACCAGCATCGAATAGCAAACGAAGTATACCTTTCACGTTTCCCCAGCGTCCCTTAAACACCACCGGTGGTATTTATAAACTTGTTTCGTGCAAAAATCCTGCGGTTAGTACTGGTTGTAGCGCAGCGCACAATCTGAATGTGCTTGCACGCTAATCAACAAATCCAGTACTACCAGGTCGCTTGATGTCACAAATGTCGCCGTTGGACTCCTATTTGGAATCAGGTGAATTGCTGGACGAAGCACGGCGAAGCCCCAATCCTTGTGTATTTTTCGTTGCACTTCGATAACAGTTCATTAACGCGTAATGTGATGTTGAAGTTATGCTGAAGAGTTGACTGCTTTGCGTCGTATCTCCAGATAAACCAGAGAAAAATTCTCGTTTTTTGCGTTTTTGTTGCTTGGCGATGAGTTGTAGTGCCTGAAAGAAGGAATAATGCTTTAAAGCAAATTGTCCTTTACTGTTTTTCTGCAAGCTACTGTCTGATGTTCGTTGTTTATCCGTACCCTGGGACCACTGCATGCTTTGTCCTACGTGGTAGTTACTGAAGTTAAATTGGAGATATTTCGCAAAGTAAAAATTTTACTTTTTTATCTTTGTGAAGATGTCACAAAAAATTAAAATCAAATTTGGTATGTTCGTGGTGATGCACAAAATACCCTTCAACAGAGAGCCAGGGTGTTGGGAGTACTAAAAACCTATGGAGTGGGGTAGACTACACCCACCAACTTAAGAACGGGTTGATGTATGCATTTGCGCCCTTCTGAATGAAAATAACATATCATACTGAGACAGGTTAAACAATAACGTATGTACTGCTGGTTCATCTTGACCGCTGTAACCTTACTAAATTGTAAGGACGTCGCTCGGAGAACTTGGGTTGAAGATAGTGTAGTCATTTGGTGTTTAGGTGGTGTGCAAGGCAGTCTGTGATGGGCTACTTTCGCTTCTATGGAAGAAACAGGGACGTAAGTTGCTGTTTTTCAAGTGATCGCGGTGTTGCACAAAGCCGATAATGGGATGGTGCAAGTAAAACAATGCGCACACTGGAACTTAACCGATTTTAGGTTCAGATCGACTGGCTCCATTCGTGAATGATGATCTGCGTATACATCAGACCTTGGAGTTTTCATCTGGGAAATTGTAGTTAAAGCTAGGGTTGCCAGATGCATTTTGCAAAAATACCGGTCATTCATTCCTTCAGTAGTCACAGATGTAGGCTTTGTCGTAATTCGTAAATGCCAAAATTCACGGGCACGGGATTCTCGAAAACATATTGTAAAAAGAACGCTTTTTTGTCAATGCATTGATTTTTCATAGTATTTGCTTTTCAATTTCATGAAGCTCCCACAATGCTTGGTTCAAAAAATTTTCAAACTGTGTATAGATGTATGCTTTGTGAATAGGGTTGCCAGATGAATTTTGTAAAAATATCGGCCATTTTGTCAACTGTGCCAGATCTAAGCTCTGTCATAATTCTTGAGCGGCACAGGGAAAACATAGAAGAGTTCTTTTAAGTAATTTCCCCGTATTTTGGTTGGATCATTGCATTTCGGTGTGAGTGACGTGACAATCGCACCAAGGATTGCGTCAACAGCAACAAATAAACTTCGCTGAAGAAACTGTCCCGACAAGTGTCACTACTAAAGTTTTTGTAACTTGAGAAATTCGGCGTTAGTTTTTTTAAAGTTTGGGCAAATTATTTATTTTCAAAATACCGGCTTTGGGCACTGATTTTCAAAATACCGGCCTCCGCTAAATCAGCAGTAAAATACCGGTCAGGCCGGTGAAATACCGGTCATCTGGCAACCCTAATTAAAGCGCGAAATGTTATCAGACATTTCGCGTTCAGTCATCTTGCAACCTCAATACTTTTGATCCACTGCTGTAGACCTGGCATACACAGCCGTCTCGTCAGTTTTCGGTATTGCGATGGAGCCACACGCTGACTCGGTTTTCGAACCACACTTCAGTGTTACGTGACAAAATTATCATTGCACATATGAATGTAACAAGATCAAACAACGAAAGGAAGCTGTACATGACTTTTTTTCAGCGCTAAAAGTACACCGGGCGATTGTGGTGGAGGACATACGTACCTTTTTTCATGAAATTCAAAAGACTAGTTGCACCTATTCGTCAACAACCAGCCCCTGGCTTTATGAATATCACGCCTCTCTCTACATATATATACAGCAACCAAGAGAAACTAGAAGAAAGCGACGTGTCAACAAAGAAAACAAGGAAAAGTAGAATACACGAAAGTAAAGTGCCCACTTCCGATATTGATACTTCCATATTCGGAGAAAATTGACTCCAGTTTTACCGGCGGCGTCACTACTCCACAGCAAAGCAGTTAATGACCAAAGACGCACAAATCGGGGCAACACATTAAAGTTAGTCAAGACTTATTTGGGTTTTCTAACTGACCAGAAACATGCGAATGTCGTTCGATCATGCAATCATAATGAACATAGATCAAAGAAGTTCTTGAAATCGTTTAAGAATTCCCTAAATAAGTCTCGCAAGTCTTATTCGAGCGCATTACATGAGCCCGACTGTCCAATGTACAGCAACATACGATTAGCAATTTTTTCCGAGCTGTCTCTGGCCTTGCGAGCAAATTATAGCGTTTGAACAACACGAACTTACATGAAACCGCCGAGAATATGTTTTCAAACAACATCAGACAACACCTTCGTGCAGAACACGAGTGACGGCGGCGAAGGAAGAAACGGTTCCATCCGCAGGTCACCCGCTCACGTGCCAAGCCCCGCGACCCCCCCACTGCGGTGACAACGCTGCCCGACGAACCAGTCAAACATCGGCGCCAACTGTCGTAATTGCGTTAATGCGCACACACGGGCAAGCTTTTTACAATAAAAATCAAAGCTAAAAACGTTTTTCCAGCATCCAGAGATTTTTTTTCATCCAACAAAATGTTGAAGAATAAGCTTAACTACTGGCTTTTCTTGGTGACGTCGTCGTATTTGGGGGGTGCTTGGGTCGGGTCGTAGCTCGGGGGTAAGGTCGTCTGCGCAGCCTCCATCGCTTTTTGTCCTGGGTGCGAAAATGAGGAAAACCGTTAGACTAAGACCAGTCGTAACTTGCAAAAGCAATGCAACGTTCACGCCTGTTTTTCTTCGCTGAGACATTTCGGTCATTTGTCCCATAATGTTATTGAAACTCGCCGTAACAGTATTCACTAGCCTTCCTTTTCGGACATGAAGACCGAATTGACTTATTTTTTTCGGTCATTAAAAAAAAAATTCGATCGATGACCGACAATAAAACAGGTTCGCGCAAAGTGGCAAACGAGTAAATGTAGGTCAAGGGCATTTGAAGGGCAACTTCAGGTCGATTTTTCTTAAGCAGTTTCTATTGAAAAAAGCCCTTCCGCGGCAAAGATGCAGCAACTCTCATTTCGGCCGACTGAGTAGGCATCTTCAGCCCCTATTGTAATATGACTATTCCAATTGAAAGCTCTAGGTTTGTTGTAAGCTTTTGAGGATTCAGCCGACTTGGCTGCTTTCTTCGCTTTGGGATGATTCAAACTTGCACATATCTTTATTCAAGATAGTCTCCACAAAGGCGACGAAGTTGAATCGATCAGCAAATCTATGAGCACAGCTTTTAACAAACTTCAAACAGAATCCGATTCTAAGATTTCAGGACTGAGGATACGCAGTGTTACGTGAAATAGATTTCCTATTTAAATATTTGCTGGTAGACTCAACCTCGTCGCCTTTGTGGATACTAGTCAACTGGAATACGATCATTCTAGTACATGTTTAATTTTATACCGATTGCCAAATTGTTCTTGCACCGCTTTTCTGACGAACTGCGAAAGAACTGATTCAACTCGTGTAGGACAATAGCAACATTTCAAACGCACAGGCCGAGCTTCGTTCTCCCTCACGACCGTCTCCACCATTAGTGAACCCAGGCCCGTAGCCAGGTTTTAAGTTTTGGGGGCAAAATGCATTTTTCGGGGGGGCAATATTTTTGTTTTTATTATATGTTTATAATAAAGTTCCTGGGCACAACAAAATTTGGGATGCACT
>JGI24022J15233_10011097_pt1 | contig 10257 bp, 5 predicted proteins | sample Ectturendosymbi2_FD_15233 | JGI IMG/M metagenome (IMG submission 15233)
CAGTTGCAAAAAGTGTCTGTAACCCTGTGATTTCGCCGGCTTCAATGTCTTGTACTACGTTCTGTATTGTCTGTTTTTATCAACCTGCGTTCTGTAGTGTGTGTGTTCATACTATGGACTTCGTGTCTGCTCACAAACAAACAAATAAAGCAGACTTAAACGCCATAAAATGCTATTCACTCACTCTGAATCACATAAGCGCGCATACACACAGAAAAGCCACTTTTTTCAATACTAAAGGATTTACAGTCAAGTTTACCAATCATGCGTTCGAATGTAGGCACAGGACGGTGACATAACCTAGCGCAAAAACGAGGTAGCAACTTTATCTGTAAAGTGGATGCATGAGCAATGTAGCATTTTCGTGCATGGCGAATGCATGCATTTTACATATTTGCCACAAAGCTGGAAGCATGGTGGCTGTAACCAGGTTTCACGGTTTGGGGAGCGCAAAATAAATTTTAGAGGGTCAAGATTTTGTTTTTATTATATTTTAAAAGAAACTTTTCTGAGCACAAACAATATTAGGCGGGCACATAAAAGTGGGCACTGTCCCTGAATGACCCGCGTGTCTAGGGTCCTCGCTGTTATCCCTCAACTACAGTACTTCACTATCAGCAAAAATCATTTCACACATCAAAAACTTTTGTATCAAAACATTATATTTCATTAAATTTGAGAGCGCATGCAAGGTTGTACGATTTTTAAGTTGAGAACTCAGAATGTGATGAATTTTGTGAATTTGCCAGATCGTTAATGCCTTACGTCATGATCGGAGAACCTGTACCGACAAAAATATCATCTTTGGAATTCATCATTGTGTTTCTTCAGGTTTGCATCTTGCAGTGGACAATGACGTGGTAACATTGCTTGTGATACAATTCATATCAGCGTGATAATTTTTCTTGTTCATTGTATATTCCTTTTGCTTTACTGGTTCACTCAACTTGCATAACTTATGTTCCCCTGAACATTCGTCTTGTGGGAATGAAGGATTCTTTCTGAAATGGGAACCCTATTCAAGTTTTCATTCTCCTCAACTCTTTTACTGCCCCTTTGACCTACCGCTGTTCCGGCGTCCCTGGAAAAGACCAATCAAAGTTGACTAAAAACACAAAACATTAAGAAGTAGCATACTGAAAAATGCACTCAAGAAATTTTTTTAAATAAAAATCTCGTGCGTGAACGTTTCAGTTTCAAGTGTTTATGGTCCACGGTTATAAAAATATTTTCTCGAACGTATCCAGCACAAAAGAAACTCGAACATCTGAAAATTTATTTTTAAAAAAGTAAAAATCTGTCTCAAGGGTTTGATGCAAGTTTCAATCCTACCGCAATACAGTAGCTTCCGAACAGATGGTAATTCTGCAAATCATTCGGGCAAACACTTTTTAACAAGCTCGAAAACTGTGCACAGGCGTTTGCTTGAAAACCGTTGCTTAGTTACGAGTGCTGAACGACGATTTATTTAAACGACCGAAGTCTTGTTGACACATTGAAACACGCATTAACGACTGTAACAACAACAATACGCATGCAACATGTCTCTGCCAAACAATGCACTGAGCGCAGTGCTTTAATCGGCCAAACACCGACAAGACTGTTATCATCGATGCTGCTTCTCAAGTAGAATTTGTGACGAGCGGTCATTGCTAAGACGATGAGATGAGGGAGAATATGACGCAGCACCGACATCACGAAATAATCACACACGTCATATATTTTTTCAAAGGACCTCGCTGTATTGCATGCAACAAGCACTGTAACTTCAAACTACTTGCGATGATTACCAGCTTTTCCATCAGCGTCGCGCTCCAAACACTCAGCTGGTCTCTGGCATGGATGTTGTTGGCGTTTTTTTCAAGTCGACTGCAAGATTCTTTGATTTTACGTTTTCGTGTTGAAAAGTGGAAAATTCACCACTACCGCTCCTGCATGCTGCTGTTGCTACCACAGGACAGGGTCATAGGGCGGCGATAAAACTGGCAACAGGAACAGAACAATGACCACAGGCGACAGTTACAGGAATCACTTTAACAGGAATTGCACGAACACTTTTGCTCCCCAGAGATGAGCCGCGAAAACAAATTGTCCCGAAGGTTCTGAATTAGGAATCTCGCTTCAACCGTTCGGTTGATCCACAAGTTCGTTTTAAGGCGGAGAAGACGAGAATGACAACAGGAAAAAAGATATGGGAAACAAAAAAACACCGAAAATTTCAACCGAGTCAAAAATGCAATAGAATGGTGACGGGCGAACCAGAATAATTCATCACTGCAGCATTTACTATCGCGAAAGTTTATCCCACTGCAATACAATAGGGTTTTTGTGCGTCTCCCGTAAAACAAGAGGCACTTGGTAGCGGTTGATCTTGCATTGGAAACAGATCTCTCTGAAGATGCTGACGTGGCATGTACGCAGAGGTATTTTAAAGCCAATCGCTTCAGCAACGACAACCGTTCAGCGTTGTTACGCCACCAGCCCTTCTACGTCAGCGATATTTGGGTGAATTATAAACTAAGACAGCTTGCAATTTCTATTTTCTTCGACTGCTCACATGCAGTACGAGAACCGGAGAAAAAAGGTGAGTATGATGCGGCATTACGAGCATTTTTTCTTTGCTTTTTGTCACTTGCTCTTACTGCACAAGCGCAACCATAATTTTCACTTCGCACATACGTGACGCACAGCTCCATACCAAACCTCTTCTCAATCGAAAAAACACAAAAACAAAATCCAAATCTGGCTTAAAGTGGCATTTCGCATTCGGGCAGGTAGAAGTCCAAACCTACAGATTCACTATTTTGAATTGACCATCTTAACCAGGTCTTAGTGTAAAAGTTTATTTAGTGTTTTGCTCTAAATTTTAAGCGCGATTCAACAAAAAGCTACAAAACTTTGATTTTAACACGTCACTTACTAGATCTTCGAATGTAATTTCCAAAATGTCACTGGCAGTGTTTTCGCAGCAAACGTAAACTTCAGTTTGCAGCGAAGACAGGGAATTCTAATTATTACAAGCCGCTGTAACAACCACTTCGTCATTGAGGCATCAATAAATTCTACTAATGCTTAACAAATGTGCAGTACAAATAAAAAATGCATTTTTCAAACATGCAACCATTTGAAATGAATCGCATATTTTCAACCACTTACTGCCTGACGTCAACATGAACATAAAGCGATGTTGAGCAGCGCTAGTAAACGATAGCGACTTCGCGAAGCACTATTTTCAGCAAGGTGTCCAGAATCAAGCCGGAGCACGCTGCCCCGACAACGAGAAACACTGCAAAGCGCGTCACACAATTCGAACAGGGACCGCGAAACACTGGATTCAGAAGCAGTAAAAACAACTACGGAGCCGCAAAAAGTCTCGGCTCGCGCAGACAATAACTACGTTTTGTTCACGAAATGCGCGAGAAGTGAGTGACAGGTGCAACGAAACGAGGCCGAAAAAAGGGAATGGTGAGGGGCTTTCACAAGTGGTGTAACTAGAGGTTTGAGCAAGGGGGAAGTTTACCTGAAAGAGGCCCGCTAGCCAACACTCAGAAACAAAACTTGAGAAACGATGGTGAATCCGGATGTGGATGGCTATGGTGAAACCTTAAATCACCGGAAAATGCTCCGAAAAACATAAAAAAACAACCCGCTGAAAACCAAAAGAATACTACAATCGAAATACAGGCTAAGTGGGGGCCCAGTTTTTCATGGATTTGCCAGGGGGCAATTCGTCCCTCTGCCTCTCCCGGTCCCAGTAACGGCACTGGTTTTGGCCATTGTGCTAATACGGTGCCAACGCGTTGGCATCATGAGCGTAGCATGGCTCGTATGAACAAATAAAGAAAACCGCATCACAAAAACAAAGAAATGCGAAAAACACGAATGCATTTGGTATTATATATCAATTTTATGTACGACTTCTTTTTCCAATATTAACCAGAGTGGCAGTGGATTATAATCCATTGGTAATTATTAATTACCAATGATTAGTACTGAAACAAATTTACATTTCCCGAGGTAAGTGAACTGCTAAGAGATCTGTAATGAAATCAGCAAAACCAGGTCATCAGACTAGATTGGGGAAAAGCCTGACAAATGAATGTAACATAACTTTTCTCCGCGTGCAAAACGTCACAGTCGTCACTGCAAAACGTCACAATCGTCCACTGCGCACTCACTGGACACCAGTATTTGCATTGAAACGAGGTGTGGCACCAACGAAAAAATTTTTTTTAATCTGACAAACGCTTCCACTGTACGACTTGTTGTCTTTCGCTGCATAAAACATTTCAATATGATTCCACTGTAGCATCGAATTGAAAGTAAGGACATAGCAGAACCCGTGCACAAGCGAAGTTTTACGAAAAAAGTTCATAAGTTCACGCAGAACACACAGAGCCACTGTCATGCAGTGTAGTAATCTACTGACAAAGTTTTTAATGTGTTTACAACAGCAACTGCAGTAATCTGCAACAATGGCGCTTTTCAAACAACGCTGGGAATGCAAAGTGAAGGAATGTAGTTGTTTTTAGGCAGCCCAGCCTGCCTGATGATCGCATCAAGGTCAATCTATAGATCTATCAAAAGTAAAAGAGCAAAGCTTGTCAACCGTGCTGAGGGAGTTGAAGAAACACTGTTCTCTGGAGTACGCTATTAAAAGCTGCTAAAGCATGCACGCACGCATTTAGCAAAGAAAGGGACGCATTTCAAAACTTCACATTCTTTCAATAACAATAGGACTTTAAATTTGCAACATTTTTCATTGTTGTTACAGAATTCAATTGACTCGAAATCAGATATCTGTACAAATCGCACAGCTACGAAAGCACCACTATTGTGCACTTTATAAAGCAGGAAAAAGTCATCACCGTTTTGTGCGGATTACTACGTCATCTTTCAACCGGTTCTGAGTTTGCTTGCAACGAATGTTCAAAGCCTAACAACAGCGTCACGTGATCGGGGAAGGATGGGTGCCATAAAGTTATGGCGTGCGAGTTCAAGACGTCACAATCGAAACTGTAAGTCGGGCTTTGTCAAGATTTGTAGTTGCCATAATCTGCACGTCCATTATCCATTGTTTTTTAAGGATTAGACAACAAGCGGTATTGCTACATGGGTTGCAACACACACGTTGGTGGACTTTACATAATTTTGTTGCTTTTCAATCTGGCAGAAGCCAACGTAAACATGATAAAACAAGAAATAAGCAACACATGAGTGCTGCGTACCATCACATGGCATAGGTTTTACAACAGTGTGACTTCTTGAAGATGCTGAAAGTGAGAATTCTCGTATCTGACGTGCTTCTTCCAGTTAAAATTCAAGAATTGCGGCAAGGTCTGCAAACTCGTTTCGGTAATTCCTGGCGTACCAGAACAGAACAGCGGAATAAATTGAACAGACCACGCACCAGATGGCAGTGACGTAATAGCTGTTCACTGCAAACGCTGTGAAAAACAACACAGCTGTTGTTAATTGACAATTTAATATTCAACTTCGTAACAGTCAACACCACCATTCTACAGACTGTTTCTTGGGTGTTATCAAAAGTCGATCGTCAGCAGCCGTCATTCAAAAGATACTCCTGAAAATGTCGTCATTCGAAGCCGGTATGTTAAAAAGATGCAAATACGTAACGAGAACGTCCATAAGAAATTGTGAACAAATTTTTCGAAACGCAATAGATATTTAGCTAGAAATACCCTTGCCTTACTTTAGTTGTTCCTAACCTCGCGCCCGCCAAACCCCTTGTTCAATGGCATTAATGGATACAGCAGTTACCCCTTGCAAGGCACGATTTTTACGTTTATTTATCATAGTATCGCATTTCCAGCTAATGTTCTTTCGTGTTCGATGTTCAAAAGCTGTTTCGGGCACCATCAGCAGGGTTACCTATTTTCGGCCGAAATTCAGAAATATGGCATTTTTTCACGTTGGTCGGCCTAGAAAATTTCACTTAGCCTTTTTCTGGCTTTGTTCCTGGCCTTAAAAAATAATTAAGCCGTTTGATTTTTTTACGTCGCAAAAGTTTCGTTTGCAGAAAAATATTTACTACTCTCTATTTTTCGGCAAACTAGTGCAAAATTGTTGTGATAAATTCTGTATTAGACCGACGCCCACGTTCTGATGTTAGTAAAATTTCAGAGATGGGAGATCCCATGTAAATGTTTTGCGTAAACACTGGAAATGTGTGCGTTATGCAGGGCGATGTAAGCACTACGCAAGGCTCAAGGCTGACATACAGGTCCGCGCTAAAAGTGCGACAATCATGTCGAGGCAGTTGAAATGCTCTTAAGCTTCTAGTCGAAGTACAGGAGTGAATGGGAGAAGAATTTCGTATGGGTGCAAAAAGCTTGTATCAGATCAGAGTTGGCATACTGCAAAGTGTGGCCCCACAGTACCCAAAGTGTACGATCTCACAAACCATGGAAAGTTAGCGAAACATCAGGAATGAGCACTAGTGCAAGTCAAATCAAGACTTGATCTCAATCCGAAGAAAATGTCTGATGATATCCGTGATAGTTTTTTTGTGACAAAAGCATAACAATACCACAAAAAATGGTTGACGTTTCTCTGGCCATTAAAAAATCAACTTGTCGTTTTTCTGGCCTTTTCAGCACTCTTTCGGTTTTTAATGAAAATCTTATCTGGCAACCCTGACCATCAGTGCTACGCAACTGTTGCTTTGACGACGTAATGTTTTTTAAATAGCATTTAGTTATGCGGTTAAGAGTGCGCAGGCTTCAATTTGTACTTGCAGAAGTCTGCGCCTCGCAAGAAAATCAACAAAACAAAGTTTCAGTTGTTAAATGTATGTTTTCAAATGGCGCCTTACTGAGCCACTAACCTTCGTGTAGCGCAACGGCAGCAGCGAGAAAACCAATCGCAGATGCAAGTGAAACAACCAAAAAGACCAGCCCGAAGTATGAAAACCATTTTAATCCTCTCAGCCATGTTCTCCATAGGTCCTGGTAATGCATAGCATGCAAAATTCCATGCCACAGGGAAAGAACACCTACCAAAGAAGAAAATTGTTGAACAGCATCACGTGGTTGCAAAGATTTGAAATGCCTCATTACACAGCTGTGGATCAAAGTAAACTGGTAGTTCGTAGGCTACAATCATCTACCATTCGCTGCGTGGCAGTTCAACTTTAAAGTTATTTTCAAATTTCTAAGGGAAGAAAACACAGGCCTGAGAAGCACAAAATCTCTCAAAATCAACTTTATGGTGCTAAAATTTTAATCTGGTTGAGAAAAAGTCTCTGACTGCGGACAATCTTGTGTGGAAAGTGGAGGAAACGTGGTGGATTAGATAAGGCGCGCGATCGAACAAACATCAATAATCAAACTCAGGCTAAACGTATGAACCATATCAGCCACTATTATATAACAGGAGAAGCAAGTAACGCCGCTAGCTTAAGGTCAAGGTTAGCTTGTTGGACTGAATCGGTAAGAACTTCGAAGACCATCATTTGTTAAACATTATACGAGGTCAAACAGTATACATTGAAAAACAGATGCACAGCAACTGAATTTATCGAAGTCTTAATCGTAAACTATTAAGCAGCAGGGTCACAATATCATGCCTATGTTGTGGTTTGAAGATATCGCGCAATCCGTCGTAATTTTGATGTACAAAAAGCTTTCACTACCACGATGACCAACACCAACCAATAAACTTTCCATGTCGATCAGACTAAGATTTCAATCCAGAAAATGGGTCTTATTCGAATAAGATGTCTGCTACGGAAAATGAGATTAAAATTTATAACTTGCCGTAGCAGCCCAACGGTTATTTCCAAACACCGACGAGGCAAGTCTTTGCATCAGAAGTTCGCACAGAAGTTGCTGTCTCTTTTTAACTTTTTCACACAAAGCAAAGTCAGTGCTGTTTGTCTCTCATGTCAGCAGGCGATGAAATGACAACGTTTTGATGCAGCTGTGCAGCCATGAAGCTTTTTTTGCTAACGAGAAGATATTGGAGGTACGGACTTTATCAAAACGTCACACAGACAATGCCTTGCTTCTAACCTTGTTTTGAAATTAGTTTCGATGAATTTACGGCACCTCGACATTCGATCAAGTTATTAATAGTGGTCTACTGCATATGATGTACTAACTTCACCCAGCGAATCGCTGCACTGCTCAAAACACAGCGTCAAAACCTGTTTTCCATCTATTCCGCGGAATTCTAGCAGATAGAAAGCACTGCCATAACCACTTTTGACTACTGTATACAATATACGTTTAAAGACGACTTGTTTTGCAGTCTCACCATTCCATGCATAATTACTACCAATGCACTGGATATGAATTTAATTTTTTTTTTTTTTTCAACAACACGCATGGTATTTTTTGCGACTGCTTCGTATCCAGGGTCGGAAAAAATGCCATGCGTTATCTTGTCAAAAGCTAGTCGTCAGCGAAATAGCTGGATGAAGCATGGCCTGGGTGCCAGTCATTCAGGCTATGATTGCCTATGTGGCAGTTGTCAAGACGTCGTCCTTCGACCGAGTGGAAAAACGCTTGGTGACAAATGTTGCAAAATACTGACTTGTCCAGGAGAATGTTTGTTGAAGTGGACATTCGTTTCACAGCACCTCTTACATGAAAAAGATACATAATAATGTTTAACATTTCACTCTATGAAGAACAAAATCCTGTTTTTACTGGTTTCAGTAATTTGAATAATGCAAGTTGTTGTTCTCTACGTATTTCTATTTTTTGTTTGTTTTTCTTTCCTGTGCATATCCCATTGCTTGCGGATAAAATAAATTACACTCCTTAGTTTGTTTTTTGTTTATCTTTTATTCATTAATTATTTATTCATTTTTCATATTGTGTTTAACATTTTTTTGACCAAACCAAACTTCAATGCGACGAGATCCGATCCACTTCTTCGTGTACATAGGCATGTTGTCTTCTTCTGTAATTTTTCCGCAATAAGTTGTGTGTTTGTTTGTTTTAACCTGTGCTTATTATATTTCCCACTATTTTTTCTAAAATTTCTCAATAAACAGGGTTGATTAACTAGATGACCTCCACAGTCTTTCACAAATCCTATGTAACACAGTGACCATCTTTGTTCACATTGATCACTTCTCTTGCCGTTGTGTTTTGATTTACTCTAAAAATCTCCACTGACAACTGGTTACTTCTTTGTATGATAACTTTTCATATTGTTTCGGCCCATTAGCTGAGTCATACTAATCAATAAATCAATCAAAACGAAGAAGATACAATGACATTTAAAATGCAAACAATTTTTCATCAGTTGCAATTGAGACCACCTTTCTAAGTGCAAGGTCTACTGCCCGCTTTCTGCGCAATTTTGAAAAACTTGTTGGCACCACTGGTGGACCCAGATAATGACAACAGTGACCACTGGTGAACCCAGATAATGACAGTCCTGGCAGCAGTGCTTGTCTTTGGGGGTTGTCAGATGGATAGCATTTTACCTAGCATGGAACATGATTCAACAAGTCACACCTATCCCAGGGGTGACCGTGGGTCCACCAACCAGTATTACTGCCAGCCCTTTCTGTTGAAAAGTGGTAGAGATAGACCCATATGGCTTTTTTGGGGCCGATGCCAATATATCAGCCATTCATGGACCGATAACCGATACCAATAACCAATATTTCCAAAATTTTTAAATCTTCTTCTGCATTATCAAAAATATTATGTGTTCTTCAGTTTTTTTCAAATACTTCAACAATCAGGATTTATGAGGTAAAACTTCAAATTGTAGCAATTTTAATCTTTTCCTACGATTTTTAATTAATCTGATTGATGATGCTTTTGTTTCGGCTGCTACGGCCAACGCTTGCGAAATGGTTCATCTTTATCTGATTGTTTATGAAAACACTCCTGCTAGCATTGCTGTAAGATAATTTTCTTGACTTGGTTCGTTGTGCTTCCTTGCGCAAGTTGTCTGGATGCGTGAGGAATATAGCACAGGTTCCCACACATTTTAAACATCATTTTCCATACTTTTTCAATACCTTTTTAATACGAAATTTAAAAAATTCAATGCCATTACTTCTCTTAATTTTTCAAAATTCTTGATCATGAAACTCAATTTTACACATTGCATAACACTGCATAAGTGCTTTGCCTTCACTAAAATTCTGGTCAGATACTTGAGATTTCTTTTCTATTTAGAATTTTCATACTTTTTCAATACCTAATGTACATTTTGGTCAAATTCAATACTTTTTCAAGGTCTTGAAAACCAATTTTGAAATTCAATACT
>JGI24022J15233_10011098_pt1 | contig 10257 bp, 8 predicted proteins | sample Ectturendosymbi2_FD_15233 | JGI IMG/M metagenome (IMG submission 15233)
CAATACACATTCATTCATTCACATGAAAATTTGGCCATCTTTGGCATGCCTCCCATATACATTCCAGTTGCATTACAGGGCTATAATTCACTCAGGGAATGCTTCAGACACCTCGGTACCAGCATTGTGCAGGAAACGTTCTTCAAGTCTGTTATGTTTGTTTAATAATTTTTTTTAGTTTAATCTCTTATAAAAAATTCGGTATTTTTTAGTATTTTCCTTTTACTCAGTAACAGCATCAATTAAAGAACAAAGTGACTTTATTAGTTCACAAACAACGTAATATGAGCTACATATTCAGTGTAGTTTTTGTCATCAACCTAAATTGAAAAAAAGTATTGTTTTTTTATTTTTTTAAAAAGAGGTAACATCCACCCCAGGCTGGTGTTCGTGTGACGAAAATTCAGGGTTGGTTATTCAGGGTTAAGACAAAGTTGGGTGCTCACCTTAATTTAGAGTTAATGAGAAATAACCGAGTAAAAACAAATGAAAAAAATCGTCATGCTTGTTATTGCTTAAAACAAATCAAACCTCCGTCAGTTTGGGAAAGTCCTGCCACTGCGCTATAGTAATATGCAATATGGTAATGCAGGTAGAGCCACCTATGCTTCACTCGAACCGCGTTTTTTTGTTGCAAACATTGTGGAAGCGAGGCTGTACAAACTTAGAGGACACGGTTAGATGTAATGAAGCATTTATTTAAAGTGTATTGTAGGATCACCACCTGGAAATTCTCAATGCGGGGTTACCCGTTCAAAACTGGAGGTGGCACGTATTTTGAAAATCGTTTTTATTCAACGGTACAGTTTTGCACTCCGGGAATTTCCTTTACCGTAAACCCACAAAATGCGGCGCAGATCTAATCCTTGTTATTTCCATACTTTCGAACGTGTCAGCATTGATGCATGAAAGGTTNCGTTGTCTGCGCAGATGCGGGAAGACCGAAAAGAGCGCTGACGAACGTCCTCCTGTCTGCGGTTACATTCACCCAAGAAATNAAGGACAGCATTGTGGACAGTCACAATCACTATCGGAGACAAAGCAATTCNTCTGACATGAGGCTCATGTCTTGGGACGACGATCTTGCTGCATTTGCCCTCACTCATGTCAGGTAATACGGTGGTTGAAATGAATTACGACGGAGGATCGTAACCGTAAGAAAAATATTTCGGGGATGGGCAAGAGATTTTTTAATTAGCAGACACCCCAGAATTTACCAAGAAATCTGCAAAAATCTAAAACGTTTGTACAATGGTTATACAAAATTTTGAGATTGTCATCTGCCAACCGCGGTTACGGTGCTGCTTCGCAATAATTTTTGAAATCATTAGGTGTTGTCATTATCACCCTTCAAATTAGGTAAGAGCCTTGTGGTTTTTCGAAGTTGTATGACTGGTAGAAACGCAAATTGCGTTTTCACAGGAATATGGGCAACAGTAAAGAAATAGATCGTGCAGTGCGATCATGGTTTGCAACAAGGAGCCATTTGACAAGTGAAATCAACACAAATTAAGTAGTCATTTAAAATATGCTTCACCATCACTGAATTTTAATTGGTTAATCTTCAGAAAAAAATGAATAGATTATAGAGACTATTCAAAGAGAAATGACGTCTTTTCATTTGGTGCATGGATAACAACAAAAACAGTTCAATCTTCACATTGCAACGCTAAGTCACTTGATATTCTCCTTATACCACTACATTAACTATAGCAAAGCTGGAGCCTGTTAGGTCATTACAATTTGATGCACGTTAGCACCCGGTGGAAATAGCGTGTTCCAATAACAAGCAGGCCCGTAATCAGGGAGTGAGAAGCCCCCCTAGAAAATTTTCGCCACCCCTGGAAAAATGTTTTGGACATAGTTTAAAAAATTTGGACACCTCTCACAAAACTCTTCGCCCACCTGGTGTCCCAAGCTGGTTACGGGTCTGATAACAAGTTTCCTTTTCATCGGACAATTCNATAAATGGATGGTTCTGGCCATGCCATTAACTTAATTTTTGCAAAATTGATTTATTTTGATTATGTGAAGGAACTGTGAATATGCTCATTCCACCAATCCAACGTTGGAGCCTTTTGGGATTCTTGGCGAAAACCTGCTGCTACACATTACCGATGCCGATGACTTCAGCAATCAACCAATTCTTGGTGCGACAACAACTTGGCACAACGAAGTAAGCAAATTTTTGCTCAAAATGAGTCTTCGCCGAGGGGTGGTACTCAAATGACGTCTCGCTACGAGGGGAAGGGGTGATTATTTTTGTGACGCTTTGTGAAAAAAGGTGCTAAAGGAATTTATAGCGACACAGCTTGTTGCCTCAGGTCAGACAATTGAAAGTTTTACACCTATTCAGAAAAAGAGCTAGAATGACTGCTCAGCAATTAGCGATATTTACAGCTTTCTTGGTCTCCCAGGCCTGCAACCTACGGGTGACCTTCAGCGTATTCCACGTCAGCGTGACTTCGCAAGGCCGCGCACACTCAGGGCTGCCAAATCTAAACAGACTTTACAAGCTAGAAAAATTACAACATTCCGCTAGAATAAGACCAGTTGCTTAGGCCTCTGGACTAATTATCCGCTACAATTTAACGGAATTGGGCCGCTAGACCAATTATTTTGGATTAAAATCCGCNAGATCTAGCGGAAAACCCGCTAATTAGCAACCCTGCGCACACTTTCTTGACCATTCCATACCATCTCAGCTCAATACTGCTGCAGAACCGCGCACGTCCATGTGTTGCACTTCTGTGAAACAAGTGCGAGACTATGGCGCGCTGCATTGCCATGGAAACCAGCCGTCACTCTCAAAGTAAACAGTAGGTAACAGGCATTCTTGTTGCGTCGCGGAGATTTGGAGGTTCTATGTTGACAAGAACGTGACGATGTCGAAGAGAACCTGTTTCGCGTTGTGTAGCACACTGCAGCTTAGAAGTGCAACATCTGAAGAGCAGGTTTTTTTGTTGCAGCCATTTTTAATAATGTGGAAAACAAAACCAGTCGTTCCAGTTACTCTTCAGGTTATATGCTACAGCGATTCATTCAAAAACTAAGAAAGTCTGTCAGTTTGAGTTTACAAAAATGTGAAATGACATCAAAAACGCTGACGATTTTCAAAATAGACTTGAATGTCTCAAGAGGCAACTTAAAAATGCTGCTATGAAAACCGGTACTCTATACGCTATACAATTTTTGGTCAAAACAAACATCCTCTGTGCCGAAAGAGAACAGCATATCATCTCAACTTGATTGAGCGAAGCATGAACCTTTACACGAGTGACATGTAACACAAGACTCACTAAAACGCTGCAATTGCTGACAGTAAGGTTGAGTTGCAAAGCAAGTCAAAAAAGAATAAAGGTATCAAAAGCTGTCTTCAAAGGCAAAAATAGAAAGAGAAAAAAATAAATACCATTCTTGAAACAAATCCCAAACTACGTAAAACTTTGAAAACTAGGATGCATTCCAGCAGACCACTTGCGATAGAGGAGCAGCTGTTGCTACTCGGCACAACAGTAAATATTGCCGTAACAGGGTCTCCAAACCATTTTGTCAGAGGGCAACATAAGCCACTGCACAACAGTTCGAGGGACGGGGGTCTAACGTAACGTGATTGTTTCGGGATATGTTACATTGTACCAAAACAAGAAATGTTTCGCAAATATACTATTTTTTCATTATTGACAAAATGTCCTTGCGGCCGGATGGAATGGCTAAGCGGGCCGTAGTTTGGAGACCTCTGGATATTTCTATGATACACGGATCGGTTTCTCACGATGAACGACAGACTGATATGCTGTGTACAGAAGCATCAAAACTTTAGACCAGTTGAAAGAACAGTTGCGAAACGATGGATATGTGATTGTCAGAAGTGGCGATAAACTTTGTTTCCAACTGAAACGCAATTTGTCCCATATCATGGCACTGTAGTGGTCTTAGTTATTGTGCAAAGTCTACAAGCTGAGGTGTGCGGTTGTATCAGCGCACACCCAGGGTTGCCACATCAAAAAACGAAAAGGGAATCTGGTGATGCATGTAAAGTAAAAGGCAGCTAAATCAAGCAAGTTGAAATGAGACAATTTTGAAATTTGGCTGAGAAAGTCAATGAGACGTCCATAACTATCTTGGAAACTTTTTGTGATTTTCCCTTGATCGCACAACCTGGAGAAAGGCACGCCACGATCAGTTTGACTGGGTGTGTGTCGCACACCTATCACACCCGGAGTATATGCCCATGGCGCACATGGTGACATTTTAAGTGTTTAAATTACGGAATGTCAAATTAAGCCACAATGTGGCCAAATTTCCAAAATTACTCACAAAAGGCCAGCAAAATATTTGCGGCTAAACCAATTTTGAAAACGGCCAAATCTTCACAATTTGGCCGCAAAAAGGCCAAGTTCCCAACCCTTTGTTGAAGTATTTTCTGACCATTTAAGTCAAACAGCAGAGGGGTGTTATATTTTTCTGTATGTCGTGTGCAACTGTGTCATTTGTGTAGTGGACCATAGTGCACATGTGGGAAGGATAATGTATTACCAAACAAGGTATATGAGTTGGTATAAAATTCAGCATCAGATATCAGCGTTACTGTAAATACAGACCTGCTTTTTGAAAACGATGACCTTTGTTTAGATATTTCATTTACACGAGCGCAGGGGCCCCCAAAATATTATGCACAGGCGCATCCAAATTTCTACGACCACCACTGCCAAGGCAAACGCCATGTGTTGACGGTCCCAGTCAGGTTGATAAGAGCACGAAATGATAAACACGAAAAAGAGGTTAGTGGGAATATTTGTACAGCAACAATTGCACAGCTGGAAGAGCTTTCGTCTTTTCTGGGACCAACTGAGGTATGTTTTTTCAGCCAAGATGCCAAATGCCGCGTTCCTATTGGATTGACAGCTGCAAAGAGCCAGGTGGATGAATGTTGAATATTGTGTTAGTTTCCCAGATCACGACTGGGTGGTGGGTGCTCAGCACAAACGTATTTCATCGGAACATGCAGAATTCATATTGAATGTGATGGACTAGGAAGCAAAGGGATGGCTGTTTACTCGGATCCCACGTATGTTGCGATAAGATCGGGAAAACGCTCATCTTCAGAAGCAATAAGCCACGGCCTCGACCTTGAAACGCTACTGGATTTGAAAGATTTCGATGACATTGAACGTGTTTTTGATGAAAAGTTTTACATACCTTTCAACAGAAGTGGAATTGTTCGACTGGTTAACCGATTTTTGTTATAACTGCTGATGGAGGCCCCGGCTTAAAATCCAATAAGTTATAAAGATTGGCATTCATCACTTTGCGAAACATAACCTTGATGCCTTGTTTGTTGTAGCAAATGTCCATGGACAAAGCGACTTCATTTAGTTAATTTTTAATTTTTTAAATGTAATAAAATACTTTTTAATTTAGCTCGTTGTGCGACATAGTGTTTTTCAATTTCTTCTTATATTTTGATGTAATGATATTGGTTTTGCAAAATAAACTGAAACCGCACACACACACCGAAACCCGCACAAAATGTCGAGAAATGGCGTGTTCAATAAATATAATCAATGCATTTTGCAATATGTGTGCTTAAATCGCATTTTTTTGGGTGGCAGAAAACATGTCAAAACCGACCAAAACAGCTGGGCACTGAAGGCCTGGTTTTTCTACAAAACACTTGGCAGCTAAGGTGTTCAGAGTTGAACAAAATGGCACCACCATCAAGCCGGGAACGCAGCGGACTGACACTTCCTTTTAGTGATAATTTGGAAGTCATTTGGACATGAAAGGTTTTGCCATTGATGTAGAACTTGAAAAAAAAGCACTTTGGCTTCGCTGGAGAAATTTGGGAGGAAATTTGATCTCAACTCATTGTCTGTGCCGTTTCAACTGTTGCCTAATTTTCGAACCAACTGAATCTGAACGAGCTGAACAGCACCTTGCTTCAAAAGATCAACATTGGTGAGATATTAACGTTCAAACCTTTTTTTGCTAAAAGTGCAACAGGAAAATGTCAAATTTCAAAATCCAGGGTGGGTCATAATTGCATTCAGACTTTTTCCACAACCTTTGCTTGTTGCGCAAACAAGCGAAGGAATCAAGAGTGCCTGAACCATCGATTGACGAAACTAAGCGCAAGTTTCAATCCTGTTCGCGGCTTTAAAATTAAGAGTGAACAGTATTCTTCACAACTCAGCTGCGACATTTGCTTCTGCCCGGTATGACTTCTATTGTCCTTCGGTCCAGAAAGTTTTGCGTGATAGTAGAACATGCAAGACATGTATGTCATCTGTATTTTGCTTCACTGGTGATGCTGCAAAACCACACGGCTACGCACAAGCAACAAAGTGTGAAAACCAAATTAGTGCTTTCGGTAAAAGTGGCTGCTCGCAGACAAAGCGATATGATGGTGATAATCGCAAATGCAGAAAATGTTGAATGGCAAGAAGATCATCTAACTCTTGCAGAGCAGACTGTTCCAGAAAAGGATCCTTCCCACAATTCCAGTCCCTGTGTAAACTATACCTGATCGCCTACCCGCGCCTTGGGTACATGCATCGAGCTAAGTCAGTGTCTCCAAAATACTGTCTTGGGGCCAAATCCGGCCCGCAAAAACAATTTATCAGTTTTGAAAAAATAGCGTATTTACGAAGAATTTGTTCATTTGATAGAAAGTAGCATATCTTCAAACAGTGACATTGCGTAAGATGACCACCTGAATGTCAGTTGTTTAAGCATTACTGCGCTGCAGGCTGGCCTAACCTTGTCTGATATGCTCAATGTTGCTGCAATCTGAGATTTGCCCTGCTCAGGTCTATTTTCCCCATATACGACAAATGTAAGTCAGGCGTGATGCAGGCATACCAAAAATGACCGTTTCAAGTTGAAACGTTTTTTTTATCTGGTCTGTTGAGCAGCATTCTCAAAATCTGCATAAGGTTTGTATTTATCAAGTTAAGAGTTTTTTTTGCCAGGAGCTTGCAAAGTACACCTGAAATGATCCAACAAGAATTTAGCGAAAGCCAATTTTGCCAGTCGCTGGCAAGAACGTTTTGACATTTTCATGTGGTACCAAGGGCGTTAGTTTGACAGATCAAACAAAACATTATTGAAGAGAAGCAGATTGGGCTCACTGGAGCCATTTAAACGTTCGGTAATTGCTTCCCAAGCGCCAGAAACCTTGCTGTTCAGTAATTTCCATTGGGATGGAGTGAGCTGAGTTTTCACTGCAAAGCTTGTGATGTTCTATTTGTATGGTAAATGTGTTGCAATTGTTGTCATTCAACACCGCGGAATTTTGAAAAACGTCAGAGCCTGCATTTTGCTGCCTTTCCAAAGTTTATCAATGCACAGGTCCGTGCTAGAATCTTAATTCTTGACAATTAAGTGAAATGTCTCTCTGTTACCAAAGCAACATAGCCCAACAAAGCAACACGATGTTGCCTCCTGCCATGCAGTCCACCATCTACAGTACATTTCCTGATTTGACGTCAGCCACGCAAATCTATGAGCCACTGACGACACGAAAACGCTGCCAAATTTGGGGTCCATCGCACCGAAACAAGACCGGTTCGCGTGCCAGAAGTGTGGAGCTCCAGTGTGCAATTGAACACTTTCGAATCTTCTGCCCAAACTGCTGAAACGAAAGCGTTGCATGCACTTTGGTTTTTGTTGTGTAGCACATTTCAACGTTGCTACTGGGTGAAAAATTTGTCTGCAAGCGTTGCGGTTGGGTATACAAGTACTTAAACCAGTTACGCTTGTGAGAGAAGTCAATAGCACATTAGTCTGTCAATCAAAACCCTGTTGTTTCTTTGTGAAAGGTGTGTTAACTCAAAACAAGCGTTGACGCTGCTACATGTTTGAAGTCACTTTATTTTTCCTGTTTCTGATCGATTCTGTGCAGCAGATTATCAGATATCATCGCAAAGGAATTTTTCCAGTTTGAGCCAAACCCACCTTATGAGCACGAATTCACAAAAAGATCACAGAAATATTCGGTTGACCATGTTGCAACTTTGTGAAAGGTGCGTTAACTCAAAACAAGCGTTACCGCCACTACATGTTCGAAATCACTTTTGTTTTTCCTTTTTTGATGGATTCTGTGCAACAGATTGCCAGATTTTATCGTGAAGGAATTTGTCCAATTTGGGCCAAATACACCTTACCTGCATGAATTCACAAAAATATCATAGAAATATCCAATTTTCATGTCTCAACTTAAATTTTACGTCTTGGCACAACGGGAGTTAATGCGCCTTGACACAACGGGGGGTAATTCTCAACTTAAACCTAATTTGCATGTACTTCCACCAGGCTCGAACACATCGCGCTGTGGGTCTTGTACAGACCACCAGTAAAAGCTACTGGCAGAAATTCGGATGTTTTCGAGTATTTTTCGTGCCTTGTGGAAACATATTACCCGCGGTTTTGGGGGAGGTATATGTGTTTGGTTTTAAAACAAGAAAATTTTTCCGACATGCAACAGCTTTCTTTTTCAAGATCAGTTGAGCTTGGGGATAGTTTCAGAGTTGTTCAAACACGTGCCTGTTAACCTAAAACATTTCCGTAAGGCGTAAGCTTTTGTTGTGGTGTGAACATTTTGCAAATTAGACCAACGCTCTTTGTTTTGAAATTGACCTGGAGCAAGGTTTAGGCACATTCCATCTCCAACCTCATTTTCCCACATTGCTAAAATTAAAAAAGCAATTTCACCATTCTTTTCAATAAATGTACTTTTATTATTAAACAATATTCGGTTTTCACATTCTTTTCTTTTGGACCAAACGTTCATGTTCGGCCCTCCAACTGTAGTGTAACAGCTTATGCAGACCGAGAACAAAAATGTTTGGAGACCCTTGAGCTAAGTAGTTCCTAAACGAGTTTTGTTGCGTTGACCAATATCCGATGTTCGGTATCGTTTCATAGAAACAAGCAGAGAGCAATTTTTTTATTCGAAATGAGCAATCTTTGATCAACTTTTCTGTTGCTTTGAGACAACTGGTTGGGATCAAGCAGCATTGTGTAGGGTTAGATAATGTTCTCCTTGCAGTCCGGGGGATCAGATCTTGAGGTATAGGCTGTTGAATAATTTGATATGAAACCTTCGCTTTTATCTTTTGTTGGTATACCATTTTGTTTCACTTTTGTTTTGTTTGGTTTCTCCTGAAGCCAAACGTTCTTGCAATTGCTAGACCTGTAGCTAGAGTTTAAGATTGTCTGATTTCACCACCCACAAAGACACATTATTTTTGTTTGTGCCGAAAACAAGAAGTTATGATTGAAATGTTACTAAAATGAAAGTATTACGGTACTTGCACCATATCTTTTGTATTATGGGACTTTTACTACGGTATACCTTTTGCAGTGGATAAGTTTTTCACGTTCTCTTACGGTAATGCAAACCTAATGCCGCCAAGTACGCACTACAAATTGGCTCACTTTTACGTCAGAGATACAGATTGCGGCCATGTGTGACGAAGATTACAAAAGCCTATCATTTGCGGTGAGGTACAGTATGTTTCTTTCCTGGGGATTATGACAATTGCTGGATGATACGAAAAAGGGGTTCTCCAGTTGACAAGCAAAGGACTATACGATCAACAGGTTTAGTAAAACCTTCATCGCAAAAAATTGTAAGTTCGCTTTCGGCAGGAATGCGTATGCCCACCTTTGTGCAACGTATACGGGTTAGTCCACAAAAATGTCACGTTAATTTTGAAGAGGGTATGGATATTTGTCAAGAAATGNAAAAAAGGAGAGGGGACGATTTTTAGGCAAGAATGCACGGCACTATTTGTGAATGACCCTCAATAAATGGGAGGCACCTCCTTTTCCATTCATTTATTTTTTACACCTTCGCTCAAATCTTCGGGAAAATAGCGCTTATTCGTAGTTACGTTCGTTAACTTAAATTCAAACAGTGCTTTGGTCTTTATAAACCCCTGATGCTGTAAAAAATAGGCCAGCTGAAGTATGTCTTCAACCTTGCACGAATTACAGCGGAAAGTACCAATGGATGATGTAAAGTTCCAAAAATATTCAGCTATTCAAGTATGTACTTTCCACGATGGGTGTAAGCAAGGAATCGATCATCAAATTTTTAATAGGAAATCGATTTCACGTTAAATTACGCATCCTCAGTCCTGAAAATTGCAAGCAAAGCTTACGGTTGAAAAGTTGAAAGGCTGAAGTAACAGCAGAGAAAAAACAAACTCAAGACTACAATCAAAATTTCGTAATACAAGCTCATAAATC
>JGI24022J15233_10011102_pt1 | contig 10256 bp, 8 predicted proteins | sample Ectturendosymbi2_FD_15233 | JGI IMG/M metagenome (IMG submission 15233)
GGTCTCGAACTTCAAGTCTCACGTCTCGGTCTTGGTCTCGGAGTTTTTGATGAAGTCTCGGTCTCGTTTCAAATTTTTGACCAGGTCTCGGTCTCGAAGTTTACGGTCTCGACTACATAACTGGTCTCGAGTCTCGGTCTCGAACTTCCAGGTATCGGTCTAGGCTTTGATGACAAAGTCTCGGTCTGGTTTTGAAATTTAAGCTTGGTTTCCGAAGTTACATTCTTGACTACATCACTGGTAAGTGACAATGCAGTTCGGGAATTTCGGAATCCTTTCCGTAACTATGAGAATGTTGGGCTAATGATGTGGGCAATAACACTAGACACATGACAAAAACAATGGTTAACAAAACAGATTATAAAGAAGTAACAGTGTGCCGAAATGACGTTTACACTGTATATCCGGTGACAGGATTTGACGATAATGTTAGAAGTAATGTGTAACAGTACAATACAATGTTTATCATCATTGCGCAGATTTGTAGTCTAGCCACCGCTTGCATAGGCCAACCTCTGCTCACATTTTGCATCCATACTGAACAAAGTTGGGTATATTGTATCTTTTAATGCCAATCACTGTTGGGTCAGGAATGTGAAAGACATGTCAAAGAACAAATTTAGATGCCGTAATTAATGCATGGGTTCTTTACGGACTACAAGGTAAGTTATCGCAAATCTTAATGTTTGTTTAACCTACCTATATTTTACCCGGTAGTCAACAAAAGAGAATATTCTTTTGTAAATATGATATTTAATTTAGAACGTTAAGCATTTCACAAACAATAGTATGATAAATTAATGCTGTCGAAAGAACACTGAATATTTGGCTAAGTAAAGTACCTTTTCTGTAAACAAGGTCCGTCCGAGTAACACGGGTGTTTGAGCCATCAGTTCGAAGAACAATCGTACTTATATTGATCGTACTGGTCATAATCACGTTCAGTTGAAGATCAAACGTACATAACAAACGTTCATTTTTTTGAGCAAGCGAACAGAGCATTGTAGAGTTTGTGGAACAAACTAACAGAACTTCGTAGAGTTTGAAGAACGAACGAACAGAACTTCGTAGAGTTTGAAGAACGAACGAACAGAACTTCGTAGAGTTTGTAGAACGAACGAACAGAACTTCGTAGAGTTTGTAGAACGAACGAACAGAACTTCGCACAGGTGACCAAGCGTACATATCTTCAGTTCCAACGTTGAGATCCATGGCCCATTTACAATGTTCCTTGAAAAATTGTATACAAAATCATTCCGTGATATTTGCATTAAATTGACAAATGAACAAGCAAAAATTCGTGAAAACAATTCACTTCCTTTGCGCAGGTAATTAAGTTTTTGTAAAAAGTCAAGCTCAAGGGGGGTTTTTAACCCAACCCCTTTGCGTACGCCCTTGATTGTTTTGCATCTCTATTGCTTATGATAAATTTGAAAGGGATTATAGCATAAGTTATGCGTAATGACAGATTAGTAATATGAATGCTATTCTTGTCAATTTTTTCTGTACGAGTTGCTTCCACTTTCATGTTAATCGCTCAGTTTGTCACAGTTATACTTCAGAGTTTTATCTGAGCACATATGGTTAAAGTACGATTCAATATTTGTGAACAGGTGATCAGCTCCTGACCTCAGAGATTTAAAACGAGTCTTTTGTAAAAATTGAAAATTAACACTCACTTCAAATACTTGTCATCTATCTGGTTAATTATTGAAGCTTGAACTACTTAACTAGTGTTACAGATACACATTTGATAAGCAGCGTCTATTTTGCCTCATGAGACGAAAACAGTTCTAAAGTTATATTGTCAGTAGCTGGACACATTTGTTTGAAGTGATCACACAACAAGTTTGGAATGCATGACTTACATAGCTGACTTTATTGTCTAATTCAAATGTGGGCAAGCTTGTAGTGGCTGTGTTATTTTATGTTGTGTAAAGAATAGGCTTAGTCATAACTTTGCACCACAACATGTTATGTCTCTCTGTATTGTGCTAGTCATGTGACCATCTCAACCATTTGCGTTCTATCAAAGGCTAAATAGCCACAACATGTGTTTTGCCTCATGAGGCAAAATAGACAGAATCATTTTAGTATGAGTACTTGCAACTTTTCGAAGTGTTAACAGGAGTTGGAGTTGATGTTTCAAAATTTTTCGGAGTTGGAGCAGGAGCCTCAAAGCGTGGAGCAGGAATGGAGTCGGAGTCTCAAAAGTGTGACTCCGCTCATCTCTGGCGGAGGGTTGATTTGGAACAGTGTTGCCATTTTAATCTTGTTAAACCCAAATCTAGTTTTTTTGCAATCGTTTGGTTTATTTTTTGCGATTTGGTTGATAGTTTATTTTTGTAGTTTTATTTTTTGAGTTATTTTTAGCTTTTTTTGAAGATGTTTTACGCCAGGTATCAGCTGTGTTCCCAGCAATGATATATGTCTGGTTTCGGCGTTTTAAGGAAAATCTAAGCAAGCTTTTGGACAGTCTTTTGTTTTTAACAACAGTCTGTTACAACATATGGTTGTACCAAGAAGAACAAGTAGGCTGCTCTGCAACCGTTGACATGTCATGTAGTTGATTTTTTTAATGCAAGACCTTATATAGGTTATGAAACTGAAACTTTGATAAGAGTCATGGTTTGTCGGTCAGATGAGTAATCCGTGAGAAATCCAAACGATGTCTCAATTTCACCTTGTGCAATTTAAGAAAGTACAACTCATTCCAATATATAACAATGAAGGAAATGTAATTGATGTCTATTTCAAATGCGTTGTGAAACATCATAGGACTTGAATTTAGTTTTTGGATAAATTTGGGATAGAAAGTGAAGTCATTGGGTAAGCTGAATACCAGTGGCAGAATTTTATAATTATCCGTTGGCGAAATATTACTGACACAGTATCGTAGTGGACTGAAGCTTGTGTGGAGATGCCATTGGAGAAATCCCATACACAAAACTGGCTGGTTTTGCTCAAGGCACGTTATGTAGCGAATACTACACTCCAATGCTGAAATGGAACAAGTATTCAATTAGATAAACGTTGTAATTTTAAAATTGAACAACAGAATGAGTGAAGATTTGGTAAATGCAATTTTGAATGTCAGGACTGAATTGAAAAGAGACAATATTATAAAGCATGTTATGATTATGATTGAGATTCCAGAAGCAGTGACCATGTGAAGTTTTATTGGCACTAGTTTGGTATGCAATGAAAACAATACTGCTGAAAGTTGTGTTAATGTAGATAATTGTGGCTTTTTTGTAGAATAAGATTCCATCATCCTTATGCTTTTTGTGTGTGTTTATTTCTGCTTCAGTTTGGCTTATTCTGGTCTGTTTTTCAGGCTCGTCTTGTTTATTTTAGAGAAATCGAGGTGGCAACACTGATTTGGAATACAACTGACGCTGTTTGTTTTTGTACCTCCAGAGTCCAGCGCAAGGACTTGATTTATCAAGCAACCGTTTGTTCCAGTACTCAGCAGCGCGGAGGTTGCTTTATAAAGCAACTGTTCGTACCTCCAGCGCAGGGGAGTTAATTTAGACAGCAACTGACTGTATCTCCGGTGTAGGGGTTGACTTAGAAAGCAACTTACTGTTTGTACTGTTCTGTTGCGATCCAAAACCCGAGCGGCAAGTGCGCAAAGCTTCACACGACACTGTGGCAGCAAGCAACAGTCATAGAGATCATGCGTCGCAATCTCTCTTATTATTGCTTGTTCACGCCATGTATATATATTGGTGTTCTTCGCGCACATCCCGTTCGTGGTGAATCACACATAACGCAACGCCACTGGAGAGGTTGCAACACAGTTACACACTGTACCAACCACCAGCTTCAGACAGGCAGACACTGTTCAGTGTCAAGTACAGATCAGGCCGAAAAAATTAAAATAGAACACATGTTGCTGTTGTTTGAATGGCCAAATATACTGGAGTATTTGAATGGGAGGTCTACATTTTGATTTTAATCTCGCCATAATTTTGTCATAAACATTATTTTAAATGTCACAATGAGCTTCCTAATGCATCATCGGCCGTCTTGAGTGTGGTAACCATAGCGTGAAGCAGAAATAACAATGCATGCATTTATCAAATTAAATTGTTAGATTGGTAGTTATCGAAGCTGGCATAATTAGGCTAGATAGTGTTCTTTTAGTTTGAGCAATCGCATTTGTAAGCTTAACGCCAGTGGTACAAACAGTTGTTTTATAAATCAAGGCAGTGGATCTTGAAATTAGAAAACTTTATTCATATGCCACCTGTGACGTAACAGTAACGCACGACGAGAGTGCAGTAGGCTTGGTAGAAACGAATTAAACGTAAAAGATAAACCTTAAATGTAACCTTAACCCTAACTGTAGCCCTAATCCTAACCAGGTTAGAAATCCTAACCAGGTTAGGAAGGCTAACGCTAACCCTAAGCTAATGCTAACCTAACCCTAAGGTAATGCTAACCTAACACTGTGACTAACCTAACCCCACCCTAAGCCAGTGGTTCCCAAACTATGTGCCGCGGCGCACTGCTGCGCCGCCAGATGTCATTAGGTGTGGTGCAAACAATATTGAAATTAAAATCAGTCAAGTAGAGTTTCTAAAATTCCACCCTGATGACTTCTGTCAGTACAGCACATTATTCGATATTGGTGGTAGTAATTCAATACGCGGTACAGTGCTACGACAATCGGGCTATAGCATATGTTGCCACTTAGCAGATATAAAACGTAATTATACCTACCATAGATTTAATTAGAGCTAGACCGACAAGGCTTTTTTGGGCCGATACCGATGTTTTTCATATTTCATTGCCGATATCCGATATTTTTGCATTACTCAAACCACAACTGAAAGACATTACAATGCATTTTTTCCTTCAGTATGTAGGCCAGATAAACAACATAAATCTTTACACATGTTGCAATCATGAAAGGTAAGTTAAGAACAGTCAGTGTCTATTGTGCCTCATGAGGCAAAATAGATTCTGCTGGCATTATTTTGCCTTTAGCTGAACATGGCTGATTGAAGTAGTCACATGAAAAGTTTGGAATGTATGACTTGCTTTGTTGACCATGACTTTTATACAAACAATAGTTGTGGAATCCATGCAAACGTGTAGTCAAACAAGTTGAACATACAACAGTTGTAGCATATCACATAACAATATTTGAGTAACAAATTACCATAGGCACTTGAAAAAGAAAGAAAACAGTATTGTTATCAATGGAGGTATAATTTTGAGTACAGCCCACACACAATATTTTACAACACTGCCTCAGCAGTATTGTACAGTAGGGTAGTGACCATCACACACAATCCTACATCACAATGAGCCAACTCACAAAAAATGCAATAGCTCTCAACCAAAGAAATAAAATCAAATGCTTCCGTTATGTCAATACAATGACTTAATAATCAAAATTTAACAATTTAAAGTTATAGTTCAGGAAGCACAGTTTTTCAGCATTGTCTCCCTGTAGTGAAAATCTTCTGTCATCATAAATAAGTCCAGCAGTGCTGAAAACTCGTTCACTGGGGACTGAGGTTGGAGGTGCTCCAAGATATTTTTTGGCAAGCTTAGCCAGAATAGGATACCTCTTGCAATTGCCAGCCCACCAATCTAGTGGATTTGTTGTTTTCCTGTCGCAAACTGGCTCCTGTAAATATTGGTCTAACTCATTTTTACCTTCAGATGTTGAAACACTTGGTTTAAGAATGGCATAATAAAATCTGTCCAATGAGTTTGGACCTGCAACATCTCTCAGTGGTTCATCAGAATGTGGTACTGGTGTTGCCTCAGTGCTTTCTTCCAACTTTTTTCTCAACATGAATACCATAGCTTCTCTAGCAAAGATCACTAAAAGGGCGATCCTTGTATGTAGGATCCAGTAAACAAACCACAGCAGCTGGCTTTGATCGCTCAAAGTTGGCAAATCTTTTTTCTATGCTGCAAAGCATTATTTCACGCATTGTCTATACTCCTTTTGAGTGTTCATCTGAAGATTTTAATATTTTCAGTACTGAAATGCTAAGGATAATTACTGAATTTGTTGCATCTGCCTTGCTAACTTCTAAGGTATTTTCCTGAAATGGTTGTGAAGTTGCTATTAAATTTTCAATTAAGATCTATTCATGGCTGCTTGGCATGTATGATTGTAAAGCACCATGCTCAGTTGAGTAGAGGACAAGTGCTCTTTTTTGTTCCAAGGCTCTTCCCAACAAAGTAAGAGAGGAATTCCAGTGGGTTGGAACAGCTTGCAAAATTGTGTGAAGGGGCAAATTAAGTGTCATCTGAATGTCATGCAGTCGTTGCTTGGCAAGTACTGAATGATTGAAGTGGTTTGCAATGCTTCTAACTTTGGCCAATACATCAGAAACAGCCCTTTGTGCTTTGAGACCATCTTGAACAACAAGTTGCACTGTGTGAGCAAAACAGCTCAAAGTTTGCACTTCAACCAATGCCATCCCTTTTATGACATTGGCACCACTATCCCTTAGCACAAGAAAAACTCTACCATTTTCTATTTTCCACTCTTGTAACAAATTCAAAAAGGTTGAAGCAATGTACTGACCAGTATGTGAGCCATGCATAGGTTTGACATTCAAAACCAACTGAACCCTTTTCCACTGATTGTCTATATAATGTGTAGTAAGACTCATCATTGATTCTGTAGGGCCTGACCAACAGTCTGTGGTAAATTATATTGCTGGTCCAGCATTCTCCTCTGAAAGCATAACCATTATTTTGTCACAGACCTGTCTATAAATTTGGTGAAGTACTTCTGTTTGATAAAACTTTTCAGACTTAATGTTATACCAAGGTTCAAGTTTTGAAATAAGAGGCTGAAAACCAATGTTCTGCACAATTGTGAAAGGAAGGTTGTCTGTAGCTATCATTTCCAGTATCAATCTATCAGTGGTTGTGGATCTTGACTCATTATCCTGCCATTTTTTTACTTTATCAAACATTTCTATGACTGTTTTTTGGGCTGCATTATCATGCGGATGCTTCCTTGGCAGCTTAGCTGAACTTATTTTTTTGTATTCTTCCTCATGCTTCCTTTTCAGGTGATGCCATAAATTGGTAGTGTTTTTTTTTCCCACAACGTCAGATCCTTGACTAACACTTTGAACTGCACAAAGTGAAACGCACTTCACTACTATCCACAGAAAAATAATCCCACACTTTACTTTTATTATGACAACTGAACTTCTGCATCTAAAACATCAAACACAATAAACACCTTCAATAGTTTGAACAAATATATATATAGCCTAATGAAAATACAAACCTTAACTTTGCTAACAAACTAGGAATTCAATACAGGCACCAACAGCACGACTCTCAATTTCGAACTATGCCAACCATTTTTCATGCTGTTTGCGACTGGATCCACTTTTGAAAAAACAAATTTTCGCATTTTTCCGGTTGGAGCAGTACATTAGGAATGGGTGCAGCACACACTTGCACCGTTCCCTTCCATACAAGATATGATAACGATCGCGATTGACGTGGATCGCAGTTATGAGGTGGCTCGAACGTGACTTTTTCCACTGGTTTCATGAATCAGCAGACATTCCTAACTTACTTCCATAGTTGTCTACCGATTGGTATGGCGCAAGTGCATTGTAGACAGTTCAATTTACATGTCAGGAAATAAACGTAGCTTCAATCAGCATGAGCTTATCAAAAATTACTGGCTTGTCTACATGTCGCCTGTCGAAATTAATGCGTTAGAGACATATTCAGAACTTGCTCTGCACCTGCGTTTTACCACACTTGCCTGATATCGACATTGCACTGGGATGGGATGTTATAACTCATGGTGATTACAGCAGTCATTAGCAGCAATTTCTGGAATACGCAGTAGTCTCTATCCAGCGTGAAAGCAACTCCACTCACAGGTAAACATGTGTTGTGTAAAAGCACTCCCTTTTATAGGCCTATGTGTCTGCACTCAGATTTCACAAGTGGTTACACAACAATGCGTGACTGATTGCAAACATTCATGAAACTATCACTTCACTGTGATAAAGAACCATACAACATCGAATTCTATGCAAGCCTGGGTCTCTAAAACAATCAACCACCACAGCAAGCACCCTGGTTTCATCGCAGGGCGCAGGCAGTCACAGTCAGTGGCTTACCGCGCAAAAAACTGTGAGCAGATGTTACTTCATACACCACTTTATCTGAACGATTGCACGGCGGTCTGAAGCTTAACCCACCACCTGATGTGGTCGGAGGGTTGGCCGCCCAAGGAACAGGACACAGAATTTGCGTTAACCAGAGACAAAGTAACAGTTTGGGTTTCCGAACACTCCATGCAGAACAATAGCATAGCGGCTTTATGAGCAAATATTGCCGACATATATCGGCGAAATTTTGCCGATACGACACAACGGCAACATTGTCATATTGGCCGATATATATTGGTATGCCGATACATCGGTCGAGCTCTAGATTTAATATGCTTGTGAATGCAGTATCTTATTCAATCATGCGGAGAATTCATATGGAAGACATGAAAAAGCTTTTTCATTCAATTCTTGCATTCTAGACCTAGTTGATTATAGCAGTATTTCTCATTCCTATTTTTAACTGTTTGAGTGTCCATGATACATTTTTGCATCATTAGGCACTATACGCTTTCAATGACACAGTTTGGTGTCATTCATCGTTACGGCTCATTTCAGCTGCGCATTTGGCAGTAAGAGGAAGTAGGAGAAAGTATGCATCTATTTGACCATTCTTTTTTATATTGGATGCTCCCCCCTCCTAGAGAGCCTCCAGGGGGGCATCTCTCCTGGCTAGTTATATTTACTATTTCTATGACTATTTCAGCACCTTGTGCAATGAACAGGAACGCACATGGCCTGCTGTTTACGTTTCGTTTGGTTTCATCTACTTCCTGGTAGCCATTTCATGCTTTGGCTCAGGGTTGTCAGGTTGACATTTTTATGGCCAAATTCCAGAAATTTGGCCTTTTTTAAAGTGATTTGGCATGTATGTCATAGTTTGGCATTTTTTTGGCCTTTTTTGATGATGTTGGCATGAAAAAACATTGGCATTTTTTAAAATCTCTGACTCACTGCTGTCGGCTTGGAATTATAGAACTTTTTCTCAGGACAAAAGTCTTTTCTTTTCTACCACATTCCCATTCTAGAAGTTACAAGTGGCTTTGCCACCTAAGTGACGCATGTGCAAGACTTAGAAAACTACGGCACATTGTACAGTGTCGCAGTGTAGACTGTGCTGTTTCCAGGAAATAAGCATAAAAATCTATGCAAACCAGTTTAGCTGTTGTGCTGTACAGTATTTAAGTTTCCTTTCAGAAAAATCTACGCAAGTACACTAAATTTCATGGGAACTTAAGCAATATTGTCCTGATTTTACGTTAGGATATGAAAAAATTACAAATTCAAGTAAATTTTTTATTCAAATGTTTGAAGTGAGCCAAATAATTTCTGTTTTTTCTAAAAAGCGCCTTGAAAGAAATTAGGGTCAGATTAGGGTTAGGGTTTAGAGAATTAGACTATAGAAGATTAGGGTTAGGGCTACGGTTAGGTTTAGGGTTTATCTTTTACCTTTGGTTTGTTTCTACCAAGCATACTACACTCTCATTGTGTGTTACTGTTGCGTCACAAGTGGCGTATGAATAAATTTTCAAATTTCAAGATCCACAGGCATATCTATAGCCACTGCCTTGCTTTATAAATCAACCCCTACGCTGGTGGTACAAGCAGTTGCTTTATAAGTCAACTCCCCTATGCTGGAGGTACAAACAGTTGCTTCATGAAGCCACCTCTGCACCGCAGGTACAAATAACTACTTATCAAATCAACTCCCTACTCTCGAGTTACAAACAGTTGCTTTACAAATCAACTCCTACGCTGGTGGTACATCCCTACGCTAGTGGTGCAACCCTATGCTGGTGGTACTGACGCCGCCGACCAATCCTTTGCTTTCTTGCACAAGTAGTCTGGATGCATGAAGAATATAACAGCGTTTTGTCAACACCTACTGAGGCCGATGACATTGGCCGCTTTGGCCAATACCAATATATCGGTGAAACCCAAATATCGACCCGATATATCTGTCTATCTCTAAATGCAATTACTGCCTTGCTTAATGCTGTACAAAAATATTACTGCCTAAAGCAGTGGCTTCCAACCTGTCTAGGCTTGCGGCACCCTGCAGAAGAGAATTATATTTTGCGGCACCCAGTGGCGAACCCATACAATTTTGCTTCAAGGTTTGATGACAGT
>JGI24022J15233_10011106_pt1 | contig 10255 bp, 8 predicted proteins | sample Ectturendosymbi2_FD_15233 | JGI IMG/M metagenome (IMG submission 15233)
AAACCCACAGCCAGGATAAATTGAGTTAATTAACTCAAACCAATTCCTAATTGCTTTCACAAACCTTTTGCTACTGGGACAAGCAAAAATCTGCTGACAGTATTATAATCCAGATCCATCTCACACTGAAATGCACGAAAGATCAATCTTCCCACTTCTGTGACTGTTTCTTAGTTTCGAAATGAGTACGACCACGACCACTGTCTGCCTAACTTTCACGCAGGATCCGAGCAACTACTGGTATGTGTCGTCATAAACAACTCTAGTTACCCGACCGTCAAAAACAACAACACAGCTTATCATGCATTCGGGAAATATTGAATGCAGGCTTAAGGGTTTCCAAATTATCGTTTGAAATATTGCTGTCCGAAAGTTATCTACTGCATGTATCTAGGGTTGTCAGATGGCCGGTAGTTCAACGGCCTTGCCGGTATTTTACTACTAATTTGGCAGAGGCCGGTATTTTGAAAATCAGTGTCTGAAGCCGATATTGTGAAAAAAATAATTTGACGCAACTTCAAAAAGAACTAACGCAGAATTTCTCAAATGATAATGACTCTTGTAGTGAATCTTGTCAGGACAGTTTCTTCAGCGAAGTTTGTTTGCTGCTGTTGTCGCAATCCTTGGTGCAATTGTCACGTCACATACACACCGAAATGTAAGGAATCAGCCAAAAAAAATACAAATTAGTAATTGTGGGGTAACAATGCTGATTGTCTCTGTTTTCCTTGTGCCGCTTACAAATTACGACACAGCTGGCGCTGTTGACAAAATGACCGGTATGTTTACACAACGCATTTGACAACCCTACATATGTCAGCCAAACGAACTTAAATGGGAAATTAAGAAAAAAACTGGAGGCGCCAAACGGAGGGCCAAGCAAAAATCTGGGAGGGCCATGGCCCACCCAGGCCCCCCCTTAGATTCGCCACTGATACGACCGTGTTCCTTGTGAAAAGCTTTGCGAGTACTGTGTTGACGGTCGCCTGTGACTGGCTGCCAAGCCACTGCATTTCTGCTCAGAAGTTTGTGTCCATGACGGGAAAGTTAAATCATGACTGTTCACCATTGGTGTTGGATTCCGACAAGAGTGTTTTGTTGTCACCACTCCTCTTCGCAGTCTACATGAATTGGACAGACACTCACAGCCGAGTCGACGAGGGTGTCGGAGTTGGGAGCTGCAGGATCAATCGTTTACTTTTTGCAGACAATTTGGTGCTGCTAGCATCTTCTCAACAGAGTCTTCAGCATGCACTCGATCGCTTTTCTGCTGCGTGTCATCGAGCAGGAATGAAAATCAGCACTAAAAATACTGAGTTATGTCGCTCTACAAACCCAAGGCAGTGTATGCTGCAAGTGAGCGGCACTACACTGCAGCAAGTGGAGAAGTTCATGGACCTAGGGGTAGTAGCTTACTTGACGGAAGGTGGAGCGAGGAGATTGATACACGGATTGGTAAAGCTAACGCAGTTCTGCCTGAGCTTTATCGCTCTGTGGTCACAAAACGGGAGCTTTCAAGCACCGCAAAGCTGTTTAATTTTAAGTTTTAAAATCGGTCTCTATTCCGATCCTTATCTGTGGTCATGAATCTTGAGTAATGACCGAAAGAATATTAACTCAGGCGCAAGCGTCAGAAATGGGATTTTTGCGAAGGGTCCACGGTGTGACCCAGCGGCGTGCCGAGATTAGATGGCGCCCGGGGCAAGAAGCAAGGCCGTTTAGGAGTAAATGTAGGCTACTGTACTGAAGAGCAATGTGTTTTGGGAGAAAATGTACTGTATTGAAGAAAAAACGTGAGACATGGTTGGGACTTTCCGGCGCCCTCCAGTGACTTGGTACCCGGGGCATTGCTCCCCCTTTCCTATCGTTGCGCCCCTAATGTGACACTTCGCGACGAAACTGCGCAGCTGCGAAATTCGCAGAACCCTGAATGCCGAACAACTTGTCCGAAATGAGAGATCACAGCTACGTTATTTCGACCATGTATCCAGAATGCCCCACGAAAGACTGGCGAGGCATGGCGTGCTGGCTAAACCCACGAGAAAGCGGCCCAGAAGTCGTCCAAGGCCTAGGCGGAGTGACCGCATCTCCGACCTTGCTTGATCCCATCTTGGTGTGGAGCCAGCAGAACCATCTGAAATCGCTGTTGACCGTGACGTATTCCACGTCCTCCTAGGGTTGTTGCCCCAGCGACCCTTCATAGAGGAAAAGCGGGCATGAATGAATTGAATAACATCTGCGTTATTTAGTGTATTCACCGGTGTCTAAAAGTGCTCAGCTAGCGAGAGAACAAGTTCCTCAGACGGCTATAATTGATTTATAGGAACGTAGAGACGGCTAGAAATGATCGGTCTATAATTCAAGGTACCTTTCGCAGGAAATAAGATGTAAAAGCTGTTTCTAGTAAGTTCAGGCACTGCTACTATTGCGTCAGCGTCATAATGCGGCCCGCGGGTTACCTTATACGACCTCATGTGGCCTACGGAGCAATTTGAGTTTGAGACCGCTGTTAGACTAACTGCTTTGAGAGCACACTGAGTAGTTTTTGACTAAAGTTAAAAGCTTCACACACAGTTTTAGAAGTGCTTTGGAATTGATTTAGAAAAACCACACACAATTGAAGTTTCAGGAGGCCACACACCTTCCATGCTCAGGATGAGTCTGCGGAATTATTAAATGACTAATGTTTGCAACTGGAATTTTCAAATCGGAGTTTGTGATTTTTAGATGAACAAGAAAGGAATACCCAGTCATTTCTGATCTAGCCATTCACAAACTATCAGCCTTTTCCAAAACATATTTGTGTGAAGAGGCATTCTCAAACATGATAATCATCAAGTCCAAAAACTGAAAAATGTTAAGAATGTCCTTTGTCCTCCGTTGTCTTGTATCAATCTGCACACGGATGATCTGTGTAAAAAATCATCAAGTGTAACCATCCCATTAGCTGCGCTTGGTAATGGCTATAAATTTAATTGTTTTTTGTTAATTTTTTTCGCCTTATTGTTTCCATTACGTGGTTTTTTATTACTGTACAGTTACTTTCGCGGATTGTATGAATTTGTAGGATTTCGCCATAAACAAAATTGCCTCTTGAGATTTGAAATTGGATGTTTACACGTATTAACATCTGTGGTATCTATGAAGGGGTCGCATAGGAAAAACTTTTTCAAAATGGGTCGCTGAACAAAAAAAGTGTGAGAAGCCCTGCACTAGACATCGGAAGTAGCTTATCGCACGCCCTTAGAGTACTCGAATCGAAAATCGAGAATTTTTCCTATTCACTAAAAATCTATTTTCTCTTTTATATTACTTTCGTTTAAAGAATTTACACTTTTACGAAACGAGGCACAGCAAATACATCATCCATGTTTTGTGCTACTCGTTCAATCCACTGCTGCTGAACAAAAACCAAATACTTTGCCAAAATCCAAATGCTTTTTCTAGTTTAAAACTCGCGTTGTTCGTATCACCTGTATATGTTTTTTGTTTAACAGCAATTTTTTAAGGGTTGTACAGCACGTCCCCTAAACTTCCAACCGCCACTGTTTTAAGAAAACAAACGTGCTGAGTGAACCACAGGAAAAAGTTCTCTTTGAAATAACGGGGAAGCACTTCGTGTCAAATTTGTTATCGCGAGTTTGCTTGCACATAATTTAACCATTAAACCTAACTTCTACTTCTCGTTCTTTTGACTCTCCACGCAAAAGAAGCGTTTACAAAAATTTTGCTTGATCTAGATTTAAACTGGACACAATCCTACCAAACGTCAAGTAGTTGGTTTTCCTTTATAACCGTATTTTTACTGCAATTTTCTTTGCCTCCATGTGTTAACCTGCAACGTATATTCATCATAGCGATTTTTTTCAAGTGGCCATCGCCTGAGGTGGACGTGATAAATTTGTGTTAAATAAAAGTTTGTTTAATGTACTTTCAAACCTGACACAAACACACATGTGATTGATTTCTCCTTTATTACCACGACGTCGCTAAATTCGTATTTGCTTCCAGGCCTACAACCATGGGGACAACCGGAAAATCGATCCCTCCCAAATTTTCGAAAACCTGTTAAGTTGTAAGGTACAACAAGTTACAACTATTTCCCTCCCAAAAAATACTAACTGCTTGTTGCCCTGTTTGCTTCCATGTGTTAAGCCGTAAATAACATGATTTAGATTTTTGCATGTGACTGTAGGCTGAATGTAACACCAAATTTGAATGCTACAACTTCGCAACAAGGAACAAGAAGTGTTTTCTGACAGCTTGGCTCTGACTTTTCTGCACTAGTAGCGGTAAGATTTTCTTGCTTTACCCACTGCATCTTCGACAAATCTTATAAAATACACGAAACTAAGAAAAGCTTTCATCTTAAAAAGATCAATTATCCTTTCAATTGCTATACGATGACAGCAAAGGGTGCAATTTCCTCTTTCAAATCTTAAAAAATTAAGGCCCGTTTATGAAAAACTGATTGGAAAAGGAATTTACACCATTTGTTATTGTGTTGCATTACAAAGGATTAAATAGGCGTTTCAATCTTGATAACTAATTTTTATTTATGTACTGTAGAATATTATTATTATTTCGAAGTCGAACTTACGCATTCGGCAATGTTCTTTTCCACGTACACGGCAAACTGTTGATTGATAAGTTCAGCAAGGTTTCTCCTAGGTTTTTCAATAAATTTTTCCTCTCCAAGCATCGGCTGTCCATCGTACCACATCAGCGTTTCTTCCTTGAAATGCTCATGTAAGTCTTCCAGGAGATGGGTATCGAATTAACCAGCTTTCGTCACTTGTAGCAATATATTTTTACACTTTTACAAATACAGCCAGATTCTGATAAGAAAACTGACATTTACCTCATTCCATGAGTGGATGTACCTTTTTATTCCAATTTGTATTGTTGTCAGAATGGCAGCTTCTTCACGGGCTTGCATTGCAAAGACAAAAATCATTGGATTTGAAATCAGCAAAGCCATTTTTCCGTGTGGCGTATGTTTTGCAATCTTAGAATCTCGTCAATAACAAGTATTTTTAAAAACAAGATAGTAAATTAGCTTAGCACTTTGATTGTTTGAGTAACGTTGAGTTGCTGCATCTATTCCTATTTTGTCTGTCTGAAGGAGCAACACAAATGTCGGTGGCTGTCTTTTGCGTCGTAGATGCGTTCCTAACATAGGAGCAAACATACAGTATGTTTAGGAGCAAGCAAGTTTTTGGGGGTGCAGAGGATTTTCGCCCGAATTTCCCCAAACTTGCTCGAAAAGTTGTTCTGCAACTTTTACCTACAAAGTTTCTCCCACAAAGAACATGAAGACATTTTTTTGGTGGGGGCTACAAAAAAAGGTCTTCATTTGTTTTTCTGCAAACGTTCGGCGCCATTTTCGCCCGGATTTTCAGGGATTGTGCCCAAATTTTAGGGATTTTGCCGGATTTTCGACAAATCAAAACTTTTGGGGTGCGCTTGCACCACCTGAACCCCGCCTTTTACAACATTGGTTCCAAAATCTTGCGATAGATTGTGACTGCATCCTCGTAACAATATGCATCGTTTATGTGAGATTCGTAGTTTTCTGTTGCATTTTTGTTTAAATCATTTCGTCGTGACACGACAAGATTGCAGTAATCAGGCTAACGCCTGTGGAAAAATTGTCGTTAAATAAATAAAAGTCAATTATTCCACGCATATCACACACAGTTTCAAAGTTTGTCCCTCCCCAAAGTTTTCTTGCAAACTCGGTGCTTGGCTGTCCGGGTGAAGCAGCTAACTCACGCCCGTAGTTTTTCTCTTGCATGTTGTGGTTTAATTCAAGATTTTTCTGTTTTGTGTCTTGATGAATGAAACACTTGAAACGAGCATTAAATTAGAAACAATTTTCGTCAACTCTATCACGTAATTCCACAAAAATGTTTTGCAAAACTTGTGCCCCAGTATCTTTCACAGATTGCGAGGCAGTTGCCAATAGTTGTTTCGCTCACGGTCTCCTTTCACCACAATGGCTAATTTTCACCACCGCATTTCTCACCAAAAACGACCTCATCCACCGACAGTCTATTTCTAAGAATATGTTTTCCGTATAATCTGTTGCACACTGAAATAAAGTTTTTCTAGAATGCACCGTACTATCGACTTCAAATGCCTGAAACTGACCACTGGCGATTAATTCAAACCATTCAAATACTGTTGAGTTGTACTTCTTTTACCGCCCTGGCTATTTCTACTTCGACAGTCCTTCCTCACCAAGTCCAATACACTGCCTTATGTCTGACAGCAGGCACTGGCAGCTGTTCTGTGTGGTGAGGAATTTGTGAGGTAAGTTGGTGGCAAGGACAGACGTGGTGAGAGATTTTGAGAGTCGGCTTTCATGTGAATTGTTTTCACTTTCTAAAGGTGCTTTCGTTCATATGAGGCCGGCACAATTTTGTACAGAAAATGTGTTTCGATTTTTATGTGCAATGCTGTGGAAGTTGCATGGTTAGCACAAAATATTCGACATAGTACACGTGTGTGATTGCATCCACAGTGGCATTTAGGTGTCTCTAGTGAATAATAACGCTAGTTCATATTTAATGATATTCACAAGCCTATATTGGGTTTGATAGGGTTAATCATGGCAACTTAATCTTCAAAACAATGCAAAATCACCATGCAAGATAGACATTTATGTTGCCCCCCTACTTTTTTACTTGGCCCCGCAGTGCCCCTCCCACTTTTTTCATTCTAGAATCGCCACTGACCACTGCCAAACCATGCAGGAGCGCTTGTAGGCTCAACGATCAGTGCTGAAAAATGATATGAATTACCGAAAATCGTTGGATGCCTGGTGCTAACTATAAATTCCCTTCTGTAGTTCAAGAGAGTGGGCGTAATAAGTCTTTCCCATCTTCCCGGTTGCAAACCTGGGATTTTCTTGTCTGCAGCCCAAGTCAGCAAGGTGTCTCCTGTAAATATTGTGCACTGTTCTGTCCAGAAAACGTTAGAAATCAAGAGCTTCGTAGGCTCGTAACGGAACCACTGCGTGGGATTAAAGATGCTCGTAGAGACGTCGAAAAACACGCAGGCCAGGATTACCACAATGCCAGTCGTGAACGAGCTCATGCGTTTTTGGCTGGATTTACAGAGAAAGATAAAGATATTCTCAGTTTGTTGGATTTTCGCGTCAGCATCAAGTGAAAGAAAACAAAAGCAAGTTTCGATCAATAGTGGAAACAGTCATGTTTTGTGGGCAACAGGAGCTTGCGTTAAGAGGACGCAGAGATCAAAGGCCACTCAAAATGGAGGGACGTCAGCGCAACGATGGCATTTTCAAAGCATTGCTAAGGTTTAGGGTTGACGCAGGTGATGTCAAACGTCAATGCCACCTTGACACAGCAAAGAGAAACGCAACTTATCTAATGAAACAACAGATGTCCCAGCAAGAGAGCAGTGTTATGTTTCTGTGAGGTATGTGAAGGACTGCAAAGTTTGTGAGAGGTTTTTCGGATTTTGTGATGTTAGCGCATATGAATGCCAAAGGTATCGCGACTATAGCTTTAAATATGTTGAGAGAAATTGATCTGGACATTGGCCTCATTCTAGGTCAGAGGTATGATGGTGCAAGCACTACGAGTGGCCAATGGAAAACCTTTGGGGCTGAGGTGAAGAATTCACTCCAGTTGCACCTATGTTCATTGTAGCAGCCATGTGCTGAACCCTACTCTGCAAGCAGCTTGTCCTATTGCGTCAATTCGGAACTGTCAAGGTCACGTGAGAGAAATCGCATACCTCAGCGAAGCGAACAGCAGAATTGCAAGCGTGCCTCGATTCCATTTTGCAAGCGTGCCTCGATTTCATACCTCAGCGAAGCGAACAGGAGAATTGCAAGCGTGCCTCGATTCCAAGAAAGGAATAAAAAAGGTATGGTCCAAACCGCTGGGTGGAATGTCATGCGTCTATAGTACGCATTACAGAATTATTGGAGCCTGTTGTTACAGCTTTGGAGAAAATTTCTGTTCAAAGGGATCAATCGGAAACAAGAGCCCCCTCACTGTTGCGCGCAATTTGTGACACAGAATTTATCATTGCTATTCATTGTTATGAATGAAATGGCTACTTTGTTTTTGCCGTTGTCTATTGATTTGAGAGATATTGATTTGACAAAGAGTATGTCGATGGCAAAAGAGGTTTTGCATATTTTGAGAATTAAAAGAGAGAATGCAGAAGCTGAATTCCACTCTATTTATACACATTTAGTTTTGACCTCGGCTGATCAGTTGGATATCGATATCAAACTTCCAAGGCGCACTGGGCACCAAGTATATCGAGAAAATCATGAAGCATCTTGTCCTGAGGAGTTTATATTCCTCATTTGGAATACATGATCCACCAAATGGAGGTTCGGTTTCTTCCTACGGAACAGCTCTGTTTGAAGTTGCAGTATTTAATTCCTGCTTTCCTCAAGCGTTGCAGCTTCTTAGCTCTTCAAGACACTTTGGACATGTACAGCTATGATGTTGACTCTTCTTAGTCAGTCTTGAAAGCACAATATGACAGACGGATGTTTAAGTGGTCCAGTGTCCCAAATTCTCAGCTTCCTGGAAACATTTTGGAGAAACTAGTCATTTGTGAGCCTTTTTCATTCCCGAACATTCACACATTTTGTTGCACTCATTTGCAACGTCACCAGTAACAAGTGACCATTAGCGTAGCCAGCACAAAAATTTAGGTGGGTCAAAATATTTGATTTCAGGCGAAAAACAAAATGACTATATATTCCAAAAATTTGGGGGAAGGGGGGTCATGGTCCCTTTGGCCCCCCCGGCTACGCTTATGCAACTGAGCGTTGGTTTTTAACGCTTCGACGGCTGCTACCCTGTCTACGCAACACTATGGGACAAGACCGTCTTAATGGGTTGGCTCATTTGACATAAAAATCGTGATGTGATAGTTGATTCTGAGATAGTTATCGACAAATTGTCCAAAAAGAAACGCAGACTGAATTGTATCTTGTAATTGTGCCAGTCCCGTCGCTTCGGGGTGTTTGGTGGGCTTAGCCCCCCCAAATTGAAAAAATTATAAATCAGTGGAATTTTTTAATTTGAATTCAAGCCCCTCCTCCACAAACGTAAAGCCCTCCTATTGACGACGGTACTGAATTCTGCAAGTAATTTGCAAAATCAAAATCGGACTACTGGCATTCTCTAATTTATTTCTATGAATCTACTTACGTACTTTTATGACTTGTTCCATAGGCATAATCAGTCACATTGTCAAAGACCGCCATACGTGGCGCTTCGCTTTGTGCTGCTCTCAGCGTTACTTGAAAACTGTTTAGTTAACAACTGCTTGATAATTATCACTGCTATATACTGCAAACATTTGCTTCTCAAAATTTGATCCCGGATGGTAGAAGATTTTTGACGTCATATCCTGTTGTAATAGACCGGAAATTGAGCTGTGCCATCGAAATGATCTTTGTGCAAAATTAGCTAAAAGGTTGAACTCTTACGACGTCAGTGACTGGCCCCTCCCGAAACATCTATGAAATTGAAGACGTCCATACGTTAATATTTTTATTTAATATTCAAAAAACGATAGTAATACACGTCACGCAAAGTCGAATTGCAATAATATTCGACCATCTTTTAACCTCACGTCTTTACAAACGTTGAATTTTTTATCTTATTTGATGAAATAGTTATAAGTAAATATCAAGAAATAGTATCATGCCGCATCAAGTATCAGTTTACGCGCTCGGTTATCAACAACCACCCTTGTGACGAAACAGTTCCATTCAAAAACACATCCTTGGAAACTCGAATTTCAAGTCTCGGGAACCGCACCAGGAAACCGGACTGGCGAAATTTTAAATGCGTTAAAACAACAAGTGCTGATCTTTACGCCAAACCCCCCTTCAAACAAATAAAAACCATCCCGAACTCCCCACTCTAGCACCAATGCATTACTCCCACGTTAAAAGAGCGACTGTGTCATTATGTAATAATCGCTCGTTCCGTCTTGGGTGGCTTCCTGCAGAACGTAAGAGAACACGACGTCACATAAAAAATGTGACGTAAACGACACGTTGCACGTGACGTTGTTACCACGTTGCATGCGCAGCTAGTGATGAAAACAACTTGCTACTGTTAAAGATTCGGTGACGCGTGAAAAGAAGATGCACAATTTGTCTAGATTGCCGTCTTTCGACCCCCCCCGCGCTGGCCAGGCAGGCAGGGGGGTCACAAGCAATGCAAGCCACTACAGCCATGCGAGT
>JGI24022J15233_10011107_pt1 | contig 10253 bp, 7 predicted proteins | sample Ectturendosymbi2_FD_15233 | JGI IMG/M metagenome (IMG submission 15233)
TTGGCCGTTTGGCGGAATCTTTTGCCTTACATTTTTCAGGGAGGGCTGCAGCCCGGCAGCCCGTCTAGACGAGCCGCCCCTGGCTGAATCATTCTGCCATGACTCGGATTGAATTCAGCATATAATCAGCATTAGGTATACTTTGCTAGAAAGAGGCTCTTCCGACCTATTGTACGTTTCCCTCTATTACAGGGAAGGATAGTAGCGGCATCCACCTGTGTGCGATAATGGCGAGGCACCCTTTACATGACTTTTTTATCTCACTTCTACTCGAGAAAACACTTCTTCAGACTACCTCTTCCCTTCTCGACAGACGGAATAAACAGCCATTTTGAACAGCCACAACTGACGTCGTAACTTGCTTCAAACAATAGACACGATTAACGTCATTGCAGAGAAATAACTCAAATCATCGCAATAACGTGATCCGACGTCACGCAGGTGATCGCGGAAATCTGTGGACAGAGCAGCGAGCAGAGCTTGTATTACGTCGCGTGAACAAAATGCAAGGAGGCAAACAAACAAACGAAAGCGAAACAGCAACACGGCCAGCACCATAAACACTGTCAACAAAGAGCACGATGGGCGTTTTTTTAATAAAAAACAAAATAAAGTATATGAAAAGAAATCGACATGCATGATCATAGAAAAAAAAGTAAAGGGAAACAGGCGAGGACCTAGCGCGGTCATCAACGCCTTCACGAGGCTGCGCTCTATAACGCAGTGCCCATCCGCACTCTGGCTGGCACCGACACTTGCCGACTCCTGCTTTGAGCGAGGAGGGTAGACTGAGCAAGATCGCGGGCTTCGCGGCCCTCCTCACCTGCAAAAAAAACTTGATTTTTAAAAAAGTTTCATAAAGTATAAAACGAAGGCAACTACCTGTGCTAAACTTAAGTCGTCCAGCCCAATTATGCACATCCAGCTGCACATTTCGCAATTTAGGCGCACGCATTCAAACTCTACCTCATCAATTTCGTGTACAGGACTTTGTTGTTCCGAGAAATGAAAATTGCCAGTTGCCCAGAGACGGCTTTAAAAAAGCAGGACGCAAACTTTAGACCAGACATGCACAACACACGACCTGCTAGAGCCTTCTCAGTTGCAGAAAATGTTGCAAAGCCCGACTTCGGATGATTAATCGTCCTACCAGAATTTCTTCCAAACTACAACGAAACAGACTTTTGCGGCCCGCGGCGAATTTATATTGATCAACTTGGGCCTTCCAGCTTTGTGTTGTGCAGGTGTTAGACAGACTTAAAAAAACATAACCCCCAAACCACTTTTTTCAGCGTTATTTCCGACTTACCAAACGAAAGAAGTACGTTTGAAGACGCTTCGCGCACGTCCGCTTCCGGGTCACCGTGGCACAAATAGGCCAGTTGTTCGATGCATTCGGTCGCCGATAAAAAGCCCAACGCAATGACGGCGCACTGTCGGTCGCGCGTCGCAGAGCTTTCCAACAGTCCGGCGTAATGCACCACTGCCTGCAAAGCCAGGTACAAACAACAGTGAGTACAACTGGTAACCTACGACAACAGCTACAAACAAACTTCAAATCGACTGAGAATGCAAGCCAAGTAAGTAGAAGTGTCCACGCATATTGCTCCGCGATAATTTGGAGCGTAACACGCGATCTGCGAATGGATTTCCGAGTCTTAACCCTATTCTTTTCTGTAATGGTAGATCCCTCTCCCGTTTTGGACAAAAAGCCCTTGTTCAGGCCAGAAGTGGGAATGTGGTTCTGACAACCGCCGTGTTCCCACCTGCATTCAGAGTCATCCAACCAATGCATTTAGACCACAGGAATCGGACTTCTGTGTTTTTCACGCCTACAATTCAGCTTACGCACTAGGATTGTTTTTGACATTCACTTAAATATCCAAAGTTTCTTATGAACTGCCGGTTGCGCCAAGTCCCACGATATTACTTTTTCTTTATTTAACGTCAAAAAATTGACCATTTTCCGCAAAATCCATATGTCATGAGAGAAAAAATTGGTGACCGAACAGTCCATCGGGAATGGGCTTAATGTCACCATTCTCAATATCTCTAAATCAGTTATAATTAAGAAAAGTTCGCTGTCGAGCAAGTCAGTGTGTTCTACATTTTTCGTCTAATGGTCAAAATCACTGTTTTACCACGTCACCCAAGCAGATTGTTTCGAAGCAAGGAAGATCGTACAAACACGTAAATTAACGTCACTAGCTTTTAAATACTTTTTCTCGCAGCGACTCTTCAGTGGAAATGTGCTTAATGTGAGCGGCTGCGGCGGTGCGAACAGTGCAGTCCGTTTCCAGCAGAAGGTGGGACAAGGCACGAAGATTGCTGAGGCGCAGAGCAAGCAACGAACTCATCCGCTTGATGGCCACCAAGGCAAGCTCGCTTGACCCGCTTCGCAGGGTGCTGGTGATGAACACTGTGCAACAAACAGTAGGGCAGTGAAAGCGATGCACAACACGGCACTGACAGCAAGGCGTTCATCAGCTTGACCGCAACAATGAAGGGCCTAACTTGGTTTCATGCCAGAAACGTGTTTGACGGCTGTGGTACTTTCTTCACCAACGACACAGGACAACCCGCATTATGTGTTGTTTTACAAGTGCGGACGATGATGTGGGAAAACACACAGCAGTTTTTTTTTAGCAGTAACCTGTAACCGGCCGCTTCACATCCTGCAGTCAGAAATAAACGAGCGTCAAGTGACACTGGAGCAAAGTAGTTTTGGAAAGACGCAGCAAGCGCATTTTGTACCTCACCACAAATAAAACGCATCGGCGACAAGCCAGACGGTCGTGGCAAAGAACAGTCGTTGCTTAAAAGCAAAGCTGCATCGATTTTTCCCGATCTCGTTCTCGTGTGCCACGCACCCGCAGCAACCGACTGATTACGTTCAAAACGAAGCTAAGCTGTTTGCAAATGCTTCGCCGTCTGGTGAAGTGTTACTTGCTGCGACAAAACTGCGTCGGCCCTGCAACCAGTTTCATTAGCGGCAATACATTGAGGTGATTTGAAGAAAAGGCAGCGAGTTCATTATGTTCTCGTCCTGATGTAATTGTTCAAAGCAGGTTTATCGGCGGGTACTAATGTTGCGTCCAAAACGATATGTTTCCTGCAACAGGTTTTTGCATAAATGACATGGGTATTTATAACTACAGGAAAACACCGTAAAAAGTAGAGCTCGTGGGTATTTCTCCAGAAAGAAAAAATTGTTGCTTTACATTAGCTAGCATTAGTTCATGTGCAACTGGATGTCCACCTGAACACATAACGAAATGGAGAAATTCAGGTCACCAATGCATTGCCCAGACACATGATAGTTTAGGTTGATTCGGATGCCACGACACAGATCGGATGTGTACATTTGATAAATGGTCCACCACACCAAACAAATGGACGTTATCAGAAATGCCTGAGACTTAACAGCGCTCCGTTGCTATAAATTGTTGGAGAAACATGGCAACCACTGTGTGGGCGCCTGACACTAGTATTAAAACTGCCTACGCCCAGCAGGTCTACGAAATGCAGCGGTAGCCACGATATGCTTGGCTTCGTTTATGCGACGTCCAAGAACATATCAAAAGCTGGTAGTGCACATCTTAGCTACACAAAAAAGACAGCTTTACAAGCCGCAATACATCGCACTTTGCTGTAGTTTAGAAACGAAGATCCGAATTTCCGCGAACGAAAATCTGTAAATCTTTGGTGGCTGGAACAAATAAAATGATTTTTTTAAATAGCGACTGACATTTTTCCCTCATAGGATAACGACAGGTACCTTAAGCGTTACATACCACACACACAACCCAAACCAGTATTACGCTCGGTTTAGAAGTCATGTAATGTGTTTGTTATTTGACAAAAACTGGTGGTTGTCAGGAAAACAAAACATGCTGTTTTCCAGCGAATCACGATCACGTCGCAAAACGTAANTTCAAGTTTCAACTCACCAAGAGTTACTTAAACAAGTTTTCGCAGTTTAACAAGTTCAAACGTGAACACTTTGATCTAAAATCAGGCAACAGCAGAGTCTGCGACAGCGAGATACATGCAAATCGAGTCATTCACTTATATCGTGAAGTGTTTAACAAATGTCCAAGTCCATGACACGCATGTTAAGATTCCAATAAATTATAAATTTTGAACAGTCCGGCATCACAACTGATCAGGTTAAACAACATTTTTATTTTCTGGTCTTGCCTTTCGGCACTAGCACAGCCAAAACCGGATTAGTGAAATGTCAGAAATTTGAGCTCCAAAAACAGGTGTGCCAATCTCGAGGGCCACTGTTCGTGAGGCCCGCGACTAACGACCGCAGACCAATTGAGGCTGTTCGACACCGACAGTCGTTGACAAGTTGCAAGTGCCGCTGGTTCCGCAACTCCACAGCAGGGTCACGAACCCCACAAAATTGTCGGAAACGACAAAATGCGGTTAATGGGCGCCATGGACAACTTGTCGCATGAAACGTGAAGCTGATGCTCATTAAGTTCAAATGGAAGTTTGTATCCGCATGGGGATCGGGCGTTTTTCTTCATGATGGAACTTTTTGGAAAGATCAGGAACTTACTTCCTCTTACCGCGGAACGAATGCGTGCGGAAATAACTAGGAACGATAATATGTACAGTGCGTTTAGACATTTTTTCAGTTCGTATTGCCAGCAAAGTTAAACGGAAAAACGTGAAGCAGTTATGCGTAGTTGCGCTTGGGAGCTTTGTCTCTGCCACTAACAGCAACGTATTAAAGGAGTTGCGTTCAATGGAGTAGAGGTGGTAAAACTTTTTGTGGTGCACGTGATGATCGATTTCCTCCCATAAAACCGCATCCTGCTTAAGTTACGTTCTAGTTTTACGGTATAATGGAGACTCACACGGAAACCGTGGAAAATTACTTGTGATGTTAACCAAAGTAGGTAACAACGTTACTCCAGATTAGTGGTCGGCAAACTGTGGGCTTCGGCCCAATTTTGGGCCGTTCAGCACTTTTTCTTTGGTCTCGCAACACCTACTGTTGTGGGCTGCGTGATATGTAAGAGCTACAGTCCTGCCAGCGCTGGTTGCGTGGGCTCAAACATAGAACACTCTAACAACCATGGAACACTGTATGTTTGCCGTTAACAAAGCATTGCTATGTAACAGATTAACTGAATACAACATAAGTTTTGAAATTGGGCCTTCAAAAAAAGAAGTATGCGCCTTTAATTACGACTGAAATGGTGGTTTGGGCCATCATAATGTTTGCCGGTCACTGCTCTTGATGTTTGCAAGAAAGGAGCGGACTAGAACTGCACGTTGCGCAGTGTACGAGCATTCTTCACTTATGCCGCCAACCACGCTCCCGCTCAATATGTCGTGACATTTGGTGCCAGCACCCACATAACAGCAACAGCTGTGCGGAAACGATCGATGAATCGAACGACACGAAAAACAAACTTACTTTCCAGGGCCACCTTGTCCACGATCTTGCCCAAGTCTTCGTGTATGCTGTCCGCTGCCGTATTTACGTATTCACTCACTTGGAAGATGGTTACAGTCGACGTGTCGGGGTCGTGTAGGTTACTTCGATTGAGAATTCGACGAACTAATTCTGTGAAAACTGAAAAGCGATTGCCAACTGTAGAAAACTGCATGTGTTGTTAACTCTCAATATGATTAAAACTACAATATGGGCCACAGGAAAAAACGTATTTGCATTGTACTCATAACAAACAGGCATTCGGCTTGACGTGTTACGATGCGTCACTTATGACTAAAAACAAATGAGGCACAAAGCGACAGATTGCGTTTCATCTGCTGCACAGCGAAGGCCGCTTGTTTACATTCGCTTGGCTCGCTTGCAAAAGCTGACGCACACCTAACATGTGAATAACTACTGACCATCTGCAGCAAGCTGGAAAACGACAACACCATATCTCATTAATTTATTCTCGTGTGCGCTTCGACCGCGCAGCGACACACTAAAAGGCTTACGTTCATCAGCAACATCCGGGTGTTTATCGCGAACTTGTTGCGAATACTGCGACGTCAATTCACGTCTCAGCGTTCGTCCGGTGACAGTGAAAGAAGTGCGCCCGTCGCAGCACGACTTCCACAGTTCGAGCACAGTCTGCTTGCCGGTGAATTCCTCCAGTTCTGCGACAGAACGACCAAAGCTCTGAGTCAGGCGCCAAGGCCATTAAATTTGCAGCTAGCCGGTGTTCATGCGAGAAGAGCTTGACAGACAATACCTACCTACCATCTGTAGCCCCACTTCCTACTAACACCAACGCCTTTTCGCATAGCAAGTGGCTGAGATTAAGTAACGCTCTGACTACCAGCAAAATAAAAAGATTTAGCAAGCTACATTTTGATAAGTAAGCACAGAAAATTTACAAGTTACAAGTGCCACATTTATTTCTAAAAGGCATCCGCTTTTGAGAAACATAAGGAGAAAAAAAAACGTTTCGACTGCAAAAATGACGTAACACAATCACCAGGCTTTACCTTCAAGCACGGGCTCCTTGTCTTGAACGGCAATGTCGAGCAAGCGTTGAAATATCAGGGACTGCTTCTTCAAATTGTTCAGAGCAAGGACTTCGCGAACTTTCAATGGTCCAAACACGCCGACGTCCTGGCAACAGCGCAAACCGCACAACAGAAACATTGCTGCAGTCGATTCGCGGGCACATGCGTATTTCATCGCATACACTGACGTAAACGCACCTCCAAAAGGTGTTGAACAACTTCCAGGTGAGAGAGCAAAGCTTCGTCGCAAATCAACCTTCCAGACGTAGAAAATGGATCGGCAGTCTCGTCCCTTGCAAAATGGACAAACGTTTTTTGCCGTCTTTCTGCCATATTGTCCTAAGCTAGCAACATCCACTATTCCACAGTGACACGTTGGCTTTGTAGTAAGGCGACATTCAACTCGCAAAACAAAAATCAGTGTCTAAACACTTTCTGAAGGAAGATTCGACAACAGAACTTCATTTACTCCATCAATGAGCAAGCACGAAACGAAATTGATAATGAAACGAGCAAGAAATAAAACAATCATGAAAACGTACTTTGCGTCAATTAGTGGATTACTGGATATGCTACCGTCCGCTGACGACACAGAGAAACCATCGACGATGTACTTGTTGTCTTTTGATATCTGAAGATTGAAGGAGATTGGAGATCAGAACACTGTGATGCACATTATGCAGCAAAAACGTTTATTCGAGACAACCCGCACCTTTAAGCGATCTCTGAGTGACAAAAGCATTACTTCTAGTCGTTGTATCTCTTCGTGTGCGCCCCGATAATCATCCATTAGTAGATTAACTTCGGTTGCCTTGGCAACTAGCCGGCGCCCGACTTCCAATTCGTTGGCTGTTGGCATTTTGCTGAGGCGCTGTTGCAAAAATAAACAAATGCGAATCGCAGTTCAGTTCGACGCGACGAGTACAATCGAAATGTGTTCCGCAAAAAAAAAACAGCTCAGCTGCAGTTGATGGACTTCGAGAAGCGAATAACAGCCCGAATTTGACTTTCACACAATCAACAAGTCACTCAGGCATCTCAGTCAAACTTTTTGCAATAAAAATGATTACGTCATGGGAAAATGGGCCGAGAAAATTCTCCTTAATCGCCAGGCAGTGTGAGCGGGCAGCACCTTCAAATGCGCCTGAGACGTGTTGGTTAGTGGACCGTACTTTTTAAAATGCAACAAAAAGCAACAGCCATCATCGCAACACACTACATAAAACATATATTCTCCAACAAGCTCAGAGGTTTGAACTTACAAGTGACCCCAAATTTTTCTAAAATAGACCAGAAAACAAGACGAACTTAATGCAGACTCCTGCATGAGGGCAACAGAGACGCAAGCTTACAAAATAATAATATCTTTCACGTGTGTCGAGAACCAATAAATGCGGAAAGGGAGCTGTTTTTCCCATAACGTTAATTATAAATCCGTATCTCTATTCATCAGTTAACATATTTACATTTCTGCTTTATTGCATTAAAATGTGCCTTTTACGTCAAAGAAACCGCATTTATATGTTCAACTGTTACCGCGAAGATTGCAGCTCCACATGCATGCAGCACCTAGCAACAGCCGTCAATGAGGATAAGTCTTCGATAATACTGGTTTTTCTGAGCAAACTGCATTATCTCAGAACACTTCAAGCTTATGCTTTCAAAGTGGCGACGGTACTTTCACCGCTGTTATAGCAAACTTGGGTAATGGTCAGTTGACGTCGTGTAAATGCAATTTATGAAGCTTGCGAAAGCAACAGAACACGCCCTTTTAAGGCCATCGCAAACGACAGCCAAAGCGAGCAGCTGCTTCTTGCCACAAAAGGTAATCCAACACGCCGCGGACTTAATTCCACTAGATTTGTGTGACGTTTGCATCACAAAAAAACGAATGTACTTTACACCACAGCAATGCAACGTTAATTGTCAGGCATGAATAACTACTGCACTGTGGCTTTTGCGACGGACAGTTTGCAGAGAAATGTGTTAAAGTGAGAAATGTGCTAAGTTTTCCCGGAGACAAAAGAGTTCGGTTTAAACGTTTTACCGATGAAATTCCACATAAAGTTGTTTGCGCAAACCTGAATCTCATCCGAATCTTGCAAATCTTCTTCGCAGTTGCTTGGCAACTTGACCGGCGTCAGAACCGCTTCGACGAAAGCTTCTTCTTCGCTTCTCGTGGTGGGCGCGATCTAAGTAGGAAAATTACAGTCATGCCTCCACCCTATAATGAATAATAGTGGAACAGAGACCGGGTTGCCGAGCAATCGGCGAGCGCCGCCTGCAGAAGCGATTTTACTGGCGGTTGCTAAGTGCCATAAACTGCAGCCGACTACATGTCGCGTTTTTTTATGAAGCGCACAGACGAAGCCAGCGGCGTTTTGTCAAACACCAGGTTTGCAATAAGTTAATACTGTGCAAGCACAAGGTGGTTTAAAAAGTCTTTCTTGTGTAGAGTTTTAAGACAGGCTGCATAACGTGTAAGCGAGAGCAAGCGCACTTCAGTAGGTGATCCTGAGTTTTATCGATCTCCTCCAACGTCTGGCAAATGTCAAGCACAGGCGTTGGCTCAACTGCACGATAACGTAATTACTATTCAGCGGAAAATTCCGCTGTCGATTCGCTGCCACAGACAACTCGGTTTGCCAGCTCTGGCGTATATTAGAAAAGACAAATTTGAAAAATGCTCCCACGGCCGATTTACAAGCTCCTTGGACAGTGCTCGATGTGTCACCGTTAGCAACAAGTGGACGTCATGATCACCGCGAGCTTTGACGTAAGCAATGAAAACGGAAAGACGTGATTTTGCATGGCAACGTAGTAATGACAGTCAAGCAGCAAAGCCGGTGGTTTGAGGTGCATCCGAATCAACGCAGGTTTCCGGAAGTGGTTTTATTTTAAAACACACGTCAACCGACGTTTAAATGTTGTCGGAAGAACGGTCGCCACCGATTTAAGCGAAAAGTTAAACACGAAACAGCACGAGGTCACCAGCCTGTGGAAGAGATTCGCTGTTGCTGGGTCTTCGCGCTCTGCGCATAAAATCCCCGGCGCAGCTGCACGAGGAAGAGAACGACGACAGCACGTCCAAGTAGTCGACGTTGTTCGAATTGTTGCAATTCGCGGAAGGTCTGGAAACGATTGACGTTTGTTTAAAATCGTGNCAGAACGACGAGGCGTTTGAAACGCGCTCTGCAGCCAAGTCCCGAAACACTTTCGCAGGCTCAGCTGTTCGCGATTAGCACCGAAAAGTTCTTGCTTTCGTTCAAATATAGTGGTGCTCATGGGCGAAGGAAGGAATTTTTCCAGAGGGGGCAATAGTGAATTTTATCTGGGGTAGCCAAAAAGATTTTTCTAGGCTTTCTAGGAGGAAGGCAAAAGTGGTGAAATTTAATTTTACCCACTCGAAACTTTAAAAAACGACCTTGTTTGCCAAAGATTTAAAAGGAAAATGTCAATTTCAAAATCGAGGGAGGGGCATTGGCCCCCTGCTCTCCCCCTTCTGACGCCCATGGTGGTGCTGTTTGCGCCTGGAAATGAAATCATTCATCGCAATTGTTATGAAAGGAAACAGTTCAACCGACGAACGATCGAGGAGCAGAGCCGCGCAGTGGAATTATCACAGAAAGTCGCTGGCACTACACAAAGCTTAAGCAGCTTCCCGGACATCACCAATTTAGGAAAGTATCAGCAAACAATAGAAGCCATTTCAAGAGAGCTGTTTGCGCGCTACGGCCAAGCATCATCTG
>JGI24022J15233_10011112_pt1 | contig 10251 bp, 3 predicted proteins | sample Ectturendosymbi2_FD_15233 | JGI IMG/M metagenome (IMG submission 15233)
TAGTCACAGCCGAGTCGAGGGTGTCACATTTGTGAGCTGCAGGATCAAGCGCTTACTTTTTCAGACGATTTGGTACTGCTAACGTATTCTCAACAGGGTCTTCAGAATGCACTCGATCAGTTTTCCGCTGCGTGCTACCAAGCCAGAATGAAAATTAGCACTAAAAATACCGAGGTATCACGTCTCTCTACAAACCAAAGTCAGTGTATGCTGCAAGTGAGCGGAATTCACTGCGGCAGATGGAGAAATTCAAGTACATAGTGGTGGTATTAACAAGTGGCTGAAGGAGGAGCGATGAGGCTGATGCATGGATTGCTAAAGATAATGCAGTTCTTCATGAACTTTATCGCTCTGTGGTCACAAAAGGAGAGTCCAGCACCGCTAAGCCATCAGTTTTTAAATCGTTCTTTGTTCCGATCTTTGCTTATTGAATCTTGGGCATCAGGTCTGTAGCCACGGGGGGGCATTGGGGGAAGTTCCCCCCAAATTTTCTTGTTACCAGAAAAATTTGTTTTAAAAATATAATAAAAACAAAAATTGTGCTCCCCTGAAAATGTATTTTGCTCCTCCAAACCTCAAAACCTGGCTAGGGGCCTGTTGGGTAGTGACCGAAATAACATCTCAAGTACAAGTGCAAGGATTTTTGCGAGCAGTCCGTGGTGTGACACTTCGCGACACAGTGCGCAGCTGTGAAATTCACAGAGCCCTGAATGTGGACCCACATCGCCTTGGAATTGAGAGAGCACAGATATCAATATATCTGTTTCAGCCATTTTCCGAGAATTCCCCTACAAAAGATTGGCGAGGCAAGACCAACTGGCTGAACCCACAGAAAAGCGGTTCAGAGATCATCCAAGGCCTAGGTGTAGTGAATACACCTCAGACCTTGCTTGGTCTCTTCTCGGTGTGGAGCCAGCGGAACAATCTGAAATTGCTGTTGACCGTGAGGTATTCCAAGTCCTCCTAGGGCAGCAGCCCCCGCGACCCTCCCTAGAGGAAAAGCGGTTATGAAAATGAATGGAATGAATAACATTTAGGTGCTTTCGTTTATTCACCGGTGTTTATAAGTGCTCGCTTAGCGAGTAAACAAGTTCCTTAGACGGCTAGAAATGATCAACACGAACCTACAGATGGTTAGAAATGATTTGTCTATAATTCATGATACCTTCTGCAGGAAATAAAGATGCAAAAGCTGTTTCTAGTAAGTTCACACACCGCCATTGTTGCGTCAGCGTTATCATGCGGCCCGCAGGCTACCTCCTCATGTGGTTATCATGCGGCCCGCAGGCTAAGTCCTCATGTGGCCCACGGAGCAAGTTGAGTTTAAGACCCCTGCTCTACAGTGATTGTGGATGTTGGCAATGAAAAATGAAAGCTATGTTTTCATTAGAAGTGGCTAATCAGTTGCAGATCTAGCCAAATTATTTCTAAAAGATATGCAGTATGGTACTTCCATTGACCCTGATTAAACTGAATGAATGGGTTATTTCATCTGAGGAGTAAGTTTAACACATATTTATTTTAAAAGTCTAAACAGTTATATTACTGCTGTAAAGTTGTAGTGACAATATGCAGTTGATCCAGTTAACATGCTAGTTTGATTTTTCATGATTTTATTCTAAGAATGTGTGTATATTGTTTTTCAGGAATTAAAAGAATTGCAACATGATCCGCCTGCCATATGCAGTGCTGGACCTGTTGGTGATGACAGTAAGTAAATGAACTTGCAACCTGATGACAATTTTGTGATTTTTGCAGTGTGTCGTGCTGTCTTGAGTAGATCTTTTTTATAAATCTTAATCAGCCGGAAGAACATTTCTATTTTTTCATTAACTCTTTGGCGTCCGCTAGGTTTCGGGGATTTTCGGAAAAAAAGCCTAAACGCATGTGGCTTTGCGCGGGAATTTCTCCGGTCCGGTATGCTCTACAGACCCGGTAAAAGTCTCCAAAGACGCGGCAAGTCTTCTAGTCTGCACTCGAAAAAAAATTTTTTGCTTGGGGGGTTGTGAGTTTTTTGTGAGTGACGCCATAAGTGGAGGACTTTTAGGCCACCTTGGCCCACTTTGCCTGGCCTGGGCGCCAACCGTTAGATGGTAGTATTTCACTGAAGTTTTTACTGGAAACTAGGCTACAATCAGAGTCTTTTGATACTTTGGATAACCTGATGGGGTTTCGGGTTCAAAAGTTGTGATGTAAGTTAGTAAAAATATTTGACTAATTAGCTGATTAGATAATTAATCAATTTGTTTATTTTAGATCATAAGTTTTGAACCAGAAACACTAGAAAGTCGATCAAAGGCTCAAAAGACTTGGACTCGAGCCTAGTTTCCAATGAAAACTTAAGAGAAACACTTTGGCCTAGCGGTTGGACCCTAGGCCAGGCAACATGAGCCAAAATGACCCTAAAGCTACTTCACTTATTACGTCAGTCACAAAAAATCTGCAACCCCCAACCAAAAAATTTTTTTTCGAGTGCAATCTTGGTAAGGCAACCGAAAACTACTGTTTTTTTGCGAAAATTGCCAAAACCACCCAGACGTCAAAGTGTTAATCTGTTTGGAAAATCCTGTTTACAATGTAATAAAGTTATTACAGAATTACAATTCAGTTATTTCATGCACAGTCAAGCAATTTCCAAAACGTTGAATGTTGCCCATTTTGAAATCAGGGTTCATTGATTTCAATCAGTGATTTCAATTGTAATTTAAATCAACCAATAAAAATAAAATATCAAGCAAAAAAATAATATGCAATTTTATAGAAATGTGTGATTTCTGTCACATTTGATTCGCAATATAATAGGTTTTCACTTAAGTATAGAAGGCAAAAAGTTCATATGATGACACAAGTTAAAAGCAAGTCAAGTTTTATCAAGGATAGCTTCTATAAGGTCACAAATTTTGTGTCAACTAAATGCAAAAATCACACGTCATGGACTGAAATCACTACTGGTTGCAGACTAAGAAGACCAAACTGTTAGAATGCCATAAGACTTGAATGTGTACACTGACATAAAGTAAAGGTTGTATCTACATTCCATCAAATATTTTAGGCTGTTGACTGTAGACAAAGCAGTTACAGAACATGTTTTTGATGCGTAATAACTGATACCGTATTTATTCAATTGTTAGCTGCCCTTGAACATAGGCTACCTAAGCCTCTGAGATGCTTTTGCGTGCTAGCATGTTTTGCATTTAATTTGCAATCCTGGTAATGATGCTTCACCACTACAACTTTCTTATATACATTATAATCCCAACTGTGACGGATGTGAACGTGATACTGAAGAGAATAGAATGCGAAAAGAGTTTGTTTGTCAAAACGTAGGCAAAAAAGACAGGCGTCATCTGTGCTTTTCGATGAGGTAAAGAAATAAAAAATGTAAGCCACCCTGATTATAAGCCACATGAAATGATGAAAAAAAACTTTATAAACTGCGGCTTACAATCAAATAAATATGGTATATATGTTTTTTTCGATTCATGCATGATGAAGTCATACTTTTTCAGAAACTGAACTAGTGAAGAGCGATGTTACAATAATTATTTTAGCAGGACTTTGAATCAAAAAGCTAGTAAGCTTCTATTTGTGCAAGCTTGCTAACATGCCATGAGTGTAAATGAATTTGCTAAACTGTTTGAGTATTGTCATTTCAATAAATATTTCGTTTTGTAAACCGAAACTGGTGCTGTAAACTGATTGGCATTAAGGGATATTGCAAAAGTCTTCAGTTTAAATGAAAGTTCAGCTGTTTCCAGTTGCTGTACTTGAAGTTAACAAACCACAAAAAAGTTACATTGATATAAACTCTCTAAAATCAAAACCTACAAGGGTCCGTTGGTGACCCCCTAGTTTACACATCAAATCATAAAAATACAAAAATCTGATTTAATTGAAAAAATCCAATTTATATCAACAAATGTGATTTTATTCTTTTTAAATCGTGATTTTTACCAACTCTGGTTGAAATGGTTGAAGGTTTTGCAACATGGGATTAATTTATCGCAATTCAAAGCTCAGGTTTCTGCTAAACATTGTATAGTTTTCAAATTGTCATTGATGGAATTGTGTTTGTCATCTCCTTTTTTGTATGAATTGCAAAGTGCAAGTTCCTTGTGTTACAAACAAGATAATGGTCACCTCTAACAAGTGTGACTTCTCAGTTCAGAACTGACATCAGAGTTGACTAGTAAAAGCAAGCTGGATACTAATGTGCAATGTCTGCTTGAAACTGGTACCTACTCAAAAAACGCATCTTGTTCCTTCATTCTGAGAGACCTCCAATGGATGTAAAGCTTAACATGTTGAAAATATTTACAATTTTGCCACACCTTATGCTGATGCCATTTTTCATTTGAAAAATGTTATGTGCAAGAAAGTTTTATTTTAAGTAAATATATCAAATATATCAATTCATCAGCTTATTGCTGTTTTGCAATCTTCAATTAAAATCTTTGCTTTGAAATTTGTTGGCTTAGTGCAAAAATGTTTGTATATCAACAATTCCTTGAAGGTTCTGAATTTATGGTCAAACTTACCAATAGCAAGTTTTAATCTTTTACATCATTCATAAAAGGCAAGGTATTGGACCTTAAATTTACAAGGTCAGTTTAGAGGTGCAAACATAAGGAAATCAATTCAAACTGAGGACATAACTTAACAAATGCTTGTTAAATCTTCATGAATTTTTATTCTACTTTAGTCAATTTAGTACAATTTTCCTTGAAATCTATAAAAAATTTTACGTTTTTATGGCATCCCCTACTAATTTGGGATGCAATTATCTGATTGCTTTTCTGTGTCATTAATTCAAGAAGATGTGCCAATGAAAGATTCTTGTTTTTTTTTCAGTGTTTCACTGGCAAGCGTCCATAACGGGTCCTGTAAGTAAATCCAGTTTCAAGAAAGTTGCGTCACTTGTTGCAAACATGTATTAATATGGCTTTCGTTTATTGGTGTCCAGATTGCAATGTGCTTGATATTCGACCCTAACATTTTTATGCCTATGAAGTTTTGTAGAATGTGTGTATATGTATATTATGAATGTAGGGAATGTGCTTGAAGTTTCTGAAAATTGTTTTGTATCAGGTTTATAGTTGGATAAAGACCTGTAACACAACGCATTTAAGATCAGTAGCATGCATCTATCATCTGTTAGCAAATTACATGCTATTCTGTTGTTAAGTATGAATTTGCTAACATGACACAGCATCCTTAAATCTGTAAGTAGCTGTGGTATGGACCACCATGACTTGCAAGATGTTTCACCCTGATTCATGCTGTGACTTGTTCTTCTAGTTAGGGTTCCTATTTCCTTCATATTATGTGTCACACAAGGAGATGAGCCAATGTTGTCCATCTTGCTTTTGTAGTAAATATCTTGCTGTTGGTTCTTCCTTGTGTATAATTTTTGTACAATAATGCCAAAGTGCTAATTTCGTATGTTTTTGGAAATTTGCACCTGAGATTTATGCTGTGGTGACTAAATAGCAGAACCTCATTGAATTTTTACTCATGCGGTTTGTCACTATTAGCACCTATACTGCACAAATCTGTTGATTATGGGTATGGTTAGGCTGAGCTCAAAAGTGTATGAACAGTATGGTTTCAAACATCAAAACACAAGTTTGGAATAAGAAGAGAAAATCTATGTGTACAGAATCAGTGTTGATCTGCAGGGTGCAAAAACAAGGCCAATACTATCTAAGGCAGGTCTTAACCAGGGGTCGGGAACCTTTTTGGCTAAGGGAGCCATGTAACCTACATATTTTTTATTGTATTTCCGTGAGAGCCATATAATATTTTTCAACACTTAATCCAACTAACTTACTAGCCAACGTGTGCATTTTTAAGCAAAACCAACAATTTCAACCATTGGAAAATGTCTGAATTTTCTCTTTAATAACATGCTTCTTGCTGTTAATGCGACTTTGGTGTTGCTGATGGGTTTGTAGTCTGGTAGATGGAAAATTACAGAAAACGTTTCATTCGCAACAATCGTATTAAGAAAATATCAAGCGAGCCACATGCCGTCATCAAAAGAGCCACATCTGGCTCGCGAGCCATAGGTTTCCGACCGCTGTCTTAAACTATAAGCATTAGAGATAGACCGGCCGATATTTAGGTTTTACCGATATCGGCATCAGCCAAAACGACCGATTTTATCGGCCTCAATTGGTGGTGAGAAAACGCTGTTATATTCCTCACACATGCAGGCAACTTGCGCAAGAATGAAAGCGCAAGAACAACCAGACAAGATGAACCATGGAGCACGCATTGGCCGTCGCAATCGAAACAAAAGCATCATCATTGATCAGATTAATTAAAAATCATAGCAAAATGTTGAAATTGCTGCAATTTGAAAAAAAATTAGCTCGTAAATCCTGATTTTGGAATGGTTTGAAGAAAGTTAAGGCATAAAATACATCATAGTTTTGATAATGAAGCAGAAAACAAGATTTAAAAATGCATAGAATACATCAACGTATGGTATCTTGGTTAAGGCGTAGAATACATTATAGTTTTGATAATGAAGCAGAAAACAAGATTTAAAAATATCGGCTATCAGTCCATGAATGGCCGATATATCGGTATCGGCCCCAAAAAAAGCCATACCGGTCGATCTCTAATAAGCATTAGGACACCAATCAACGTACGGTATCCTGGTAAGCTTCTATATCATTATCTCATGATGCACAGGCGCGGCTTTTATAATCTTATGCAAAAGAGGTTTAAGAAAAATTTGTTATGTGTTGTAGTTTTAGACAGTAGATAAATTCTTTACAAACTTCAGACAAATACGTGTTTGAGTTGCATGGAGTACGGTCTGGAAAATAATTGACACAAAGTAGGTCAAGATAAAGGATGCAGCATGAAATCACTCATTTTAAGTTTAATGGTAAGAGTGTGTTTTGCTTCTTTTTGGATGGAAGTGAAAAACTTTCAATTTTGCTTCTCTTAAGACTTTTGCACACAGGTAGTGCAGGGTATTTTTTGGAAACAGTTATCATTAAATTTAGGCCTGTTTTATAGATTTTTGATTAAACATTCAAAAATGTTATTGTGAATACAAAAAGTGTGTTCCTGGTTTCGGTATTTCGAGAATGAACAATGCTTGTCAATATTAAGAGGATTATTTTTGTGAAATTGTTAACACTTGACATATTCATCATTAGGCATCCAGTCCTTACCAAGGAGGACTGTTTTTCCTCAGTATACAATTTCCTACCGATTATCCGTTTAAGCCGCCAAGGGTAAGACTCATATACACTGTGGCTATTAATGAGTGTCATTTGAACTATCTGATGCTATTTGAGAAAGCGTGCGAATAATATTTGTCTTCGTGCTTTATCATAATTTTGTTATGTTTGTTGAGTACTGATTTTGTGTTGTATCAATTTGTTTTATTTTCTTGACTTAGGTTAGACATAAAATTAGTCCGAGTTTTTGAAAATCTTACCCCCAATAAAATTCAGTTACATTGATGTTTTTAATCGGTAATTCAGGTACATATCTTGTGAGGGTGTCAGTACAGTATAAAAAAAACTGTAATGCCGAAAATATGAGAACTTCCTAATTCCGTGTTCTGCCTAGTGCTGTGAAACATTTTCCTATTTCTATCAAAAGCACAGGAGGGGACATTCTTTACTATTCAGCTTTAATGAAACGCACTTCCCTGCAAAAAAACTTGTGGTGTTATCGTGAATTTTGGCAAGGTTCGTGGCTGTGAACAAGCATGCGAAAATTGCCGACAGTTTGATACTTTGGATGCTAGTGAATTAAAATAATCAACCAAAAAGTTATTCGTTTGGATGCAGATCAAACCTCGAATACTCGTATCTCACTTAAGAAAGTTGCGTTTTTCTCATGTGTCAAAACTGCAGTATATGTTTTAATTTACTCTGGTTTACTTGGAACGTAGACTTTCTCGTACCTTGCACATGGTCAAAGCGCCAAGGTTCTGACAACATCAGATCTCATTTGCGTTTTTTCGTGAGAAACTGTTGAAAACTTTTAAAATCAGTTCTTTGTTGTGTTACAGGTCGCCTTTACTACTCGCATTTATCATCCAAATATTAATAGCAATGGAAGTATTTGTCTTGACATTCTTCGTTCTCAATGGTCCCCAGCACTAACTATTTCAAAAGGTAACTATATATCATAAAAAAGTGCGCTTGGCGTACATTCCGAACTCCGGTAATATTTCAGTGTGCTGCCTTCCCTGTAAAGAAGCACGTTCGCGTTTGGAAACATTATCTCGCCTGTGTGATATACCGTATTTTTCGGACCATAAAGCGCAGCATCAAAAATTGAATGCTAGCTGTTTTTTCTTTCATACATAAGGCGCATTAAATGAAGGAAAACTTTGGTAAGTTTAATCTGTCATTGCTAGGGCAAGTTTTTATTGATCTTAAAACTAAAAAAATTGATTTAAGTTAACAAAATTTGGACTGAATAAATTATATTTCTTGATTTTATATTAAAACGAACATTTATTAAACGAAAACACACAAATTCTCAACGAAACTTGCGACACAAGTCTATGTGCTATTGCGAAATAACTCTAAGTCTTGCGACAACACTGCAAGCCAATCACCAGGTGGACGAATTAAAGTTTAAAATTATGTAATGTTGCACATTTTCGGCCCTAAAGTTTCTGTCCTATCACATATCAAAATTATCACTCTTTCTCACCAATACTAAAAGAAAATTTTGACTAGTAATAACTGATAATTATAAAAAATTGAGTTTATTTCCCTATACAAAGAATATTGACTTAACGGTAAAAAATTGACTTTTTATTGACCTATCAAATTAAGAATATGAAACTTACTCTTTCTATCCAGAGTTCTTGCAGAAAATCACGTCATACGAGCGTACTACCAAAAAATTGACTTTACTGAAAACACTTGCCCTAGTCATTACGAGGGTGTGTAATCTGTCATACATGCCTGATCCGCTAGACACGAATAGAATAAAATAAAAGTTGTGCGTGGGGTTTGATTCGGTGTGCGCCAATGTAGTCAGGAGCCTTCCGGAGTCATGCGATCTGTGATATGTGCTAGCTACTCTCAGAACCATATACGCTGTTCATTGCAATTGTTGTTGGTTTATTACGTAACACGATGATCTGTTTACAGATACATCGTAAATTGCACCTTTTACCACATAAACTGGTTCTAGATGAGAAAGCACAACCAGATTAGGCGCACCGCATTATAAGGCGCAGTGGCGCACTTTCGATTTTTGAGAAAACTATCGGATTTTAAGTGCGCCTTGTGGTCCGAAAAATACGGTAATTGGAAAGATTGCACAATGGAACTTCGAAATAACATGTATCGTGAGTAAAAGTTAACATTGTTTTTAATAATATGTAAATGATCCCTTTGGGTTTACTATGTGAAATTAGACTGAGCAACTCATCCAATTTTGCCCAAGCCGCAAGCATTTTCTTTTGGCGCAGTTGTTGGGTGTGGTTATTTATCATTTTGTAAAGTCGTAACTTGCCTGGAAAACTTGATGTTATTCGCCTCTTTAGTGCACAATTGAGGCGTATGTTTGGTCGGTCGATTGTCAGAAAATATTGCACACATTTACATATCCGATAGGTTGTACCTTTTGGGATTACACAGGAAAAGTGAGAGTTCTGGTATTTAACGTATAGGCTAAAATCCTTTTGCAATTTTGCAATGACGCATGAAAACAGTTAGTTACGCAGGAAAGTTTAGAGTTCTTTTATTGAACGTACAGGCTAACGACTTCGAAGCGTCGACGCCTCGTTAGACTCCTACCCGAGGTTGCCGCATTTCAATCGCTTCGTGTTATTGGAGTCATGCATTACATTTTGCTGCAAATGTTCTAGTAAAGAGAGTGAGGTGCCATTCCTCGACGATAAATGTGTACTAAAGTCGATTTCGTATTGTGCAAATTGTGCGTGTTCACTTCATATTTCTTTTCTCACTTGTAGATTGTGGTAGGATTCTACATACATTGAGGTTGTTTAAAATTAGGCACATTTATGGAGACTGTTTCTTTATATACTTGATCATAAGATGTCCAGCATCGTAGGAGTATGACGAAGAAATGATAATAACAAGCAGTAAACAGGCAAAGGTTTCCTAAAACAACACATGAAATGCTGCTAAGCGTACACGCAGAGTACGCGAGTCTGCGTGACATTAACCATTTGGTTAATGGATTTACCATTTCAAATAGCGGGCATTGACCATTTATTATTTCAAATAGCGGCCC
>JGI24022J15233_10011119_pt1 | contig 10248 bp, 3 predicted proteins | sample Ectturendosymbi2_FD_15233 | JGI IMG/M metagenome (IMG submission 15233)
CGGGCCACTGTAAACTCTGTGGCGGGCCACATTTGGCCCACGGGCCGCTATTTGCCCACCCCTGCAATAGATGGTACCCTTCAGATTTCATTGTGGAACACAGGTAATTGTGTTCACATAATCCACATAATGTTACACAGCTGTCTGCTTGTAACAAAGCAGTAACATCGCAATTACCAAAAAAATGAACTAGATTTTAAATTATTAGTTGCTTGAAAAGATGCTTTTCCAAGAGGTTTCAGAAATATATCAAGCTTGGTTAAAACACATAGTAATCATCGTAAAAGCATCATTACGGGCTAAAAACAAATTAAATCTATAAAACTTTATAAATTGCACGGATGGGAAAGCACATGCTACATGAAGCAATGTTTGTTTCTTCAGAGAAAACATTTGCTTCCTTAGCAATGCCTGTTTTTTCCTTTGCCTAATAAATGATTGCAATCATTACTTGTTTTCAAGGTACATTACTATAATCATAATCATCTCAACAACAACACTAAGCTCAATTTCGTTGTGCTATAATCATCTCAACAACAACACTAAGCTCAATTTTGTTTTGATTGTTGTTAATTAGAAAAAAACAACAAATACATTGGCTTCACACAGTGATTTTTTATCACAGTATATACATGTCTTGGGCAAGCAACCTAAACTACACTCATACTTCAATACAAGTCAATTATCTAACACAGAGGTCGCCAATGTGGTGCCTGCGGGCACCAGGTCGCCGGCAAGGACCATGTAGGTTGCCCATGGGCCTGTTCTGAAAATAACATTAGCATGATCAATGTCTTCACATTAACAAATGTCGATACTAAAATAATTGAAGGTGAATTGAGCAAAATTTTTGTTTCAGATGTGTGTATCAAACTAGTAGCCTTTCGCATTAATCGGTTTACAAGAAGTAGCTCGCAGTTTCAAAAAGGTTGGTGACCCCTCATCTAACACAACACTTTCAGAGAAACCTAGTAATGCTTATTTAACCAGTTTGTCAATAATTAACTGTATTAATAAAAAATACATAATAGCAACACAAAAAAACAGTAACTGCTGTAACAAGGCACAATGTAAATTCACATGAACTCAAAAGAATCAGCTCACCGGAAATGCTCTAATTCTCATTTTAGTGTCCTTTTTGGTTGTCAGTTTTGACATAGTGTTCTTTTCAGCGAATTTTCCACAAATCAAACAGGTGTACCAAGCTCAGAAATTGCACATTTTAATTACAACACAAGTGTAACGCTATCCTGCAAAAAGCACAGTTGTTATTCTGTAGCCATCACTCATGTTTATTTCTGCCAAACATAGATCTCACAACTAAGCCATTGTCTTTGTCACCTTGTGTAAAACTTAGCAGCATTGAAAACATTGCTTATGCTATTCATCCAATGATGTGAAACTGAAAACCATTTTATGGTGCCGCTGTTAAATGTAAGTTTTTTTGGTACCCCAAGAAAAATCAACAATTATCATGTACCTACAGGTTTTCACTGCTTTCTTAGTACTTTTTCATCAGTAGACAAAGATCAAAATGACCACAGAAAATGATTGCTTGATTAGAATTATTTTCTGGCAAATGCCACTTCCTTTCCTTAGGTGACATTTGTCAGTCACAGAACCAAGTAACAAAAGAGAAACACAATTATCAAGATGTCACATTATGCTTAGAGCAGTGGTTCTAAACCTTTGTACCACACCTACCTTGTCCTAAGTAATCATCCTGAGTTTAAAGCCCCCTGACTTTACACGAGTAAATTGGACAGAACACCGCCTCATTAAAAAACTTCCCTTGTTGTAGATGGCGTAAGTGCTCGCTCTCCCCTGAAAATTGGTTGATGCCCTCCTCCAGAGGTGTGCAGCCCCGATTAAGAACTACTGGCATAGAAGCTGACTTGTAACAATATTAACTTGTTATGCAGAAGGATCTTGTCACTCACGGTTACAGAAAAACTGATATTGTGAAGTTAATTCCATTTCTCATGTGTTACAGCTGCCACATGTGCCAACCTCAAGGACCAATATTATCAGAACACCACTAAATTTGTAATCATGATCAAACGTTTTTGCTTTAGGAATTAATTTATCAAAAGCTTATTGTAAAAAGGCAAAAAACAGGCTTACTGTAAAAGGCAAAGAAACAAGGTTTTGACCAGGCTGAAAAACTGAAAATAATTTCAACACACATTTGACTCTAGTCAAAAGAAAGAAGATTGCAACTAGTCACAAGTTTAATTTATTCAAACATCTGCTGAAGGCAGATTTTATGCAAGATTCTTGCTTCAGCCCTTAACTGACTCCAGAGTCCACAAAATTTGAGAGTGAGCAGTTTTCACTGAAATGTGCTTTTTATGTAGTTTGGCATTAAGAAAAGTTCAAACACTGTTCATGCCAATGGCAGTGTCGCCGATTTAGTTTCTCCACACCTCTCATGTCACACACAAGTTGCTGCACTAGCCTAAATTGTAAAAGCATACAATTGTGGTATCCCCCAAGGTTCTGTTTTGGAATTACGTCTTTTTTTATATGTATCTGAAACATCTCTTCAATAATTTAAATGTTTGTAGGCAATAACATCCCATTATGCTTATCCAGAATTCCACTTGGCTGCACAACTATTTCACATGATTTGTGATTATTTAATCAAGGTCGCTAAAATCTCAGTTATTAAGCACTGAAAACCTCAATCACAAAAAATTGGAAGTTCTGATAACCTGTTGTTCACCAACCTTTGGTTATCCCTACTTAGACATTATTAGTTATTGTAGGATCTTATATTGGAAACTAACAAAACTTCTGGCAAGAGTAAAGGAATTTAAACAAGTTTTACACCTAGTACCCTGATAAGCATTGCTTATTCTGTATTGCAGCCATATTCTACCTCTACTTCATTAGTCTTGTTGTTGACAATAATTGTTCTTTAGTCAACTTTGATGTTTTCAAAAGCCTGCAAAGTACAGTAGTAAAATGAACATAGTGTTTATGAAAATTCGGTGTGAAGAAAAAACAAAATTTATGAATTTTAGAAAACTGTTTATATTTTACCATAAATATGATAAAATGGCATAGGAACCAATTTTAGGTTGGTGTACCACCTAGTGGCTGTTTGCTCAACATAGGAAAAATGGCTCATTCACCCTGGATTGATTTGGTAGGCTTATCAAACCCTAGTCAAATGTGGTGACCATGTGATACCTACGTAAGCACACGTTGGAGCACTTTCCATGCTTCAGTAGCTTCATTTTTGTGTGTGAAATGTCAAAAGGTGCGCTTGCGGTCAACCTCGCTCTTTTCGATTTTGCAAAGAGAGTGAGTTCAGATCACGCAGACCCGACGTTATGGTTAGTGTGAGGTGGCTTATGCATGCTGACCCGACATTGTGGTTAGAGGGGGCTAAGCACCAGGTGGCTGTAAAGAGCTGAAAATCATTCAGCGCATGCTTCTATGGTCGTGTTAGCAGTATACAACATAAGTACTTCAGGCCCAAAACTTTTTTGTTATGAGTAATTCAGTTCAGACATATATGAAATCTACATTATCCCCTTTTCATCAAAATTGCATGATATGATATTAGAGTACAAAGTAACTTTGTGAGTGCTCAAATTGCTCAATGAGAGTTACATTTTCAGTGTAGTTTTTGTGATAAACTTTAGTTGAAGCACAGTATATTTTTTTTTATTTTTGAAAACAGGGTTCAGCACACCCGACATGTTGGTTAGTGTGACAAAAATTGAACGGAAGTATTCAAGGGTTAAAGCCATATCTCAAGAAGTGGATGAGCTAGAAAACTGGTTTTTGCTTTGAAAGATGTAGAATTACCACTTTCTTAGCTTCATGAAGGAGTTCCTTCCTAAATATTAATGTATGTAAAAAAATGTCATGAGTAAAAACATTTCAATAAGACTCATACATGTCTGTTGTGTGAATCTGTACATTTTTCCATTTGGTGGTCTTATCATAACCTGGGTTGCAACTTTTCTGGTTTCAACATATATCTGATAGCCAACTTTTCAGTCTGGCCGATTCAGTCTGGCCATTTCGGTCTGGGCTGTTTCAGTCTGGGCCATTTCTGTCTGGGCCGTTTCAGTCTGGGGACATTTCGGTCTGGGGACATTTTGGTCAGACTATGAAATCTTGCAGAAATCTTACATGTTCACATTTTAATGCAAACATACTTAAATCAACGAGAAGTTTTGTTTGAAAAAACTACAAACATGATTCAAAGATCCAACAGTTACAGCATCAACATATGATTTTCATTATCATCAGCAAGCAAATTAAATCATTATCGACATTTTGCAATTCAATACAAATTCTTCAAACTCATAATTACAATTCAGATTTAATCCCAATCATGACTCCTCAAAGGGAGTTGGTATAACAGCAGCTAGAGTGACATTTCGCCAGCCTATAACCATTTAAATAAATGAATGTAATAAGTTGTTCATGTACAGAAATGTCGTGACCGAAATGTCCCCAGACCAAAATATCCCGTGACCAAAACAGCCCAGACCGAAACGGCTCAGACCAAAACAGCCAGACCGAAAAGTCCTGTTCCGCATATAATCTAGCAACCAGCTGAAAATCTCTAAACTTTTTTTGACTAATTTCTTCTCTCGATTGGTATATCTCCTTCTCCGTTTACAAGGATCAGTTACAAGTGATTGTCCCCATGCCTTGCAGTATGCTGATGACAAAAGCTCCAGCCCTATCTGACAGCTGATATTGCTTGCACATTCTTGCCTTGTTAGTCCATTGTTTGACAGTTTTGGGATGTTGCATGACATAGGTCCATATTTCCCGACATTTTTTTGCTTGCGGCACCCAACAGCAAATAAATACAATTTGTGGTACCCAGTAGAAAGCCCATAGCAATTTTCATTAAGGTTTGATGACATTTTGAAAATCGTTTTTTTAGTATTTTTTGAAATAGTATTTTTCTGCATTAACATGCAGTACCCTTAAGTCTTATGAATGGCACCCTAGATCAGTTGGGAACCACTGACTTAGTTGCTATCTGTTGGTGCAAAATTGAAGCTTCAGGCAGCTATGCTACAAAACTACCCACCTCACTGCTGAAATTGGAAATAAAGGTTCAGGGAGGATTTGCTGTTCTGAACTCGATGGTTAAGCATATGCATCTAATGCAGAGATTGGCATAGGAAGTCATTAAGCATCTTATCTGAACCTTGCATATGAAGGGCTGATTGGAATGTCATCATCTGCACATCTATAAGATAAGTGCAATCTTCTGCAGGCATTCTCAAACAATGTTGGGTAACTATTTGTCTTCTTTGGTAGTATTCGCAGACATCAAAAGGTTTCTCTAGGTCCTGTAAGATGCATGTGCCAAAGTTCGTTTGGCTCTGAATTACTTCAAGGGTACTCTGTAAGTTTGCTTAAGGTTATCATTACTTTTGGTAAGTTAGTTGCAATGGTTGTAATGATGCTGTGCGTAGACACTGCACCACACCCAGGGTTTTTTAAGGCTTCACGTTGGTGACCATTAACACATCGGCTGCCCATCTATGAATATATCATACTTGGAAATCAGGGAAAAACCAGGCATATTTCGGCTGACTTACTGACCGCATAGCTCCTCAGCCGATTGTGCTAGAGAGCTGTTCAAACCCTCAAAAGACTCAGCAAGTCTTTGAGTCTGCAGTCACTATAAATTTTTTTGGTTTTGGATTTCGGCTATTTTGTGAGTGACATCATAAGTAAGGCAGGTTTTTGGCCATTATTGGCTGCTGGTACCTGACCTGGGCTCAACCGCTAGATGGAAGTATTTTGCTCAAGTTTTCCTGGGAAACTAGGCTAGAATTTTTTTTCTTGGGTCTTTTGAGACCTTAATCAACTTTCTAGCGTTTCTGATTAAAAAATTATGATCTAAAATAAACAAACAAAGTAATTATCTAATTATGAGATTAATTACTTTGCATATTTTATATCATAATTTTTGAACCAGAAACCTTAGCAAGTCGATCAAAGAATCAAAAGACCCAGATTTTAGTCTAGTTTCTAATAAAAACTTGAGCGAAATACTACCATCTGGCGGTTTGGGCCTAGGGCCAGATGAAGTGGACCAAAAAGGCCTAAAACAACTCCACTTATGACATCACTCACAAAAAAACCAAAACCAAAATAATTTTTTTAATTGCAGACGCGAAGACTTGCCGAATCTGTTGGGGGATGGATAGCTCTCTGTGCAATTGCCGCCGGAGATATTCCTGCACAAAGACACATGCAAACTGCTGGATTTTAGCCTTAGGCTACTGGCATGGTAGGTGTTAAGACATTTTCAGAGACCACAACTATTTCATCTGAATACTGAGATGGTCATCAAGCAAGGTTTTAGTGCATTTTGGTGGTGGTTATGCAACAAGATTCTATTGTATTTTGAAAGAACTTTGGAAAAATGAGAGAAACAAGACCAAAATGATCTCTCAAATAACCTTGAAAAACACTGACTACACTAATCTTCCGTGCAGTTCTTGAGCAACTTCACAACTTCTCTGGCAATATCTACAGCTCTGTACAAAAGTTAAGGTCACAATCAATAAATTGACATAACAGGAAAGACTATCATAACTTGCAAAAACATGCTTATGACATGCCAAACTTCAAAATTGCAAAGTAAATACTACTGTTTAACCCTGTAATGCCCGTGCTGGCCACTACGCTGGCCACCACGCTTCTGGCCATAACTCGCCAACCACTGGAGCTAGGGAGCTGTTCAAACCCTACAAAGATCTGGAAAGTCTTCAAGTTTCGATTTTAAAAAATGGGAAATTTTGGATTTCAGTTTTTTGTTGATGGCATCATAATTAGGTTAAGTTTTGCAGTTTTTTTGGATGACATCACTGGCCTGGCGGACACAATGAGCCTGTTTCATGGATCAAAGTTGTACTTGATTCTAGGCTATAATATAAGCCTTTAGACCTTGATCCACTTTCTAGCAGTTCTGGTTCCAAAATCATGGCTCAAAGACCACAAATTAATTAATTCCATTGCGGATTATACATGTTATAACTTATAAGTACACCTTGACAATGAATGAGGTTAAGAAGCAAGCAACTGTGAATTTTTTGTTTCTTGACAAATAATGAACTGCACATAGAATTAGGAGTGCTACTACATGCTAGTAACCAATAGTTTTGTGCTAAGATAATTAAGCAAACTAAAAGTTAAGACTATGAGCAACTTTAGTTTGTGTTTTTAACTCATGGAAATCATGTATAATTTTCCACTTCGAAATTATAGAAGTTAAAACTGCAAAGTATACTGTGGTGAAGAGCACAGTTTTGATGAAGTGTAAGCATATATTATTGGGTGGACTGCGGAAACGCCCAGGTACTACGGCAAAGTGCTTCTTTGATATTAGGGTCTATGAGTGGTTAAGTTCTGTTGGTAGGTAACTTTCGAAGTGAAACAGGTAACTAAAGCAAACTGTGTTAGCAAAATCAGTCATGAAACTAAAAAACAAAGTCAACCAGAAACTGACAAAATTGACAACCAGTTGAAATATATCTCTACATTGTCACAAAACACACATGATGCTATCACATCAAAAAATACCGTTGGATTTTGATGAGCAATAGAAACAAAGAGCATATAATTGCTTAAGAAAGAAAATTAAATATATACCAGATGACAAACTATCATACGTTCTGACAAGTACCAAATTCATACTAAAAACCTGCACAGACTCACCAAGTCCACCAAACTCACACCTGGAACTGTACAAATACTTAAAACAGATCACAATGCATTGCAGGATTACTGCTTATACAGTATAAAGAAACTTGACAATCACCTTTGGTACTTGTCACAATGCTTAGTCTGCTTGTCATTCTTAGCGACTCTGTTCCCCTGAGTGAAAAGTGAGCAATGTCAGCAATGGCTAAGGCACTCCTTTGTTACCCCAAGGTAATAAATTTGTTCTAATACAGATGCCTCTTCTGACCGACAATGTTTCACTTGTTGCAAAGATTCCTGGACACTACTTCAGCTCCTGAATGTAGACCATAGTTTTTAAAAGCAGACCCAAAGCCTTGGCAACAAAATAACAGTTATATTACTGTTCACAACTTTTTCAAGAACCTAAATGCTGCCAATGACACTTCAAAACGTGCCGCTGGTCTGCTAACAGTGTGTAACATGGGAAAAGTTTCAAGAAGTAGAAAGCAGCAAGTATAGTTAAGAAGCATTGTCAGCAGGGCTGTGGAGTCGGAAGTCTCATCATCCGACTCCGGGCAATTTCGAATATCCGACTCTGGACCGACTCCGACCTTCAGCTGTATTAGTTACTTAAAGTGATTATTTTTTTCAGATAAGTTCATAAACCCTACTTGCACTTTTTAAGAATACGGAAACTTGTTTTAAAACTATGTAGGCCTACATGAATGTTCATCTCTCACTTTTGCAAACTATGATCAAACAGGGGTTAGTCTTTCATTTTTGCAAGAAAGAAGTACTCGACTAAACTGCCACAATTCAAACTATCAGAGAACGCTGATAATTTGATTAAAAGAGATACTTTGCAAACAAGTAAAATGAAAAAATGCGTGCATCCCACTGGTGTGCAAGTGCACATATTGCGCAACGCGGTTGAAAAACGCGCTTGGGCATACTATCTCAAATGATTTCATTGACACAACATTTTTGCAGTCGAACGCTGCCAAGCTTCAGCTCTGCTGAATGCACATGTGTTGCTATCTTTTTCCTTAGATGGCCAAATGAACATGTTACAAGTAAGCTCTTATAGGCTACAGGTGAAAATCCACGAACTACCAAACCAAGAAAGAATTTTTAGCTTAACCACTTGGTAGCATTCACTTTTCTCTTCATTATCTAAACAGTTCATACTACCCTGCCTTCAGTTAGGTACAACAACCTTGCAAGGTGTAACAATTAGTCGACATGGATTTTTTAATACAAAAGTTGCAATATAATGGCTGAGCTCAACATAAATTACTGTTACAAAAATCACTGCAGTTTAACTTCAAAGCGACTGCGATTGGAATTGTATGATAAAATAACCAAAACTCATTTGTATGTTTTAAGGAATATTTGTTCCTTTTAAGAAATTTATTTGTACGTTTAATGTTTGTACGAAGTTTGCTACTATACGTAGAAGGCCAAGCGAAGCAACTGTGTTGTTTCAATTAATTGGATCAAAGCATTGCAAAGCAGTTGGAGAAGTATGACCAGAAACCAGATGTCGAGATTATCGTTCGCTGTCAGACAGTTACCGCGCTTCGCCCACACTGCGCGACAAAAGAGCATGACAACCTGGCAACGTGACAAAATCCGAGTGTCTATTCTATTGGGATTGGGGTCATAGCGCGTTTTTATTTGAGTTGCCGCTTACTTGCTGATCGAATCAGACTGTGGAGTGCCGAGTGTGGACAAGTCAGTCAACATCAGCACATATTTGCGGTGCTAAGTCCTTGTGCAAAAACATTTAAATCAAATGTAGGCAGTGGCGACTCGGCACTCGGGATCAGCCCGATTCTTCAACTACGCTTTATAATGTAGAACGCGAGCTGGCTTGCTTTGCATATTTGTGACACCAACCACTTCACTGATTAAAGTTGTTAACTCGGGCTCTTTCCATTGGGTCTTGTCAGTGTTCATATATTTTCGTTTCATGTTGAACCTCCGTATTCACTTTGCAAGTGACGTAAATCAAAAAATATTTTTTGTAGCAAAGCAACGGTTCTCACGACTACGTTTGCTCGTGCTTTACTCGGGCTAATCCGTCAGAACCTGAGATTTTTTTAAAGTTATGTTATTTGCAGCAATGGATTTGCATACAACATTTGAATTCCAATCTAATGGACGGTCTCCATTCGAGAATAATTTCAAACTAACGATAAATAGTCTGGGAATTCGGGCTAATATGAATTAGCCTAGTACGCACAGGACTAACTGGCGTTGTCATTGCTCTGTGACATGCGATGCGTAACAATGGAGTTCTCATGAGAACTTCTCCTTGCTTGTTCATTGTTGCATAACTAACATCACAGAGCAACGATAGTGCCAACCAGAATGAAAGCAAATGGAAATTTCAATGACGCAAACCTCGAAAGGTTGCACTGACTCAGCAAAAGTTGGGTGATGAGTCCGAGTGTTGCTGCTGACCTGGAATCGCCCCTGAGTGTAGGCATGCGAGTTAGTGTGCTGCAGCCATTCTGAATAGCCATGATCATCTTTTGTTGAAACGTTAAGCTGCTTAAATTACCA
>JGI24022J15233_10011121_pt1 | contig 10248 bp, 7 predicted proteins | sample Ectturendosymbi2_FD_15233 | JGI IMG/M metagenome (IMG submission 15233)
ATGTTACGTCATAGAGCGGTTTATGGGGACAATTGTGGAGTGGTATGAGTATTGCCCACTACTTGCTGCAGTCGGAGGGCTGCCCATCCTAAGAAAGGGACAAAGTAACAACTTGGGTTTCCAAAATTTGGCAAAAATGCAAAATTTATCGGTCGATTTCTGGTCTTAAAAGAAAATGTGGTTTTATGCTGAAAAGTGATATCAAAAGCTGCCCTTCCGCGACAGACCCCTTTTTTCCAGGCTAGATGCACCCCTGGTAGACTCTAGCTTCCAATTTACTTCTAACACACCTTTTTTCAACTCTGCTCTTAACAAAATAAATCTTAACCATTATCTTCGATATGCTTCGTTGTATTTTCAGACGAAGTTGTTTAATGTGTGCTTTTTCTTCACTGTGCTCAGAAATTACAACCTATTTTGTACAAACTTTGTCAAATTTTTTCCTATAAAAACGTTGAGAACCAATCATGAATTTTGTGTGGCAAACTTGCCATATCATAATGAAGATGTGAAAAAATTTAACGAAAATTTTCAATGCGGTCATGTGTATCCGAGGCGACAAAGGTACCCCACATTTCTAGTTTTTCATTTCGTGCCAAGTTTGGCCCAAGATATCTCACAAACCTTTTGATATTTTGCAATAAAATTTTCAAAGGTCAAAGAATATTTTATCAGCAACAATCCTTCCAAATAAGAGCGAAAACTATCAAGAAGTAAAAGCGTGGCGAGGTTTGAAAATTTTCGACAATTTGTAGCAAGAGCTAGAAACAGTCAAATTTGGGGGTCCATGACCTTTGAAGGTTACAATGTAGACAATTTTTCAATATTTGGCAAAGTTACTAGCACACCTGAAAAATTGGGGTTGTTCACTAATGTAGTTTGGCAGTAATAAGGCTTTCAACATGGCCAAATATGAACAATTTGCACCCCCCGGCTACGACCCTCAACTAAAAAGCTTTATAATCATGCCATTTCTTGACAGATTACATTCAAATTTTGCAGATGTTCATCATATGGGGTAATGACTATTTGAGTTAAATTTCAGGAAAATTGGAGGGTGCCCTGAGCACTTTCTGAGAATTGACACGGAATGGCCCAGCTCACAATATTAAACAAATCAAGCCTAAAATTTCTTTAACAACTGGCACATATTAATCATGTCCCAGACTGCAATGTGCAGCGACAGTGGCTACTTCAACAATGTCACAGCAAACGTCTACAAAAGTGTGTAGCAGCAATTAAAAACATGCAGAAGTGAACACAACATTTGAAGCAAACTTGAAATGACGGCTGAGAAATCACTAGACCCCTTGCACATAGAATTAATCAGCAGTCATTATTGTATGTTATTCCACTAACTTATCACTATGAGCACAAAACGTTTCACTACAACATGCATGAAGCTGAATGTACAATTCAGACTTCAGTGGGCATTTGCAACCGCTTTGATCGCTGTCTACAAGTTTTCAAAAAAATCAAAAACATTTTCTAGCAGCCCTTTAAAAGATTTCCCATTTTAAGACTGCCTGAAAAAATAATTCAAAATGTGTCTTTTTATGAATGCCAGGCAGAATCAATTTTAGGAGAATGATTGCACAGTTTGACCTGTATAAAATAATTAACTCAAGACTACTGGCAAGAATAGGTTTGGGGCTACTCAGAAAAACAAAAATGTTACAAAGCGACATCACCAGGGCTTGAAAAAATGTAAATTTCCCGGGAAGTTCGTCACAATTTCCCGTGGGCCGCAAGTTGAAGACGATTGCACCTTTGTGACGTCGCAAAAGAAATTTGTTTTCTTGAAAACGTTGCACTCAAGAGCCATAAGTATCACTGCGTACACATAGATCAACTTGGATTGCTTCAGCCTACTAGCATCGGTTCACATTCAACGTGTAAACAGTTGCATCGCCGCAGTGTACCATGCTGCCGCTCGGCACGCGAAAAACAGATACCGGTATTAAAGGAGTGCAAAACCGATATAAGCGGCAAATCTTCACCGCGAAGTGGCAAATTCTCAAGCCTAATCCTTCTTTAACCCGTTTCTAAAATTTGTATTTTGTGGGCACTAAAATTTTATTTTTCAATTTACAAGGAATTTTTTACTGCATTAGAGTTTTCGATAATTTATTTAGGTAATATGGACCGCATACATGAAGCTTCGCAACAATCGCCAGCATATGGAAAATCGTAACACGGTTTCTAACGACCTTAGTTTATAGACCATTAAGAGACTTCTAGATACCAAACTAAAGATATCCTATTGATAATAAATTTTAATAACCTCTAACACATGTGTAACGGCCAGATTGTACGTAACTCGCACAGCCGGGTCAAGCAATTCATACTATCAAGTTGCGTAATTTCGGCATGCCCGCAGCTCCTGCGCAGTATAAGCCAGTGGTTCTCAACTTTTTCGCTGAAGGGAGCCAAAGCAAGATCTACGATTTTGTGAGAGGGTCGTACTAAAAAATTGTAACGCAAGTCAATTCACGCATTTTGTTTTATTGCAGAACGAAGTCTGTTACACAAAACATTAGAGGTTTTATTCATAGGCGCAACCAGGGTGAGCCTATGGGGCCATTCCAACCAAATTTTTAGAACATATAGTCGTTTAGTGCTTTAACAGGCGGTATCCCAAACAAAATAGTGTTAACAGTTCTCCCCCCACAATATTTGGGCTGGGTACGCCGCTGGTTTTATTGAAAGACTGCTGAGCTGAGAGCCGCACAAAAAGTGCTTGGGAGCTGCATGCAACTTTCAGAAAAGTGGTTTTAATTTGCTAGTGGTGCAGCATTTGAAGAGATTGTGGCGTCGTGTTTCAATGATTGTTGCGGCCAGTTCGGTGGTGACAAAATTGGTTTAACCGATGCGACCTGTAGAATGATATTCAGACGGTGTTAAAAGTTTCTGTTGAGTGAGCGTTCTGCGCATGAATGCATCTTTTGAGTGCGAATGCGCAGTTAACAGAGTGGCCTTGTGAGTGGACGCTGGTTTGGGCACGAGTTGAACATTTTTGCTATAAACTTGATCGCGTTAAAGCTTTTTTGCATATTGTGTTACTTTCAGCAACAGAAGGTCTGCAGTATTGTCTTTAGCAAATGCCGTAGCCATAATTATTGGGATTTTTGTGCTGCCTACACTAAATTATACTTATTGCTTCATCATATACAAAGCCAAAGATGCAAAAGTCAGCTTTAAGAATTAGTATCGACTGTCTGTGACTACATGTTCATAATAAATAACTAACAAATTTTATGGAACAAACCCAAAAAATCCCGTTTAAAAGTGCTGGTTTTCGTATCGGCATCCTGTAATGTATGCTGTAACAATTTTATGCTCATTCAAAAAAATTAAGCTCTAGCTATAAATGTAATGCCATTCCAGAATGACGTCGTGTTTCAAACGTTGATTGTTGCGGCCAGTTCGGTAGTGGCAAAATCGGTTTTTAACCCATCTGACCTGTAGAACGATATTCAGATGGTGCTAAAAGTTTCTGTTGAGTGAGCGTTTTATGCATGCACTTTTCAGGCTCGAGTGCGCAGTTACCGGAGTGAGCTTGTTGTGAGTGAACGCTGGTTTGAGCGCGAGTTGAGCATTTTTGAATGGCACTACGTTCCGGAATAGCATTCGGAATGCAATACTGTTTCGATTATTAACCTAATAAGGTAACCACTAACCAAAGCAGTCGTACAGACAAGTAATAACAATCTGAATGTATTCAAAAGCTTCCAGCTGATGCTAGCGCCACCGTCCACTCTGCAATCTAACGCAATGAAGTTCGCTCGCATAAACGCACGTGGTTTTAAGGGCGCGTTGGCCTCAATGTTTTCTGACTACATGTGTCATGATAGCAGCAATATTAAAACTAACAGCTTTCCGTCGCCATTGCGGGTCTACAACACGCGACCAGGTTCACCAAAAAAGGCAGACCTTGTCTCAAGCAAAGCCAAAATAAACAAGATAGCAGTGCTGAGACATATAGGTTACGCATACAATAAAACATGCATAACCAAACAAAAATAAATATTAAAACTTGTCAGAAATATCGATAAAATGCAATTCAGATTTTTATAAGCAATTTCTTTCCCCGTAAATACACTGTCGTACATTTATTTCTTATTAAATACATCAAAAATTTTAGGGTAACAGTAAAATCTTTGCACCCTGCATGGTCACACACTCCCGTCCGAATAGATTTGTAATGAATATGCAGCTCAGACAATGTTTAGCCAGAGCCAAGCCTTTCAGACTGAAAAAAATTGAAAAGAAAAAACCAGATTTTGATTAGTATTTTCAATTTTCAAAAAAAGCCAAGTGCGTCAAAAAAGCCTGAATTTCAAAATTTGTTTCCAAAAATGCCAAATTGGCAAACCAGCACGCAACCAGCGACTGCATGAGACCACTATTGTTAGGTAGGGGTAACTGTTGTGTCACAGGGCCAGGTATTGGACCACCGTGACTGAGCAAGGAAATTCGTACAGACCGTTTTGTGGTTTGCTTGCAATTCTTGGCGTATTATTTAGTTTTACTTGACTTGCAGCTGATTAATTTCCCGCGAGCATGTACGATTTCCCGGGAAGCTCCTTCCCGATTTCCACACTTTCTGCAGCCCTGGACATCACAACAGTGCATTTCAATCTTTCTGTGGATACTAAGGATAGGACACCATATTGTCTTCCTGATGCAGAACATCACCTTGCAATAACAGTTTTCCAAAATAATGTTTGCAAACGTTCACATTAGTTCAATATGAAAAATCAATCAACTCACTCTGAGTCTGGTTCAGATGGAGAAGATGCCCATACAGCTCTTACACCTGCTTCGCAAATTCGAGTTCGTTGTGCATGTCGACTAAAAAAATGGACTGCAGAATGAAAACGCTCATAGATTTTTTTTAAATGCATACAGTTGCAAAATGTAGAAAAGCAGCATGAAACACATACAGTTTTCACAATGAAGCTGCCTGCTTTTAATTTTGTACTTACTGAGCATTAAAATCAAGCTCTTTATCGTGGTATCTGTGTCTGTAGCGATCATGACCTGTAAATGGTCTGTCATCATCTTGACAGTGAATGCCATTTTTTGACCCTCGCTCCAGGAATTTTCTGCCAACACACCAAAAAATGTACTCAACAAAAGATTAGTTGTTGGCCATTCATACAAATGCAAAAACCATCAAGATTTTTAAGCAATCCTAAATCATGCATAAGACTGTGGCATTGTTTAGTTAGGAAAATAACAACAGCCTTAGTTTGCAGAATGCTGTTGTAGCAGACTGCTGAAGGCCTGTCTGCATGCTTCAAATATTATAATTTTTTACATTAGACCTATGTTAATATTACACAACCTTACCCTAGCTTACTGCAAATGGATATCTTGAGGTCTCAAGACTGAGCACTGAGTTTTAGCATCTGACTGATAATAAGACAGTGCAAATAAATTGGTCTGTTCACTGATGTTTATTGAAATTATTTACAATGATACTGCCATTCCATGTGCCAACTAAAATGGGATCATTACTGTGCAAGCAGACTCATGGCCTGAAAAATATAGGAAATGTAATGGTTAAATCACAGTTGTTATGACAAGCATACACCAAATTGATTGACAGAGTTATGAATCTATGCAATGTGTTCTACAATCATTGAGGTCTTTTAGCAATTTAATAAGAGATCGACACAATCCAATTCAAAATCTAGCACCTATTGTACGAAAATTCCATGCACCATGATGAACAAATTTGTTCTAAGCATGTATTAAGTTTGACAGATGACAAGTATGAATGTAGATCTTGATACAATTTCCACTTTATGCCATTTATATGTATATATATTCATAACCTCATTTTGGTAGGTTTTCATCATCTCATATATATTCATCATCTCATGTTGAATTTTATTGATTTAATTCTCAGATATTAAGGTTACAGAGAAAGTTTTACTGGTTATCATGTATCAATGAACTCATGGGTTATCATGTGTCAGTAGACTCAGCTTCTGTATAACTCAATTCTTTTCCCTTAGCAAGCACTTCATTTTTCGCAACTTCAACATCAGACAAAGAACACACCAAATACCTTTCTTTGTAATTCCTGCCTTGTTTATCTCGGCTTGTGCTGCCATCAGGACTTCTTGATCTTGATCTGGAATATCGTAATGGCGTTGGCATTTTGCACTATTTGTGCTTAACACTTTTCCCTAAATTTACCTCAGGCTGCAAACAACAGTCTTAAAGATGATACAAATCAATTATAATGTTTCAAGACTAGGGATGGGCATTTCAGAATAATTTACTATTCCAGAACTGCTGAATCGAATCCAGAATACTGGATCCTGTTCTGTTTTTTTGCATGTGCTCCACCTGAAAAATACTTTTATTAAAAAAGTTGTCTTCTTAAAAACCATGCAGGACCACACAACACAAATCCTTTCCTAAATCCAGCACTGGCAAACAACATAAGAAATCTCTGTGCATGTGAACTAACTTTCTACGTGTTGGAAGCAAGTATAATGCTGACATTGTGGATTATTAAAACTGAATCCTATTACCTGGTTTTAATTACCATTTTGGATTCAGATAGTTTAGGATGTGTATCCTTCTGGATGCAGTATTTCTGAATGCTCATTCTGTTCAAGACATGTACAGGCTTTGGTAAAAATCTTAGACTTGTCTACAAATGGATCTGTTGAAAAGTTTGACAGCTTATTGTAACAACCTCAAGGAAATATGCTTAAGTTAAGCCAATGTCGCTGACATAATGTTTCTTATTGCAATTCAAACTTCTATGCTGACATCAAATTATGCCACCAAAAGTGAAGCCTTTTGTTAACAGGTTCGCTGCCAGTGTACAAATACTCCATATTTTGAAATCACACATTGAGTCACTATTTTCACGCCACTTTGCAACTCTGTACCTCACCAGTCGATTGTGCTAGAGCAGCTATGTCCAACCAGCGGCCCATAGACCACATGTAGCACAGTTGAAGGTTTTCACTATAGCAGGGGTTCCCAACCGGGGGTACTCGTACCCCCAAGGGGTATGAGATTGAACATTAAGGGGTACGAAGATCTTGGGTCACAGAGCAGCTTATAGAGCAATATATATCTCAACATTTTTGGGGGGGGTACTAAGAATGCTCTGACCTGACAAAGGGGTACGAGCAGCAAAAAAGATTGGGAACCCCTGCACTATAGGTAAAGTATCCTATACACTAACAACCTGTCCTTATTTTGATAATCTTGAATTTGACATTTTTGATGCGGGTGGTCTTCAGTATCACTTTTTCACATCTGTTACCATTGCAGATAGGATTCGAATGCTATCAGTACATTAGCTTAAGCTAAATTTAGTTTGCTAAGATCAAAGTAAGCCATTCAATGTGTGGCCCTCATTAATGATATTCAATTTGCAGCATTAGTTAAGATAGTGACATAATTTTGGCTCAGTAAGCCAGTAAGTTAGACATAGCTGTGCTGAGAGTTGTTCAAATCATCAAGAATCTTCTAGTTTCCAATGAAAAAATATTTTTTAAGTTTTGGGTTTCGTTTTGTTTGTGGCTGACATTATAAGTGGGGTAGGTTTAGGCCTTTTTGGTCATGGTCATCGAGCACTGGGTCCCAAGTGCAAGAGGGAACTATTTGTCTCAAGTTTTCGGCAGTGGCTACAGAACCGCCCATGGATTTTTAAGTTTGACACCTCCATCAGCATGCATGATTGCTAAGTCGTCAGCATATGCATACTTTCTGGAGATGGTGCTTGGCAGGTCAGAGATGTTGATGTTGAAGAGAAAGGGCTCCAGGACAGATCCATGTGGGATGCCGTTGTTGAGGCATCACTAAAGCTAACTCAAGCTAATGCTAAGCTAACCTAACCCTGACCTAAACCTAAGCTAATGCTAACCTAACGCTTACCTAACACTAACCCCTACAGCAAAAGTTTGGAAAGTTTTGAAAAAGTAAAGAAAATCTGGTCCCACGAATTGAAACGTGCAAGCAGTCACTATTACGAAAACATAAAGCGCCAAGATGAGAGGTGAACCCACAACCATTGGTATGGTAGAGTTAAAACTTAACTGTTATGCTATTAGGTCGTCGACACCACTTGAGTGACAAAGTGACCGCTTTATTCAAACCGCATTATGTGGGGCGGTTCTGTAGCCACTTCCAAGTTTTGCTGGGAACTAAGCTAAAATCCGAGTCTTTTGAGCCTTTGATTGACTTTCTACCGCTTTTGGTTCAAAAGTTATGACTAAATAACCAAAATTTGGATAAAAAATATTTTTGGATAATTTGATCAAACCCTTTGAACATCTGGAAAGTTTCATAGTTTAGATTTTTTTTAATTGGAAAGTTTTGTTTTTTTATGGGTCACGTCATAAGTAGAGTAGGTTTAAGCCTTTTTGGCTGCAACGTGCCTTTGTTTCAATGCATACCTATTAGTGACCTTCTGAATGTTTGTGCATTCTATAAATTTTATTGTTCCCTTGGGCAGTGTTACTTTGCTAATTGGTAAACTATCTTGACAATCACACAGCCTACGGTGGTACAGCATTGTGATATGTTCCAGGTCACTTGGAAACTTCTTGAGGCTAGTCTGGTAAAAATGAAGACTTTTTAAACATTCACCTATTATATGAGATTGGTGGGCAATTTTCAATGAGGCCAGTTAAACCCGCATTGGAAAAAGATTTGAGGACACTGAACGAGCAGGAATGCAGAGTTATTTTGAAGCCATTTGATTTTGCAAAAGCAAATTATGCTAAGCATTAGAGATCGACCGATGTATCGGCGCCTGGCCGATATATCGGCTGATATTTGGGTTTTACCGCAGCCCGCATTGGCCTCAGTAGGTGTTGACAAAATGCTGTTATGTTCCTCACGCATCCAGACAACTTGCACATGAAAGCACAACAAAGCAAGTCAACAGTTACCTTACAGCAACACTAGCAGGTGGGTTTCATAAACAAACAGACAAGTTCAACCATGGAGCATGCATCGGCTGTCGCAGTCAAAACAAAAGCATCTTCAGGAAGTTTGACAATGCTTGAAGCTACCATGTGCAGGTGTTATGCATGAATAAACTCCCTTTGTATTTGCGGAAGTTTTTGTAGCACAAAAAGTTTGACTGGAACTTCAGTTATAGAAGTCCAATTGATGCCTAGTTTAGCGCAGATTAATTTTGATAAAGCTTCATGAAAAATTAATTGCGTTTATGTTAAGCAACATTTATGGCATCATGAATATGATTACAAATGCAATTGCCACTCACTAGCTTCATGAAAAATGAATTGCGTCATGTTAAGCAACATTTATGGCATTATGAATATGATTACAAATGCAATCGTTACTCACTAGTAACAAGAACTGTCACTGTGAAGCAATTGCATGTAACATCTTGAAAGGATTCTACTTTTCTTAACTTGATGTATTAAGCTATAAGCACACTAGTTTACATTGTATGCAAGTGAAAACAGTACTGCCACAGGTTTCTTTGCAAAAATCACTAGATTCACAAGAAAAATTCATTAGATCTGAAGAAAATTCACTACATTTAAAACATGTGCATCGAAATTCAGTTTCGTCTGAAATGATTTAGTTATTGACTTTATTAGCGCAAAACCTTAACAAGATTTGTGAGTTTGTTGAAACAGCTCATGGTTGAGCCTGGAAAATCTCATACAAACAATCTTCAGGCTTTTCTCAAGAGCTGGAAATGGCACCGCTCACAAAGTATTTTAGGGTGATCAGCCTAACATTAAACAAATTTTTGCAGTGTTCTTGCAAAGAAATGAAGATACTGTCATGGCCAGTAATTCAGCAATAAACAGCACGGAAGTGAAAACAATGAACTCAAATTAGAAACACGTTTTGGTTCTGTTGGTGCAACTCTTCAAACAACAATTTACACAATCAATTATTTATGGATAAACAATAGCTGAAAATCTTTAACATTTTGGTATCCGGGTGGATTCGGGGATTTTCGAAAAAAAAACACCTAAATGCACGTGGCTTTGCATGGAAATATCTCCGCTCCTGTTCGGGTTACGGACGTGGTTGAAGCGTCAAAAGACGCGACAAGTCTTCTAGTCTGCACTCAAAAGAATTTTTTGCTTAGGGGGTGCGGGTTGTTTGTGAGTGATGTCAGAAGTGGAGGACTTTTAGGCCACCTTGGCCCACTTTGCCTGGCCCTGGGCGCCAACCGTTAGGTGGTAGTATTTCACTGAAGTTTTTACTGGAAACTAGGCT
>JGI24022J15233_10011122_pt1 | contig 10248 bp, 7 predicted proteins | sample Ectturendosymbi2_FD_15233 | JGI IMG/M metagenome (IMG submission 15233)
AAACACCGTTTCTGTAATGTGCGCTGATGTGTAGCTAACCACTTTTTGTGCTCTTGTGTCTGTGATATGGACCATGAGTCCCACAATAAAATATCATTATTATTATTGTGAATGAATGTGTCACTCTGCTTATTTGCATTTTTTAAATTATGGACTTTGCACCAGTTTTACGTTGGCTACGGCATGCGATGTTTATCATCTACACAAGCAGGATCTAGATTTTTTACAAGCCGTTTTGTTTTTATGAAGGGTCATGGCTGCTAAAAGCATTATCGCAATTTTCACTTTACGCGTAGCCTATACTCTTACACTTTGCTAAAAGCTTGCGAATTGTCTTGGCCTTTTTAGGAGACCACTGTGGTGTATGTTTACAGTTAATTTTGACATGACTTAGTGTACTACTATACTATGAAAGAATATCGAAAAAACAAGATGGCAGTTTAGTTGGATGGACCCCCAGTTTTCGTGGTGAGTACAGTCAATTGTTTATCCACAAATTATGTGCTTTCCTTGCTATTGTAATCACAAGCAATTTTTCCTTTTCAAGGCTTCTTGTTTCCATAACTTTAGCCCCCACTTAGAAAAATCCTGGCTGCGCCCCTGACAACAGTTGATGATTGCAAACTAAGAGGCGGATACAGTACATTGCGATTAGTGCTTTTCATTACTCTTCCATTGCACACAAGAATGTGTTATTACCCCTTTGTGTGCAAGGTCTGATGTTTCGTTAACCCTACCCAGGTAATGTGGTAATTTGGCAATTGCTCACTGTCTGTGAAGACCACGTTATCCAGAATCCTCAAGGGTTTCCATGAGCGTGTCTATCGTTTATCATGTAAATTATGGCAGCAAATTGAGGACACCTCTCCGTCAAAATGGCAAACATTTTTGGGCACGTGAAGCTATTGAATATCATGCAAGTAGGTAATAAACTTTCTGCTACGTCTGTAACCTTATGTTCTTTTGTATTTTCTTTCGACCTAGGAATACGTTCAAATAACTTTCGTTGTTTTGCGAGTAAGATGTATGCTTAACAAGCGGTGAGCTTATCTTGGTTTGCGATTTGTTGAAGCTAGGTTTCTGCGTTTGTGTTTCTGTATCTGCAATGAATGGATGCGATTTCAGAGAAATCAGGAAAGTCAGCGTGTGGCGTACGTAGTGTTCTTGTCTGGCAATTGGCGAACACAGTGGCAGTCCGTGCACTTCACATCTAGGCCTGCAAAATTTAATTCAGGGCTGTGGAGTCGTCGTAAACACGACACAACTCCGGAGCTCTTCTTTTCATGAACATGCCTCCAGCTCCGGAGCTTCATTATGGCGCAAAAACCGCCCAGTACCAAATCGTTTTCGGACAGGTTTTGGCATCGAAGGCGATGATGAGTTAAAATCTTATTTCAGAAACAGTATGAAAGTTTCAGCCTGCTACCAATGCTGTTATTTAACAGAAAAATCAATAGGAACGTAGGGCTATTTGTACTCCTGTTTTTGCTAATCGTCGCCATCTAAGACTAGTGCACCTGTGGGTGGCAGTCCGTTCCGTGCGGCATTTATGAAGCGTAAGAGGCGCCCCACAAAACAAAGAGGCGGTTTTGAATCTTCACAGACGAAGTAGGAAGTTGTCGTCTTCACCTGTGATGCGCCTCAAGTGCTACTTTCAGTCAATCCGCAGTGTGCGCTCTTCACACCGAAGATCTTCTCCATTTCTCTTAAGAAATCCCGTGCATCTTTCGCTGCATGAAACGTCTATGAAGCGGCTCAGCGTACTTACGTGATATTGTTTGTGTTCGAAAATCTTCGATTGTTGTCACTTGTACAGTTTCAGGGGGTGACGAGGCAACTTTACATTAGCTCATGCAAAGTTTGAACTTAGCAGTAACGTACTAGAAGGACACTGCGTCAAAAGAGATTAATCGATCTCGCGATGCTTTTAACTGAGCGAGAACTTCTTGAAAAATTGGACTTTGACGTGGTAATTGAAGTTTGTAGTGCTTCCTGCACTACTTAAAATTGTTCAATTTTAATTATTAAATTCCAAGATTTCCCAGTAGTTCTTCTTTAGTGAGCTATTCCCAATTGCGAGTTGGTCAAATGTGCATTGTAATGGTTTGAGTAACGTAAAAACATCGGCATTGGTTATCGGTAATGAAAACTAGAAAATATCAGCATCGGCCCAAAAAATACTTATCGCTCGAGCTCTATTCTGAACCTTCAAAGATTAAGATAACCTTCTGACATGTATTTACAGTCTGATGTTAAACAGCACAGCTGCATTAAATTTTCTTGCAGATGCAAGTTTTCACTACTCTTGAGTCATTCAAACTCTGTTTGGCAGTACTTCTGGAATTACCTTGTTTTTCATAGAACTTCAACTACTTCAGTGTTATGCATTCAAAAATCAACTGTTCATCTATCAGTCACTGCACCATGCATGTACCTTGTGGAAGTGGAAAACACAACAAATGAAAAATGTCAGACTTTCACGGCCACAAGTGAGTAAATACACATTACATACCGGCATATCCAATGTAGAAAATTACAACATCTTCTCAAGCATTATTAATTAAAACGTCGTATCTAAGCTCAGCCCTGAAATTTTCAATTCAATGACCTATCAACAAAGTACCCCTAGAGTTCCAAGGATAACTTTTTTCAATGACTTTCAATAACTTTGTGAATCCTGGTAGTCCTATACTAAAAACCCTCATCCCCGAATTTGCGCAAAGTTGATCGCTTGATACTGTTTCGTTGTCGTGCTTTTTGCATAAAATTACTCCCCGGCTCAGGGATAAGATAGTAGTTCGAGATGGACTCAACACGGCGCAGCGGTTTCAAAAATTTTTAAACACATTCCGAATCAACCTCGCAGTTGCCTAGAAACACAACCTCCTCTTTCTCAGCCTTGTTATTTCGCTTTGCATTCGACAGTGACCGTCCAAACGTCATCACTCAATGACATCAAAGCCACCCTGGAACGTGAAACTTCATTGCGCACATTTTTACTAGATTTATTTCATCACGCTGCAACGAAATATGCGAAGATTTGGCAAAGCAAATAATGAAACGTCGGGCAAGTAGCAGCGATGCCTGGAATCAACAAGCATTAGAAGGGTTACGCCGCCATCGCCGATATAGAATAGAAAGTACCTTTTGTGCAAAATGCGACATGTTCAACGACTTTTACGTACGTCAGGCCCATGGCCTTCGAAGCCTCAGCCAGGCGCGTTCCGTGCAAAGCCGAATCAAGCTGCAATAAACGATCGGCTTCGCCCGCACTTTGCCGTTAGAAAAATAGCGCATATATTTAAGAACGAACAGAATTCACATGTTGGAACTTTAAGAAACGGGTGAGAAAACAATCATCGACTTTAAAGCTCTGTAGGGCCTTTTCGGCAGTTTTGTGATAGTGCCCTGCAGATAGAGGTTTCTTTGCTACTTCTCAGCGGAAGTAGGCTCGAGCTTGACGTTGACCGTTGACTTGTCCGGCCTGAAAGCAAAGCACATGTTGGGAGTGTTGCGCTTGCAACAATTCTGTCAATCAAACTCGTAAACATTTTTTCAGCAAACAGATGTTGAATACGTTGACGACGCCACACCAAGGTCTCAGTCTATTTCAAACTGCCGTTGGAAAGTTTGACGAGTGCTACGCGGCAAAATTTAGACAGCTTTTTCTCAGGCTAGAGCCGCTAGACCAGGGGTTCCCAACCTTTCTCTTACCATGTACCCCTTCAGAATTTCGACAGGTGAACATGTACCCCTAAAATTTCTTACCACAAAATATTTTATCATGATAATTCATAGATATATATTTAACAATATAAGCATAATGACTTGATAATAATATTACAGGGTTCCCACACATTTAAAAAAATCATTTTCCATACTTTTTCAATACTAAATTAAAAAACTGTAATGTCATTACTTCTCTTCATTTATCAAAGTTTTTAATCATGAAACTCAATTTTACACATTGCATAACACTGCATAGGTCCTTTGCCTTCAGTTAGGCATATGTAACCCTGGGGGTACCCCAGATTGGAAACCACTGCGCTAGATCGTCTCTTCGTTCGAACTGCAACAGGAGATCAAAATACGAATGAGAGAAGTATGTTGCCAAAATCAATTTCAATCGTTTTTTAAACAAGCACAAATCTACACAAAACACACGTTTAAGCGCTGTATAATAACTTCTTCAGTCGGGTTGTTTCATAAAAGATTTTAGCACGTATAAACAAAGAACTGCGAAACGGTCATCCACGTTTTTACAAGTACCAAATAGAATGGCAACCGCTACTTTGCGCGATTTAATTTAGGCTTAGTTTGGAACACCACTCATTTGATCTATATCTTCAGTCCTTAATCCGGTATGTATAAGCCAAGTTTCCGTTAGCTCTGACAAAATTAAGCAATTTTGTCATCTTGTGACTTAATATTAATTGGTTTTGGGCTTATAGTCACACTCATATCCACCCTAGTCAATACATGTGAGCAGTGGACAGTCGACTAGTTAAGCCCTGCACAGTTGGATTATATGAGGCAGCAAACTCAAAACTCTCAGAAGCTCTAACATTACCAATTCTCGTTTCTTGTCAACATCATCAAGTTCTCAGTAAAACGTAGCACACAATGCTCTTAAGCAAAGCAAAGAAATCGGGTCGTCGCAACGCACTGCTTTGGCAGTAACGCCAACGTAAAATGAGGGCAAAATTTTACCGACGATGCAACCAGTGGAAGAGAGATCTACCGGAAGCACTTCTACAAAACACGGCAGCTGGTTGGACGTGACCGTTTGCGCAAAAGGTAAAACGCACCTTGACTTCACGTCCTTTTGAAGGTTGAATTGTGTCGGGCGCTTTTCTCCTTTAGCTTCGTCGGAAAACGGGGAGTCGGGCGATGGTGGTTGGCCAGGCACCCAGGAACGAGAAGAATCGTCGCTTTCGGTGAACTGCACAAACACACGAGGCATCATAAAACCACGCAGCACTTGAACAATTCACCACCTCTCGCCAGTTTTTAGCGACACTGTATACGCAAACAAGTTTGTTCCAAACGATCGAACCTAACCAACTGTACGCATAGCATTTCTTCTTCAATAAATGAAGGATGCCGACAAAACATATAGCATATTTACTTGAAGATAATATGCTTTCGCACATAAAAGCATAATCGGCAACTTTTATTCAAATGGAACTTTTTACTGTTTCCACCAAATAATCCATTTTAAGCTGTTTTTCGACACCAACACAACTTGATAGCATGCACGCATGACAACATGTAGCGCAGGTGGCTGATTGCTCTTGCAGTCATTTTGCAAATCAGCAAAGTTGTGCGAAACCCAATCGGTCGCTGCTGCACTCTGACCTAAATTTACAATGACATAACAAATGTAATAGAGGCTGCAGCGCTGCATTATCCCAGCTGTACCTGACCAAGCGAATGCTGCAATTCGTTTTTTTTTAAAAGGAAAATGTTAGGCACCCGGTGATAATTTTCTCTGATTCTAAAGACTCGAATCGGGTCCCTAAAACGCCTTAAAAAAACCCTGCTGTAATTGTAAGCTAAGGACTACCCGTGCAATGTCAGAGCAATAACTTCCTCGAAATTTCTCCAAAGGCCAGCTTAAATTGCAATCATCTTTATTTCTACTTTTCAGGTAAACTACTGGCTAATCTATGTTGTTAAACGAAGATATAAACTTCCTGGATATGCAACAATTCTTGAGGCTGCCCTCTGTGATAACTGCATCCTTAGCATTTGGGAAAGCTAAAATGTTAGCAAATAGCTGGGCATAGGTCAACTCAAAATAGTTTTAAGCGGAGGACGTGCTGCAGAGTTAACACGACTTTGTTTGCGCAGGAGTCAACAAAGTTGCGCAGCAATCTGAAGCGTCAAAGCAGGGTAATCCCAAAATACGAAATTGTAATCAAAAAATTCCTAGACTGAACAAGCCATTGTGTCAAGACAATATCTTATAAGTGTTTACGCTGATCAGTCAGAAAGAAAAAGACTTATGTGTAGATGATATACCAGTAAAAAAGACTAACCTGCTTTTGATATACTAGTAAAAGTTTGCCTGTCACAGGGTGGCTTGAGTTAAATGCATTGTTGTTTTGCATCACTGCTTTATGGAGACCTAGTTTTTGACTTATCGGTTTCGGGGGTTACCCTGCAGTGTCCTAAATTTTGACCATTAGGATTGGGTTTTCAGTCATAGCTGTTGTCGTTATTCTACAAGCTGCTTGGGCAGCACGAGTTGGTGGCAAGTGATTGGTATTGAGTTTGTGTGGAGAGTATCAAGCGCTTGTTGAAATACGTCAAAATTTCAGTTTAGAACATTTTTTTGCTTTTTTTAAAACTTGCACTACAAGGAGCTTTATCTCAAATCATTTAACGGTAGGGCAATGCTTAACCCACACAGCGTTGAACAAAAATAGGTTAATTCGAAAGTTAGACATACACACTCTCGCAACAAAATATTCTGAATAATGCAGCTTGCTTATGCTAGGGTCGCAGAGAGTTCTTGATAAAAGAGAAGCATCATAAATCTGAAATGTCTCGATAAAGCTTACGGCAACAGTAGGCCATGTTTGGTTGACACAATATCACAGTCTTACGCTTAGCAGCAAAGCCACTCGTCACGATACACTTTGAAACTTTAAAAGTTTTGTTAGTTCGAGTTTTTATAAAGAGGCAGATTCACGTGCCTTGTCATTTTCCGACGCTGTGGTCGATAATGTTGAGTCACCATGATCGTCATCATCATCTGATGAATCAGCATTTTCTTCCCCGGAGTCATCCGAATGCGCCATACTCGATCTCGCTAGTTCTTGCATGTGCTTTAAACTCTTGCCTGTAAAATCCAGAAGTCAGTACACTGACATGGCTTGGGCAGCAGTTTGAAAAACCCTTTGTCACTGTTGAAAATGACTCAGAAGTACGAACAGTTTGAAAACGTTACCTTTGCTGATCGACTTGAACTTAGTGCGATTGTTGGATCGAGCCGTAGCAACGACAACGGATGACTGGTTGGAATACAAACTGGAATCGGCACTAACAGCCTGCAAGCAAATGTAATCCTTAACGAAACACCTGGATGCTTTCCGCAACAGCATATTTCTTTAATCTGACAAGTTTCTTGAGCCAGGTTTGTCTTTTTGATGAGTAACTGTCTGAAGAAGGTAGTAGATCATAGAATAGGTATGCGTTTGTATCAGAACGCAACCTGGACTAATTGGTTTCAGTGAAAATAGTAATTGCACAAACGCGAAGTGTACCTTACGAATTTACCACTGTTCTTGAAAACTTGGTTCATATACATAGCAGTCTTGATGAGCGAAGCGGATTTTATTTGTTTCTATTCCTACCATTTTGCACAAGTGAAGCACCGACTTATCAAAAACTTCACAATTAAGATGAAAAATCGACTAAAACGTAGGGTGATCAATACCTAGGGGATATTTTCAGTCATGCCAGGTAGACAGGCGCCACTTCGAACATATGATCAAGCAAAGCAAACATACCAGATTCGCAGACCACGAACCACACGACGAAGAATCGCAAAAGGATATTGAAGTTTTGGGCTGCACTGGAAATAAACTTGAACCGGAAAACGACTTATCGCTGGCGGCGCATGGTTTCACGCTGCAACACAAAAGACCAGGTCGACTGCAACAACGGCACAAGCTGTAACCGAAATGAGATAATCCGCGATTGTACTGAACGTGCTTACTTTACATTGTACGGCGAAACGCCAAATACGGCAGAAGTTCGCGCTTGCGGCAGAAGCAAAGAAGTCCCGGATGTTGCAGAAGGTTGAGAAACAGCGTTTGCGTTCGACAGTTTGTTTACGTCCGTTGCAACCAACGGCCTTTTGTTATTTGATCCGGTCCCGGACCACGTGCCGTTTGCGTGGTTGGATTGCTTCGGATCGGAAGGTATGCGCGGGTCGGGCAGTGTGTAGTGAGTTTTTTTGCTGCATGGTAACATGCTGGCGCGAGGCGACAACTGCGCAGCGTCGTCCGATTCGTCGCTCTCGCTGTCGTTTGACGACGACTCCTCATCGTCAGAAACGCGATCGACTTCGTCATCCGACGTTTGAGTTGATGGAACCCTCTTCAGTTCTTTGTTTATTACGTCAGCGTCAACCTGCGAGCGAAACGTAATCTGCAGAAACCAATCAAAAGCTCACAGCAAACCGCAACGCAGTGCTTCTCAACCTTTTTCAGATTGCGGCCCACTTTTACTAAAAAATTTTTTGTGGGGCCCAGAGTTGTAAGTCGGGCCGGGTTCGGGCTTAAGTTTGTCAAAATGTTTCGGGCCGATTTCGGGGCTGCATACAAAACTTTTTTATAACATTCAGGGTAAGGATTTTTTTCTTTCTTGACGTTTGTTGTGCTCATCGCGGTGACTTCTGTGAGTGAAGTGATTGTGATTTTTCATCAGCTAATTCTTTTTGCAAAGACAGCTGCATTCTTTTGTTCTCTGCTCGGATTAGTCTCACACGCTTTTGGAGAAGGTGACAGCGGAGACGAGATCAGCACGCGATGGCATTGCGTCGAAGAGATCAATCACTCACGCGATTCTAGGCTTGTTTCAACAAACGATGGCCTACAAACAGGTTTTTCATGCCTATCGCGCCATCGTGGTTAGTTTCATTTTTTCTTGAGAAACATTACATTCTGCCGCATTATCGTGGACTAACAAGCTAAGTTCGTGCTTATTTAAGCCAATGTTCTTGTCAAGGTGTGATAAAGCTGTGCACTTGCAGCTATACCAGTAAACTACGTTTTTTGATACTCCGCAGTTGCACTATCTTGACTCACTCGGTACATTTGGCTATCGGGCTTAAATCGGGCTTTAAAAATAAATGTCGGGCCGGGTTCGGGCTTCAAAATGAGGCCCGTTTACAACTCTGGTGGGGCCCAATGAAAAAGAATCAAAATATAAACAACACATGCAATTTACTATTTGTGGAAAACTTGAGCTTGGTCATTAGATATCATAAGATTTCTAATTTCTACAAATCCAGATCTAAGTAATATAAAATCGGATAATTTTCAAGAAATGTTTTAGCTAAATACCCGAACACTGCAACATTTTGAAATGTTTCGTGGCAGTCCTGAACGAACGTCATGGACCACTAGTGGGCCACTGGTTGAGAGGCGCTGCTGTAAGATGCGGAGACAAAGTTAATTGGAACAAAACTGAAACTTTACGTCGGTAAAAGAAGCCGAACCAAAATGTGTCTACACACGTCACACGACTTAGTCCTACATGATCTACGAAACGAACTTTAAGTGACATAAAAGCAAATAAAATTATTCAGCAAAACCAACATATACCCAGTAATACAACAAGCAGCTCTCATGAAACACATTGAACAAAATTTAACAGCGACAATTAGATAACTTCAAACATTTTTGGCAACGATCTACAAACGCTAAGCACGTTTTTGACATTAGCAAAACAGGGAGCACTGTATTTGGCAAAGAAGAATCGCCAAGTTCAGGCAGCTGCTTCAAAGGTTTAACGACCGCATGGAGGCGCACGTCGCTTCAATGAACTCAAGGCAACAACTTAGTGGCGAGATTGGGCCACAGGTAGCTTGAAAAAAAGCTGCTGAACGAACGCGTCTGCATTGAATCAATAAACGACATCGAACCGAAGTTCTAAATTTGAATTTCAAACATAATCGAACAAAGGTACCTTCAACGAGATGGCAGAACCAGCAGCTTTTATTTTCAAAGTAATTTTTCCTCTTTCTTGACCGGCTCTTTTTGCGTCTTCGTAACTGCCAGAAGCCGCGGACACTCCGCCGGACTGCACGACAGGTACTGCGATTGTTACAAACTAATGTACGTCTACAGCAAAGTCAAGTGAGACTTGCAGGTAGTGACGATGCTAATCCGCATGCAACAAGCTTGTCAAAACCACAACACTTCACGTTGTGGAAAAGGGCAAAACGTACAGGGCCTACTACCAAATTCATCGTGCAGGAAAGAATTTGAATACATGTTTCATAAAACCATCGCGATTAACGACGAGAGTCTCGGCGAGAAACACCCATGAAACGGTATGTAACGTTTACCTTGTTTCGAGTGTTGTTACCAGATGACAAACAGCTCTGGTTGGTAGTCTGCGTCGGCGCGCCACACGTCGCGACCGTGTTCGTCTGTAGAGACGCGGCGGGGTTCGTCCACTGCACGCGCTCCAGGGGAAGCGTGGACGTGTCGGGCAGCCTGATGTAGGAGG
>JGI24022J15233_10011127_pt1 | contig 10246 bp, 10 predicted proteins | sample Ectturendosymbi2_FD_15233 | JGI IMG/M metagenome (IMG submission 15233)
GTGAATCACACAATCAACGCAACGCCACCGGAGAGGTTGCAACAACATCCCCTCCTTTTTACAACGAACCACACCGATCGCACGTTCTTTGTGTGAAGGCTAACTCGGCACGACCTCTACATCCTTGTCACAGCATCATTTTGTTGAAGTGTCTCTCACTGTAACACACAAGCATGCACTGCGAATCTGATTCACTCTATCCTATGCGATGATGAAGACGTTACTCAGGCTCGCGGCTGTTTGAGACACGAAACAGGCAGGGGATTTGAGAGGTTACACTGTACAATTTATTGCCTCGAGTTCTGCGCTGGTTTTAATGACGCAAAACGGCAACATCTATAGACCATTAACACAAACAGCGATTTGTTCTTTACCACGATACAGAAGCAAACATATCGCAGAAAACAGTCAATGGATCAGTCAGACGACACATTCGCTCCCGGCACCACTGATGAAAAGAGCCTCAAGTAAGGTTCCGCGAGGTCGTAAACACATGCACAGAAAGGCGAGAAGAAAAACGCATTCAACGAACTGCGTGAATATTGAGTCGCGTGTTACGTACAACGCTGTGTGAGCATGTGAACGGTTTATGCCCAGCCGGATGGCTCAATGAGCAGTCTATTACAAAGCACTGGTTCCAGTCCGTACGTACATGTCCATATATTTTGGCCACTGGCCGCAACACCACAATTTGTTGGAGGCGCGCTTGGATCTTTAGGCTATGGCTTAAGCCTGCACAGCCTATTGGCAAATGCGGCCCTGTTTATTGTACTGGAGTCTTTATAGTTTACAGTCGATTTTGGGGCTATACATTTAAGAATAAAGTATTTAGCTAAATACCATGAGTCAAAGGCCAAGTGACTTAGGCCAAAATCATTGAGTGGCAGTCAAACGAGAGCAGTTTAAAACTATGGCAAAAAGGCTGAAACTGAGAAAGCGGATAGTGCATTGGACAAAGTATTTCAACAGAGCTACCTCGGAATATGAAGAAAAAACTTTAGAAGAGCCACACCATAGTGAACATTGCGACAACGTAAGCAGCCAGACTGATAATGTTATGCCAGACAGCCAAAGGGAAGCTTATGTACAAAGAGTGAAGTAAGTCATTTCGAAAGTGTTGAGCCTGGCAAATACGGAAGTTCGTCAGCTGCTGCATCTGATGAATCTTACGAGCACAATTTACCGGAACCGTTGGATGGACAAACGATCCTGCGGCTTGGTCAGGTGTGATGAATTGGAATGTTCGGGTCTATTTAATCCAAATAGCACCGTCCACAATCACAACAGAATTTTCGCCAGAAACGGGAGTAGTAGGACGGTTTTAATTTCACTGCAAAAGAGTAGGCCTACTGTTAAATGACGAAACGGTACGTAATCCATGTCTCGGCGTCCATCTTTCGGGCCTAGTTTTTTCACATCACTGACTTCTATCATTACAACTTGATGCCCCCTAAAAATGTACGCACACACCACTCACTGGGCCCCGCAAAAGTACTTCCAATCGGGCCCTGCACTTGCAAAATCCGGCTCTGTCCACGTTTTGTATATTCACAACAAAACTGTGCCATGAGTTTGCTCTCAATTTATCAAACAAACTTCGTGAAATCAATATCTAACATTAGAGGTTATTATCCAGTTAACCGGTTAGCTAAAATAAAAATATCCGGATATATGCGTTGTCCGGTTAGTAAAAATTATTGATATCCGAACTAACCACACTGCCAATACGCAGTGAGGTCAAGGTATTTTTGTAGTGATAGCTCAGCTGGTTAGGCTGGTCACTGAAACTTATTTTTGAGAGGTTATAGTTTAACATCCTACACCATTTCTCAAAACATCTCAAAATGTGGGTCTAAACTAAGCCATCTATCTCTCTCACTTCTCCTCTCTGTATTGTGATAAAGTTGTTTCACATAACAGTCTACCAACAATGTCTCCTTTATCGGAACAGACATTGGGATGCCCTGACAATTTAAACATAAATGAGCATATTGTATTCCTACCAACGGTCATAACAGAACATTGCATTTGTGCACTATATAACGTTCACACACTACATTACACAATACGTCTGCACTCACTTGATTCACTATGCAGACCACGAAATTCAATTAATGCGTACTCGATATATCCTCTTCACATTTAACAGTTCACAAAAATGAACGCAACGCTAATCACATCTGAATTTTATGACCCAGAGCTATGACACTAATTTCTGTCGTTTTTCTCGAGATTTGTCATGACGTTTCTGACTTTTGTTTCGCAATTCAAATAACCTATTGCGGAATTTTTTTTTCAAAATGAGCACGTCTGCAGCTCCTGCTGGGTTTCCTACGGCGTCTTGTTTTGGGGAACGTCTGGCTCTACAGCACAGCTTCTAATGACCGTATTATTTCCCTTATTAGTTCTCGTCACATGAGTCAATCGTTAGCCTGCTTCACGTTATGCGTGTCGCAATCTTCGTTTTTTTGAAGGCCAATTTGTTTGCCTTAGTATGCCAAGCTTCTGACAGAACCCTCTGGTTAACCAAAGTACCCCAGCATGCTTCCGTGTACAAGCTCCTCACAGTTCAGATTAGAGTACGAAATATGACTGACTGTTAAGTCATCTTAATCGCCCTTTTATAGTTTAATTGTGTTAACCCACAAATGACGTTTTCATGGTTCCAGTTTATTAATTTTACTCGTCAGATTTTCATTTGTTGTCGATTTTGGCGCAGACAACAAGGGCATTTTTTATGCTGTCGATTTTAGCGCAGACAACAAGGGCATTTTTTATGTTGTCGATTTTAGCGCTGGCGTTCACGCTTCATTTACTTATCGTTAAACTCACTGTATTGCACATTCCTAACGTTATTCACACACATGTACTTTTCACGGATCACACGGTACACTGTTACACACATCGATACACAGGTTAAATACTGCTTCATCATACTCCGGTAACTCCAACCGGATGGCTTCATCTACAAGATCATCAATTTTTCTTTCCCATAAATCATCGTTAAAACTGTTAAGTGCATCTGCACATTCTATACTTGCATTTATTTTAAAAGCCGTCAAGTTTTCGTAATTGGTACGCATGTCCCAGTGATGCAGTATTTTGTCACGAAATGGTCTTACACACGGTATTTTTCTCAGAATAATATATTTATAGTACGCAAAAACACTTCATAACCATTGTCAGTCGGTTTGTCTCTAATTCTAATAGCGACTTCAGTTCGTTTTGGCATGTTGTGTGCTATCCAATTCAGCATCAACGCCACTGTTTTTCCTTCAGTCACCTTGCAAAATGCCTGGGTCATTTCATCGTCCGTTGTACTCCCAAATGTCCTTAACAATTTCTTCGCTCCATTTTGTCCAAGTTGTGCTTTCTTTTATTTATCCAACAGTTTCAGCATGCGTTGACTCTTTTACGTTGTTCCTTTAGTATAAACACATAATGAATGTTCATATCTTTCTCGCCATTGCAACATTGTTTGTAAGTCGCTTTTTGTTGTTACAGTTAGTATTTCAGCTCGCTTTACACTTCCCATCAATTCGGCACGTGTCAACGTTTCATAATTAGTTGTAATCGCCCAACAGTAGATTTGTCTTCCCCCAAAATCGTAGTTCGCTTCTACTCGTCTAACAAAAAATGTCCCCCTTCTATTGGCAATTCGTACATCATAGACCTTGGGACTACCGTCTTCTATTATTCTAATATCATAATCTTCGCCAGTTTTGCTCTTCTTTTCAATCCAGTTTAATACTAACTTAACCACCATGGTTTGTTGTAACTCGGAAAATGGCCAATATTTTATTTCACCATTAACGTCACTATATTTTCTTAATATCTTTCTAATGCTTTTTTTATTGTCCTGACAAGGAATCAATTCTCGGATCATTTTTCCTGAAAAATAAAAGTGGTACACGTTATTTTCACTTACTTCATTTCGTTATTCATTATGGTTTTTCCTTCTTTTTCTTTTAGTTCATCGATAACACTTGCTCTTATTATACTTTCTCTTATGTTTGCAGGATTCAGTTGCTTATAGTTTACCCCTCTTTTCCACCAATATAGCCGTTCGTTAAATGGCAATTTGGTTACCTTCAGCTTTTTTGCAGTTATATAATTTCTACCATGTTTAGTGAAGACAGCTTGTCCAACCGTTCTCACTCCCAATCTTTAAAGTATATTTTATATTTTTGTCTCTTTATCCCCTTAACTACTATCCAATGTAGGAGTAGCTTTGTCACCACTTCATCATCGACGTCATTTAATTCCAGTTTCGTGAGGAATTTCGTTGATACTCCAAAGTCGATAAGTGCTTCACTAACATTTTCTCGCGTCCTAGCATAGTTCTTTAATACTTCTATAATGTCCATTATTCCTGTAAGACGTTATATTATCTTATTTACTTACACTAGCCTTTTTCTGGCTTCTTTGGTTAGGTGCTCCATGTAAAAACCCGTTGTACTGTTTACGAGTTCACGAAATGTTAAATTGTTGTAACAAGTCTCAGGCTTCAACTGGTACAATTGTGGAGTTAACGCTTCTTTTATTTTCTGAGCTTCCTTCATATATGCTCTTTTTCTTCTTTATCAATACAATTTCTCCCAACTCACACGTTTCCCGGATCTTAATGTATATTCTATATTTTACGCTGGTGGGACTCTTGTATATTATCCAGCTTATGAGTAGTTTAACTATTATCTCATCAGTCAGTGTCCAAAATCGCCGTTCAGCCAATGCTCCGGGTTTTATTCCAAAATTACGTAATCTTTTTTTCACATTGCCTTTATGTTTCGTAAGGTGTGTTACAATATCCATACTTATCCTGTTAATAACCAATGACATGATTATTATCTCACTTAATTTGTTCAAGTTCGTTTATTTCCCAAGTGCGAATCGATTGTTTTTCCGCACTTGTCATCCCGTTGATTAACTGCGCTCTCATTATACTTTGTTCTATCATCTCTGGGCGAATATCTTCATACCGTACACACGGTTCCCAGCAGTACACCTTTTGTCCAAAGGGTTCATTCGTTTTTTGTGCCTTGTTGATATATATATATATTTCTCCCTGTTTTTCTCGTTATGATCGCTGTGCCTTCTTCTCAGGTTTCAATTAATTTAAAATATAATTTATAACGCATATTGTTAGAATTTTAATATGCTATCTAGTGAAATGGTAGTTGGAAAAGTTTTACTTCATCAATATCATTCAGATATTCATTCAGATACTCATTTGGTGCCATTCCATACTGTCGTATTACCCGGCGTGCGTTGCCATTTTTACGTTCATGATTTCTTAATACTTCTACAATGTCCATTTGCCTGTAATGCAAATATATGCAATATAATAACGCTTCAAAGCATATGTACATGTCTTACATTAGTTAGCTGAGAGATAGTGTGACATTTAATCAATAAAGCATTCCCCGTTCAGCATATTCTTCCCGTTCTCTTGTCCATATTTTTGCAGCTTGCATCACGTCATAGTTAATGCGATTCACCGCGTTTGCTCGTTTCACGCTTCGTTGGAGCTCGAGCTCATCAGTGTCCAGCGTATGGTACGTCGTGCCTTCTGCCCAGTGGTGCAGGCTTCTGCCAATTAGTTCCGGTGCTTCCCTGATTTCGGTGACATGCAGCGCACCGTTTCGACTTGCGCCGGGTTGTCGATTTGTATCCGTATTTCGTAAGAATCGCCTAGACGGCTATGGTTGGCAATCCATTTTAACATTAGTCGAGCGCTTTCTTCTTGTGGTAGTTCATGGAGCATCACAAATTCCTTCGTTAAATTTTGCTCCGTTGTTACCTTGATACGTTTTCGTATACTGCGCCGATTTATTTTAAACATTTTCAGTTCATCTACTAGATCCATGCTCCCTGTAAACACATGAATCCGTATGCTACCACTTTTTCATACATGCACTTTTTTCCGTTCGCGTGACGGCTTACTTTTAAACACACGGTTCTTTCGCGCATTACTCCAATTTCCCGTTTCTATTTACTTCATCGTTCTTATGTCACACCCTCTCTCTCTACATTACACTGTCGCTATTACGCCTACACATGTTATCTCACACATTGTACATATAAGGCTTATATACTCGATACTTTAACATCACAACACATAAGAACTTGTTGACACCATTTTTGTCCGGCATCTCTCATATTTTTGACTATATTTTCTTTTTAGTCAGCTTCGTCCATGTCGGGCTCGTCAATCAAATCCGCGAATTTTACATTCTGCATTGTTATTGTTGAACCTTCACTGCTGGCATCACTTTCAGTAGCCAACATGTTCTGGTCATAGATGACCATAACAGTCTCTTCAATCAGAATGAACACGGCAAGCATTTTTACAACACAGCATGAAAAGAATACACGAACTAACACAAAAGCTGCGAAGGCACAAAATACCAAAAAATGCTACGCAAAACGACACATGAAATGCTGCAAAGGCGAAACTATGTGGCCGAAACTAAAACCAGTGGAAACGGCGCGGTGGAAACACGTTGCCAAAAAATATGATCTGACCAACCCTTCCTTACAGAACACAAATAGTCACATCTCTTTCAAAGGTCCGACTGACAACTCGTTCTGCAAGCGTTACAAGCCAAACGTATTTTCTCAATACCAGCAAGTTCAAAATGGCTACAAGTGAGCCTACGAGGAAAGACAACAGCCACGAAAATTGGTAACAATGGGACCGTTTTTGACAATGTAGTTTGCATTCAGTTGTTCGTGATGTATCATATGAGAAAGAGAAACTGAAAACAGAATAATAGATTTTTTATTGTACAGAAACAAAGTTGAAGAAACGAAAAAGGCAGAAATTTTTCAATTATTTATTGATGCATTTGCAACCTTCTTTCACACCCAATATGCAAAGATCAATTATACAAATATTAGTAAAATTTGACATCATGCATAAAATGGAAACATAAAACAATTTTCGCAGAAAACGTTTTTCCAATAAAAGCTGTTTTCTTTCCGTAAGTTTATAAGTTTACCGAAAAAAGGTTTTACTACCATTGTTGGGATTTTATCAACATCACGAAAACAATCATCCAGTTTGCATGTTGTCTAAAAGATTAACTGCACAAAATCTGATATCGTTTGAATAATTTCATCATCCTTTTTTGACTTCAAGGGGCGCTTGTGAAAGGATCGGGTATGGCGTCGTTCACATTTTGCGAGTATGTCTTCATTGTGTCCAGGCTCGACGGTCCATTCATTGGATCGTAGCCTAAGCTTCTATCTTGAGGACCCCATCTTTCGCTTGGCAAGAAAAGCTACATATTTAGAAATATAGAAAAATGTAAATCAGACGATATCAAAAATGAGCCATCAGCCGTAAAAGACCAATTGCGAGATAGTCTTACCATCCGAATTTTACAAAATGTCACACGTTTTCATTGACGTATTTTGCAAATGTTGGACAAATGAATGTAACACGAAACTAAAACTATAAATTTATCGTTACGTTATATTTTGCTCTCTTCGTACAACGGCAGCAGGGTCTAGAAGAAACATTAGAAATTAATTGATTTGGCTCACACTCCCACCAAACAATTAGCATTTGTGCTAAAAATTTTACAGGTCACTGTTGTCCTGCGGTTATTTGCTGCTGTGGAAAAATAGTGCGCGAGCCGACCCAGAGGCTCAAATTGTAGCCACGCAGCAGTTTCCTGCCGGTAACTAAAAATATGCAATTTGCTGCTTCTTGTAGGCAATACAAATATTGAAGCTGTGTTAGGCTATTTAAAAAAAGAAGGAAAATAATGTAGTTGAGCGAAGTTAATTTTTGAAATGAAAAAATATGTACTATAATGATGAAAATGTTAATTATGAAATAAATATATAAGCATGCCTGTGAAAAAGATAATTTCAATACAGAAAGCAAACCTACGAGAATCTATTCTTTCATTTTGTTTTCAACAAATCGAAAACCGTTGTCAATAACAGTGGCGGATCCAGACCAGTCGTTTGGAGGGGTCAGTCAAATAGGGGGGCGCTAAAAAGTTTTCATATCTTCACTAGTTTAATACCCAGGTTCTCCGCGACAATTGTTGGGTGTCCCACAAAAGTGGTTGCATTTGGAAAGCCATAAAGGTAGCTAATTTTCTTGGTGAAACTATGTTATCATGTACGGAATTACCACAGTTTGAAATCACCCTGTATCACTAATTCACAAAAAGTTTGAAGCGGCCGCAAAAAGATGCGCCCCATTTTTCACAAGCTACACATAACCGAGAACACTGTTAGTGTCCCAAACAATCTTTGATATCTACAGTACAATTTGTTTAAAAGATATACCCCAAATAAGTGGTCTCCAACGTTTTTGCAACCGCGAATCGGTCAACGCTTGTCAAGTTTACCGTGGCCCGTGAGTAACCTAGAAGTTGCCAGTTTGAACCATCACATAAGGCTGCTGCATTAAAGTCTAAAGCAGAGATGTCAACGGGCCTCATTTTCAAACCTGAAAAAATCACAAGCCCGAACCCGAAAACCAGATTTACCGACGTGTCAAGATATGTGCAACTGCGGGTTATTGGTGACGCAGCAAAGCAAACATGACTAAAGAAATCATAATTAATCACTTCTATTGAAAGTTTAGTCAACTCGATTGGTGAAAAAGGTGTCTGGCGTTGCTAAAGAAATTTGTATGCCGCATCGAAACTGGGCCAAATTTTTTTGACAAAATCAGGCCAAAACCCAGCCTGGCCCGGAAAGCCAATTCCGACATACAACTATGGTCTACAGCCCCACTCCATCTCCAACACTCCAGCTTTATGGACCGACGCTCTCACTCTGCGCACGTAACAGTATTTCCATGAAAAGAATCGACCAATCACATACCCAGAAAGCGAGTGATTTCACCATCACTATACATTTATGCATTTTGTAACTTCGCGGCTTGGCACCAGATCACTGCCCTAAAGCATGCTGCGCGGTGTTGTCGGGCATTGTATGTTGTGGCTATCTGTATATCTAAAAAAAGAACGTCTGAAACATATATTCCTTACCTGGTTAGCGGTAGAATGTTTCTTACACTAAGAAGTGACAGCTCAAGTCCAAAGCTAGGAGCCTAATAAATAGCGAAATGACGATCACGCTTCCAGATGAAGGTTACGAAGTTACATGTGCATGGAAAACATATTTATTGCTGAAGTGACAATTCAAAAACAAAAAATAACCGCAAGGTGTTTGCTCGATATTACTCCCATTTTAGGTAGCTGCTTGCCATCATGAAAATCGATCTCTTAATCGCATTGTAGATTTACACTGGGCTTTAAAGCATATTGCCCTTCAAAAGCAATAGGTGCATGCGGGAAGAGTCCCCCTAAGTCACAGACAGTACCTCCAAACTGAAGTTCTAGTCACTCCGACAAAGTCATTTTCCAGTTTATTGCAGACTACAATACTATGAACAAACTACAATGCTGTTGATCTGGTAATGGATCTGCTCATATTCAGGCCACAACCTAAGGTGAGCATCAGCCTATAATAAATTTAAAATCGCGAATCTCAGCCAACACCAAAGTCACCAGTAAAATTAATAAAATTTGCACCGTAAGGTTTCATTACTGCTCAAATTTAAGTGATTTACAGGAATATCTAACCAATAAGCTACACATTTTGCTGTCGGTTGCAGGTTTCGCTAACCCTGCGAACTTTGTCTTTTCGTAGCCGGCATGAGCTGTCTACGGGTTTACAATTGCAGCAAAAGTCTCAAAACCACACAGCCATCAATCACTGTTGCCAGACGCGTAACCAGAAGAAGGGGGCGAAAGGCGCCGCACCCTCCTTCAATTTTGGACTGCAAATATTGAGCCGTTCTTTGGAGGAAAACTTGTCATGAATGCGTAAAAGAAATTATTTAATCCCCCACGCTGTAGATAGCTGGTATTTTGCCGAAGTTTCTGTGTTAGAGCTGACTGCTGAGTAATATGGTTTGCTGAGACGCGTCGTCAGAACCGTCGCCAGAAAGTCTTCAATAGAGGGGCTTTGCGTTCGTGAAGGGGGGCTTGACATTTAAAAAATTGACAAAAACTCCACTGATTTATTGTGTTTCATATTTCAATTTGTGGGTTTGGAGCTTTAGTTGATGAGTAAAACCCACCAAAGCCCCCGTGGCGACGGGACTGCGGGTCGTGCTACCGCGTAGTTATTCAATGCTACTGCCGTGTGGTGATTCGCCACATATAACATTGAATTCGCAGCAGCAATTGCTGTTACGCCGAGGGTCGTGGTT
>JGI24022J15233_10011133_pt1 | contig 10244 bp, 5 predicted proteins | sample Ectturendosymbi2_FD_15233 | JGI IMG/M metagenome (IMG submission 15233)
AAGTGGAGGACTTTTAGGCCACCTTGGCCCACTTTGCCTGGCCCTGGGCGCCAACCGTTAGGCGGTAGTATTTCGCTGAAGTTTTTACTGGAAACTAGGCTGCAATCCGAGCCCTTTGATACTTTGGATGACCTGCTGGGGTTTCGGGTTCAAAAGTTGTGATGTAAGTTAGTAAAATATTTGACTAATTAGCTAATTAGTTAATTAAGTAATTTGTTTATTTTAGATCATAACTTTTGATCCAGAAACGCTAGAAAGTCGATCAAAGGCTCAAAAGACTCGGACTCCAGTCTAGTTTCCAGTGAAAACTTCAGTGAAACACTTTGGCCTAGTGGTTGGGCCCTAGGCCAGGCAACATGAGCCAAAATGGCCCAAAAACTACTTCACTTATGACGTCAGTCACAAAAAACCCGCAACCCCAGGCAAAAAATTTTTTTCGAGTGCAATCTACTAGACTGGCCGATCCCTTTGAGCCGTTGAACAGCTCTCTAGCGCAATCGGCGGATGAGCTAGGGCGTTGGTAAGGCAACCAAAAACTACTGTTTTTTTTGCGAAAATCGCCAAAACCACCCAGATGCCAAGGTGTTAAAGAATACTTTTGTGAGAAAGAGAGACTGGGAAATCTGTGTCGGAGTGTGCACAGATGGGACTGCAAGCATGGCTGATTATTGTGTTGGTGAATTGCAAAAATTGAAGTAGCACATAAAGAAATGTTGTTTGCTCATTGCGTAATCTACCTAGAGCATTTAACTGCAAACAAACTGATTTAAAAACATGCTAAACAACACGGTGAAAATTGACAATGAAATTCTAAGTCGACCCTTGAACTCCAGAATACAAGCCCGGTGTGAAAGTATAGATTTGCAGCATGAACATTTTATCCATATAGAAGTAAGATGCCTGTCAAAAGGGCAAGTTGTTTCACATCTTGTTGAGTTAAAAGAAGAAACAAAACAGTTTTTGAGAGAAAGGAATACTCCATTAGCAGTATTTCTTTTGGATGAAATGTGGATGAGTAAGCTTGCATATTTGGTGGGTATATTTTGCCATTTGAACAAGCTTAATACTGGGGCTTTACTCAAATATCTTAGTATTGAGAAATAATGCAAACGCATCTAAAAAGAAGATGGCTCTTTGGGAATGCTTGGTGCAGAAGGTAGATACAGAGATGCTTTCGACTTCAAATAATTTTTGAAAAGTGTTGATGTCATTGCTAAAGAATAATTAGACATAATAAGTCAACATGTGTAGGAGTTGTAGGAGTTAACTTACCAGTTTGACTATATTATTTTCCTCAATATGAGGATCCCGAAATTAAACCACATATAACAGCTTTAGTTAACAAAATGATTATAATAATCTGTTGCAGGTTTTTTTTAAGGAAAATGTTAGGTGCCTGGTATGGACCTGTATGAACCTAATTTCTCTGATTCTAGGGACCCAATTCGGGTCCCTAAAACACCTTTAAAAAACCTGATCTGTTGCATTCATTGCGATTTTATGTTACCAGTCCGTAAAAATTTTTTGAGTTTTTTACCGGTCCACGAGTGTAAAAAGGTTGAGAACCACTAACCTAGATGACTTCAACTTCCATTAACACCTTCGACACCAGGTGGATTTTCCCTTTTAAAGGTATAATTTACCAGTGTTGGATAAGTCTTCTGAACTCCATAACTTGCCAGACGATTGGGTTAGAGAGCTGTTCAAACACTCAAAAGATTCAGTGAGGCTTTTGGTTTGCATTGAAAAAAATTGGATGGGTTTTGGGTTTTTTGTGGGTGACATTAAGTGGGGTAGATTTTAGAATTTTTGGCCGAGGTCATTGGGCCCTGAGCCCCAACCACAAGAGCCAATTTTTTGATAAACTAGGCTATAATCTGAGTCCTTCGAGTCCTTGATTAGCTTTCTAGCATTTCTGGTTCGAAATTTATGACCAAGAAACGAACTTGGGTAAAAAAACAAGTTTGGGTAAAGAGGTACTTTATCCAAATTTTGTTCTTTTGGCCATAACTGCCTAGTTGGACTAACTCAAAAACATGCATTCAAACAGCCTCTGAACCACAGAGTTTGGATTCTTTTTCCAAGGCCTAATATTATTTGGACTCAGTCTAGGGCAACGATTTTAGACAGTTTCCAAGCAAAAAACATCATAACCAGTGCCTTTAAACACAATTTTTGATAAGGACGTAGATTTATGTCCACCAAGAACAAGTTAAAAAATTTAAACAGCACAGATGTATGTCAGCTGCAAGCGAAAGGGTTGAGATGGAATTTAGATTACACCACAGTTGGGAATTCAGTGGGGTAGCCAGCCAAACTTTTTTGGGGGCTCAAATATTTTGAATCTAAGTGAGCAACAATATTTTGTTTGGGAAACCACCTCTCAAAGCACAAAACAACAATAAATTATAGAAATTTGAAGGGGCTTGGCCCCCCTGCTACACCTTGTGTGGGATAATGTTGTTTGCACAGAGGTTGGAACATTTAAGGTGAAAATAAGTTCATGTGTTTTTATAAAATATTACTTGTTTATTGTTTGCTTGTAGTGTTTTGTGTAGATAAAGCAGTGAAAATTTGGGTAAATGCACAGTAATTTATTGTGTGTGTCATTCTACCACCTAGGTATGTTATACGCTTAGAGCTGTCTAAAATTTTATGGTAAGATTTTGTCACAACCCTGTTTTTTTGCAGAATAAATATGTATATATAAAATTAAAAAGTTTATTCCAAGCATGGAAATTCAGGTATTTTCATTCTATGCCATTAATTGTTTTATCTGTTCATAATTGTATTATTTATTAGTACATGGCATAGCAAAATGGCAAGACATCGTAATATAAGGAATGCCAAAAGCTATGACTATGATGATGACTATGATGTATATGGCCAATCGTATGAAGATGATTATTGTGTTTCCCCTGCTACTATGGCTCAATACTCTTATGCAAGAAACAATATACAATTCAGCTCATATATGCCATCAGAAGAAGTTGTTGAAGAAGTTTCAGAGGAAGGGAGCTGCATTGACACATGTGAAATTCAACCAGATTGCAGTTTTTCATCACCCCCTTGTCCAAGCAGTGAAACTATTTGTGCATGCATTGAAGCCATACACAGTATTGTTGGTGAATGCTATTTAGAGAACCAAATTAAAGAAGCAGCCATAAAGTTTAACGGAGATGTAGATCGAGCAGCAAATTATTTGCTGAACTCTTGCACTGACAATCCTAAAGATTTATCTGAAGGTGAATTGCCAAAAAAAGAAGGCAACCTAGAACAACATTCCTCTGTATGCCTTACCAACTCAACTGCAATTCCAATGCCACAAAGATCTCACACTAGAAACAGAAGATCACGTAGATACTTGGTAAGTTAACTTCAATTGATACATAAGACAAGTCAATTTAGCGATCTTCCATGAAATGTACAGTGATTGCATTGCTAGTGACTCATTGTAGCAGTGTAAGCATTTTTTTGTTTTGTGAGTTACTATTTCTATGTCCAGGGCAAATATTTTAGAATTGACACATTTTTGCATTTAAGCATGATATTATTCCAATGAAATCTGTAGTGTTTAAGTCAAGGTTTCTTCCATGATATTACAAATGTAAACTCATTGGTTTTCTAGAATAATCTGTCTATTTCCAGGTACTAGTCTGTAGCACTGAAAAAAACTTATGGTTTTTAGGTAGTCTAAGTAATAACTCTTTTTCTAGCAATTTTTTTCACTGAGACATTGTGGTCGTTTGTCCCAAATAGCTTAAAAACTTTCTATTATCTTTCGTTTTTGGACATCTTTTGACCGAATTGACCTTAAAAGTTTTGTTTAGTCATTTAAAGAAAATTCAGTCAATGGCTGAGACAAATGACCAAAACCAACCAGCTTCTTAATGTATGCTTCAGTTGGAAACTGCTCAAGCTGAGAATAGTGAGTAACTGAGAAAGGCTTTAGTGGAGATAGTGTTAGCTGATGAAACTTTTTATTCCTTGCTTTAGCTCATTTAAATGCTGATTGAAAAAGTTCACTGCAGAAACAAGCTAATGTAAAATATGTATTGGTGTTTTGTGAGGTAAAAGATATGAAATCAATCTGCAACTATAGCATGAAGATGCACAAAGTAGAAATAGAATTCAGGCATTTTAAGTATAATATCGTGTTTTGTAGAGGGGTATCAGGATGCATAATCTGTACTGTATGCTAAAATTAACATACCCTCAGATACTGCAAAGTGCATTAACACTTTCGAAGCCGGTCTAAATCAAGCGGCTCATGCCAAAACAACCGGATCGCACGTGGCTTTGGCAGGAATTTCTCCAGCCGGGTAAGTGCTACAGACCCGGTCAAAAGCTCAAAAGACTCAGCAAGTCTTGTAGTTTGCAATGAAAAAATATTTTTTTGGTTTGGGTGCAGTTTTTTGTGAGTAATGTCATAAGTGGAAGACTTTTAGGCCACCTTGGCCCACTTCACCTGGCCCTGGGCCCAAACTGTTAGATTATAGTATTTTGCTGAAGTTTTTATTGGGAACTAGGCTACAATCCGAGTCTTTAGATACTTTGGATGACCTGCTGGGCTTTCCGGTTCAAAAGTTATGATAAAAAGTTATAAAAATATTTGACTAATTAGATAATTAATTTGTTTATTTTATATCACAACTTTTGAACCAGAAACGCTAGAAAATTGATCATTGATCAAAGGCTCAAAAGACTCAGACTCGAGCCTAGTTTCCAATGAAAACTTCAGCGAAATACTTTGGCCTAGTGGTTGGGCGCTAGGCCAGTCAATATGAGCCAAAATGGCCCAAAAACTACTTCACTCATGACGTCACTCACAAAAAATCCACAACCCCCAACCAAAAATTCAAGTGTGGACTAGGAGACTTGCCGAATCTTTTGAGGGCTTGAACAGCTCTCTAGCGCAATTGGCAGAGGAGCTATGGCGTTGGTGAGGCAACTGACAACTGCTGGTTTTAGGCCGATTACAAAGTCCGAATATATCGTACCCCGGCTCTGAAAGTGTTAAAAATGGCATTTTCATAATTTTATAAAGATGGGTTGGTTCTTAATGGGTTTTGACATTTATTTTATAGTAAAATATGGAAATTTGCATTGTTATGAAATTGTTGTAAGTCTTTGTGTACAAACTGATTTCACTAGTTACTTTAGAAACTTTTTAAAGGTTAAGGTTTTGTTTGCATGTGTCTCCTAAGTTTAAGGCCCATTTGTTTGGGTCTATAATTCCAACATTTTTTTGATTTTGGACTGAAAGATCAGCTTGACAGTCATCTTATTTTGAAGTTGATGTATAGATATTTTTCCTGCAGTTCATAGAACTGCATTCCACTGCTTGTTTTCCATAGCTATGCATTTCAAGGTTTTCAGATAAAAAAAAAACAAGAGAAAGAGACTATGAATTGTGAAATGTGGTGTTGATAAATCATGTTTCTTAAGTTTTGCAGCTAACGATCATTCTTGTGTGTATAAGGTGTAAAATTTTGTAAATCTTATGTTTCAAGGTTTTCAAATTACTTACATTGCAAAACAATATGAGTTTTACTGATTTTCTCTTTGTTTGGGAATCATTTTTTGAATCCTAACATTTGTGAAGCCCTGATTTCCAAGTCTTTTCCTTGAGCTGATATATTCCAGTTGTGATAGTCTGACTGCATGACTATGCAACCAAAATGCTGAAGAAAACAGATTGGTGAGACAAGTTCTGATGGATGCACCCTCAGTAAAATACCCAGGCTGCCACTTGAGGAGCATGTGGCATGACCACATCTCTAACCTGGTTTGTGTGTGCCCTGATGACAGCCAGCAGAACTGTCAGAAGGTTATGAGAGCCTGAGGTATTTTGAGACTTTCTAGGGCTGTTGCCCCCAAGTCTCCTGAGGCAAAATACTGGGTGGAAAATTAATGGGCTTTTTCATCCTTATTATTCTTATGCAAAGCTTCATGAAACTTCTGCTAAAATGATTGCCTTAACATGCTATATTATGCTAAGTACATCCCAAAGCAATGCTCTACTTCTTTTACTAAAGGTATGAGTTGTCATGTTTTTTGCAAAAGTTTTGCCTTTATTTTAAAAAAGATTATCTTCATGACATTGTACTTGTTTGCAAGAAACTTATTTATTTTAATTTTGTATTCATTTGGTGCTGGAAAACCTCGTTACAAGTAGAAAGTTTCGTTTTTTCTTTTTGCCAACGTTTTTGCAGCAAATCCATGTTGGTTTTTGTTCACAAAATCTTTGTTTTTAATGGCTAATGTTACAATTGTGTCCTAAACTAGAATTTAGTTGGAACTGGTGGTCTAGAAAATAATACAGGTAAAATGGCAAGTTAGCAGGCGTATATTGCTGATTGAAACTAATGGATTTCCAACGTTTCTTGTTTGTTTTTTTTCACCATAAGGAGAACGCAAGCCATGCTCCAGACCAGAATCAAAAGTGCACCACAAAGAAGATAGAATCAAGCACTAATGGTGTGCACATTACCAAAGTTGGTTCACAGAGCAACACTCCAGTAAAAAGTGGATTTGAAGTGACATCAAAAGGTCCAGATTTTCCAAAACGTGGCGCTAAAAAACCAACGGATTTTGTTGAAAAACTGCATACTGCTGATCATGTGGCAGAGTCTGACGGAATCAAAGTTTCAGGAACAACCGAAAGCAAAGATATATCCAAAGGAGCTCAGCCTACAATCAAGCAGAAAGTAACACCTCTACAAACAGATTCTTTTTCAACTACACCTGGCAAAGGTGCAAAGATACAGGTCAACTATCAGGTGAATTACGTGCTTGCGTTTGCAGCTAACAAAGTCGAAAGTTTTCAATTACAAGTAAACAAACCAAATTCTAACTGAAAAAACATATATACTGTAGTTTTGGTGCGACCGTAACCGAACCGTTTTTACTCGCAAAAAATATTTCCAATACCGAACTAGTATCATGGCGACATTCCTTATCTCTTGGTTGCCAGACTTGCAAAACTTTTTCAATGGTGAGCACCGGCTCATGTGAGATCAGCATTGCTATATTTACTGGCAATGGTTATCACGAATTCTAAATAAGATGAAGTGAAAAAATCTTTACGATTATGTAGTTGGGGTGCATATTTGCGAGGCACATTCCCTCAGGTCGCTTCAAGTACAACGTAGACATTGCAAAATTTTGTTTAAAATGTGTGTGATGTAGAGATGCACTGATGAGGAAATGGGCCGATTACCAACAAATCGTCTGATTATATTCGCAATGTACAATGACGCTGGGTTTATTTTTTCGGTCGCAGACCGCTTGTTTTTGGAAATGACCGAAAAAAATAAGTACTACAAAACACCAAGTTGCATCGGTCAGTGTCCGAAAAGGTAGGCCAGTGAACACTGTTGCAGCGAGTTTCAATACTGTTGTGGGACAAATGACCAAAATGTCTCAGCGAAAAAAACAGGCAATGACGTACTGATTAGATAATGCATGTTGGCAATGCGATGTCATTTATGTGTGTACGCGTCAGATGACTGTGAATGCTTAAACTTTAACAAGACCTCATTTTCTTCCGTAAACAAAGGAGTTGATAATTAATATTAACTTATTTTTCAGAGAAAGCATTTAATTCATGTCGGCCTGCATATCACATTGATGTGGCCATCTTTTTGAAGATGCCAATCGCTTTTTGCCTGTTTGAAGATGCCAATCGCTTTTTGCCTCGCCAATGTTGGTGATTTCGTGTTCTCTTCCAGTTCAACCACTTACGTTAACTTTATAATAAATAGTTCAAGAAATTGCTGTCTGTAACACAGACCTAAAACCTTCAAACTACAAATCCGTGGATTATGTTAGCTCTCTTTCTCTGACAAGTAGTACAATTGTTTGACAAAAAATGTTGTTGTTTGATAACCGATAATCATGATCATTGTGGTCTCAGACCCGGAGGAAATGTGCTGCATCCATAGTGAAGGAGATCGTCCATATACAACTAGAGCGAAGCCCTGAAGATCATTTAGCATATTACATAGGTTGAGTAATAAAGGTTAATGTTGCGGACAGGCAGAATTTTGTGGTCAGTCATGTTCACCTCTGTCTTTTTTTCGCTGAAACATTTCGGTCATATTTAGCTGAGACATTTGGTTCACGGAAACATTTCGATCATTTGTCTCACAGTTGTGTTAAAACCCGCCGTAAAAATGTTTTTTAGTCTATATTTTCAAACATTCTGACCGAAATGACTTGATTTTTTTCGGTCATTTCAAAAACGTTTCGGTCTGTGACCGAAAAATAACCGAAAAACAACAGGTTGACCTTCAAAACAAGCTTTGACATATTTCCAAAAGAGTAGCCAAATCCGATTAACCGACCCAAAAAAGCCAACAGCGGTTAAACAGCGAAGTGGCCGATTATTACCGATTAATTATGTACAACCTTTGTGTGATTTAACAAAGACATTTCCGCATGTAGCATCAACTATCCTGGTCGTTCACTCCTTGCGTTTGTTGAAATGAACACTGATCAGGGACCAGGGTAAGCAACACGAAACGGCCAACGACTAAGTTTAGTGAGCGGTAAATAAAGATTTAAATGTAGTGTCATACGAAAAGTGTTATACGTTCTCAGATAAAGACTCTATTTCAGAGAAAGATATATACGGTAATTTTGTCTTCGTATGTGGCAGGCAAGCTCTATCTCAATTGAAGATGGTCTTTTAAAATGCATCATTTCAAATGAATGGTTTAGCTTATTTTTGACTAACAGATTTTAAACTTTTTTCAGGTGATTCTGTTTTTGACAGGATCTACGCAGCTGACCACAAAAAATACTCGTGCAAAGCAAAAAAGTAGCATAAATTTTGTAAAAGGGGTGTTTTTCTCGTCGAGGACCCAGGCGAAACTGACTTCGGGAGTGACCCGCTAAGATTGTCACAGTGGAAAAAAACTTCGTTGCATTGTGTAAAATGTTTTCAGAAAGAATACGCGCAACGTCAACAAGTTGGAAAGCAGCAATTAAGCATGGTGGTCGTTGGCCACGTGGATGCTGGGAAATCAACTATGATGGGTCATTTGTTATATCAAAAGGGAGTGGTTCCCAAGCGCCTTATCCACAAATACGAACAGGTTTGTTTTGTAGCTTCCTAAAAGATATATATCGTTCAAAAAAGTTATATCGTGGTTTCCAGCTTCCTACAATAATTATATCGATCTTTCTTTAGAAACAAATTTAAAATTTCTTTAAGCCATGTATTTGGTTTGCCACTTGTCAGTGTGAATTATTACGGTAATCAGTTAATTGTGAAGGTTCGTCTGAACAAAAGACAAAGAAAAGGCTCCAATTAAATTCATTAGTTTTCCCAATGTTATATACACCTTCAGAAGACAGAAACCATTACTTTCCACCCAGGGTAGCTTTTCACCCTCACTTTATGCTTCGGTTTTCCGCTGGACCAAGATATGCGAAGTATTTGGAATGGTTTGGCGAGGCAGTTGCTGAAACGGTGACTGCGTCGCGCCTTGAATAAAAGTCTTGGTGCAAACTATACCTGCATGGATCGTTTCGCGAAGATCGCTCGCCGCTGAAAGAAAAAACAAGCAAAAAGATTCTATTTGCATAAGAGCTGATGACGTAGGTGAAATATGTACTCTGTAAGATCTTAAAGTGTCCGATTCTATCCTGAGAAAGGATCTCTTTCCATAGACAGAAAACCAAAAAGCATGTCGAGAACGAAGCGTGTGGAACGGAAAGTCTCCATTCTAGTTGAACACAGGGCCGTAGACACTTAACGGGGACATTCGGGGGCAGTGTCCCCCAAATTTTGTTGTGCTCAGAAAAAATTGTTATAAACATAAAATAAAAACAAAAATCCTTCCCCCGTAAAATGTATCTTGACCCCCAAACCCTAAAACCTGCCTACGGCTTTAACCGTTGGATTTTCTTGAATAAAGTTGGTTCTTCATGACCAAAAATATAACAATTGAAGACTTGGATTGTTTTTAAGGTGAGCTCATAGCACTCGGTTGTGCGTGCGCTGTTGCCCCATGAAATGAATAGAGAGGTTTGGAAAATAGTCTGATCTCATGTGTTGGACAGTTGTGTGAGAGTTAAGATGGATAAGATCTGCAGCATGATTGTTTTCAGCCATTAATTTTTATGGTAAAAACGCTCTCACGTAACTGGTAACCAAAAATTAATGAAGCTGCCATCAATCAATACTTCGGTGGTTAAAATTGCCAGAGGGTCGGGTCCTGGTGCTCATCATGGGG
>JGI24022J15233_10011134_pt1 | contig 10244 bp, 7 predicted proteins | sample Ectturendosymbi2_FD_15233 | JGI IMG/M metagenome (IMG submission 15233)
AACTTTCTTTGATTACTAACGTCTTGAACTAATGTCTGCCATGTTTGAGTATGAGATTTAGTTAACTTTGCTTCTAAAGAAAAGTCACTTAATTTCTGGAAAGTTATTGCAAAACTGAAAATGAACGAATCGCTTCTGCAAAGAATTACAGGTTGTAAATGAACTTACACATGACAGCTTGTAAATGAACTATTAACTTGCAGTCGAACTTAGCTTCACAGTACTTATTTAATCAGACTCGCGAAAAGACTAAAGTTGCTGAAAAGCTAGCTGTCAATTATGACCTAACAGTGGCATTGTATTTATGAAGCAAAGAGATACGTGCATACACGCTGTAATGACCACACGCTTAGAAACCTATCATGTGCAAAATGACGTCACGATCCCACTAAGCAAGTCATGTGAAGGAAAATATAAACGGATCAGCAATAAACGTCACCAACGGTCAGCGAGCAAAACCCGTGTTCTCGCGCCTCATGATAATAGTTGAAAATTCAAACGTGCTGATTTGACCGCTACACGCGACACTCCACAACTTCGGTGTTATCAGAACTACAAATATTTGAATGGAAAGGCAATTCCAGGTCTTTCAAAATATCCGGGTTTGTTGGTTAAAAAAAACAGGTTTCAGGTAGTAGAAAATAGCCAAAAAACGGGTTTCGTGTTCGGGAAAACCCGCAGTTGGAAACACTAGTTGAAAAAGTAAGTTTCATTTAAAAGTAAGTTTTTATTGACCTAAAAACCTGAAAATAAGTGACTCCAGAATTCAGAATATTGGCTTCATTGACCTAACGATGGAACTGACTGAATAATTTAGTGTGTCTAGAGCATTTACTGTTTTTAGAGCCTTTTTTCCACCACGCCTCCCTTTAAGTAATTGTTTTTTGTTTCAATACCCACTGACTTTGAATAGGTAAATTGGACAAAACCTTTCCCGTTCAAAAACTTTCTGCGTTGTAGAGTGCGTAAGAACTCGTGCCCCCTGGAAATTTCTTGACACCCCTGGGGAGGCGTGCCCCCCAGGTTAAGCACCATTGTTCTAGAGCTTTTTATCAAAAATGAACAGTGACTAAAAACCAACGGAAGATAATTCACTGTTGGGATATTATGCTATTTCATCACGAATGTTTTGAAGTGCGGATTTAACTTTGGATGCATTAGAAGTTTTGATTTTTGGCATCACGAATTAATTCTGCATTAAAAAACGATACATATCTCACAAACTAACGCAAAATGCAGATATGCTACGTCACTTTTTCGATAGCTGATCCTGGAGGATAGATCGCATCTTTTTCACGTTACCAAGAAACAATGTTTCGGCGACATTTTGCACTGTCAGCATTTGCACAGGGTAGCACCATGTCCTGACGATCAGAAGCAACCCAGCGCGGAGTCTTAACCATTCGATTCGTTCCAAAATTGTTTGATTGTGAACTGTGAATATTTCTAATTGCTGCGTTGGTTAGCCTTACCTTGCGAACGCACTTTCTGTCGTGGCTGCAAAAAGCTACCTTGCCTCGACCACTGTATTTAAGGATAGCGTTCATGGCACGCGTTCTTCGTGCTCGCAATTGCTCTTGTGGTCTTGAACCACGTTTAAACCGGTCAGCAGACACGGCGGAACCATTATGCACGTCATCGCTCCCCACGAAATTCGTGATTGTCTGCCAAGGATATTCTCACGACTCACAGGTTGAATCAGTGTGAGTAATCTCACGTTCAATCAGAGTTGCTTTGAAAAAATAAATACATGAAAGGTTTAATTATGTAAATACTGTTTTTACTTTATATTATTAAAACTAGCAAAGTCTTTAACGAATTATTCAGTTTGAAACATTTAGAAATGCTTTTAATCCATTTTCAATTTGAAATGAAGTAACGTTAGGGCAATGCAGGGGGTTCAAAATCAAGGTTTTGTGGGGCAGCACAGTTAATATGACGTATAAAACGTTAAAGTAAGCCAAGTCCCACCAGTCACGTCGAAAATGCTGAAAACAAAGCTAAGCCTGCCAGTAACGTATCAATTTTGAAAGTAACGCTAAGACTACCAGTGATAGATTGTGCATAGATCACCGCAAACGAAGGATGTTGTTACCAACCTGCTGATATACCAATAACTGTGGAAGATGTGCATTTATAACTTGCACATGTCGATCAGGTTACTGAAGGTTAGCACAAAAACAAACTGTACGATGAGAGTGTAATACCCGTAAAATGAATGCAACATACCCATTCTGTTCTTCAGTTGCCGGCCAAAAACCTATAGTGGCACTTCTGCACATCAACTATCTGTCCACCGCAACTGGGCGCCAATGAATCTTTAACACGTTTCATTGCTGAAAATTAATATGCAACTTCAGTATTTCTGAATAAATTTTTACCTGCCGCTTTTTGGTTCGTGTTGCGAGCGACAACTGACAATGCGTTGAAAGTTTGAATTGGACGATGGACACAAGAAAACGAAAACTATGTCAAATTTTGATAACTCAGACCAGTGCTTCTTAACCGGATGAATGGTTCACCCCAGGGTAAATGAAATTTTTGCGAGGGTGAATGAAAGAAAAGGGGTGAATGAAATTTCTCTGTTGCTAATTTTTTGTATCCTAAGATACCATGCATTTGTCTTGTTTTCTTTACCCAAAATATATCAGCAATCATGAATAAAATGGCTAAATTCAAGCTTTGTAACTTCGCGTCTTCAGCAGTCAACAACTTATCACTTCAGAAAAACCGTACATTGGTGCAATTAACTGCGTTTATTACGTAATGGGGATATATTTTACCGGAAGATGCCACGTTTTATTCAATCGAATGGTGGAATCTCTGCTGAGCTCTCTACATGAGCGTCCTCTACTCCTGTGCAAAAGTTATCTGCTGGAATCGCAGTAATTTTGAATGTTTCATCTACCTGAACCGGAACACTCATTAGAGTAGCCTGATCAGTCGAAGTATAGGCCTAACCAATCGAAGTACAAGAGTAGCCTATTTGTGATATTTGTTTGCTGTCAGTTTGGTATTGGTTCCAATTCGTTTATATCTGAGGTTCCTGCAGATTGTCTACAAAATATGTACCAAAACATTTCGTGTTGATGAAAGTAAATGCAAGTCTGTAGCAGAGGCGCAGCCAGAATGAGGCCGAAGAGGCCGTGGCCCCCTCGAAAAAACTTGTTAAGATTTTTCGCTGGTGTTTTTTATCAATCTCAACTCTTCGAAAACAAACAGAAGGAACAGTCGGACTCATGTAGCGTCGTGTTCTCTCACTGACCAAGGTTGACTTTTTGCGATTGGATGCGAAACTATACGATTAAAGCATGTAACTTTGTTAGCAAAGTTGCCAACAAATGAGGACAACACGAGCTGAGGTGTAGCCTGAATGAAATGGAAGGGCGCAATTTTCTTGCAAAGGAGTACAAATTCAGATGAGACATTTTTGAGGGGATTATTTGCATGAAGTATTGCCGAACCAAATAGAAACATTCTTGGTCAAGACATGATCAACCCGAAACGCACCACGCAATGGAGTGTTATGCAACAACGCAATGTTTCTCACAGCACGGTTGGCATTGTGGCTAGTGGGTATGTGAAGCCAGGTAGAGGGGACTCAATTTTGAAATGTACATCAAGTCACTGTCAGTGCAGCACACAAACTTTGTTAATATCACATTCATTACAGTTTCAGAGAGCAAATATAAAAAATAATTAGCAGGCAAACCATTACTAGTCGCCAAACAGCCATGGTGATTTTGTGTGAAATCAGGTGTTGACTCTTCTTCGATCGTTAGTCTTGAGAGCAGAACATGACAGATAGAAATTTACGTGGTGCAGTGAACCAGTATAGGGCCTCCAAGAGAAATTTTTTAGGCGGAACAAAACCTATTTGGGGCCCCTAAGGCTTGCAAAATTAATTTGAAATAAATAAAAACTGAGGCTAATTAATGTGAATCATACTTCAACAAGAAGTGTTCGTTTATTGATCATATGAAACATTACGTTAAAACATAACGGTACTCAAGAAATGTGACCGTATTACCATTTTTAAACACGAATTTTGATTGTCCATTTCATAGTAAAATCTAATCAAGGAAAACATTTTTTAAAAATCATTTAACTATCATATAAGCGATTTTCTGGTATTCTTATTCGCAAAAGTTTTAAAAACACTATCAAAATCGACTTGTCTGGCAATGCTGGACTCAATGTTTAATCTTGCTAGGTCAACAAGTCGTGTTTGTGACATAGCAGACCGCAAATAATTTTTTACAAGTTTAGGCTTGCTGCAAAATCTTTCAGCAGATGCTACTGTAGCTGGAATTGTCAAGAATATTCTCAAGCTAATACAAACATTTGGAAATAATAATTCACACGGGCCACAAGGTGGCAACCACTGCTTTAAAGCATTGTCGAAATCTGTAAGTGGTTGGTTTCTCCTGTATGTTTCGAAATCTTCAGATTTCTGGGTATGTCCGCTAATCCTAAACTCACATTCGTTTCGACCTTGTATCAGCTTGCGGCGCAAGTTTAACAATCAGCAAAATGCACAGCACACCTTCGCGGTTCACTATAAGCACTTGCGTCCTGCACTGCAGTTACTTGTTAATGTTATGCTTTTCAGTTATTGTCTTACACACACAGTATGCCCAACATTCGAGCGCTCCTGCTGTTAGATTAGATTGTATTGTGAACTGGGATGTTTCCAATCAAATTTCATTTGAGGTATCTCTTAGTTTAAAACTCTTGGTTTATTAGAGAGAGTTTTTATTGAAGATTTGTTTGAAAATTTTCAACAATGAAAGACGTAAAGGAACATTCAGTTAAATGGACACAATGGGACAGTAATCGTAAATGTCTTAAATTCGACAAAGTAGGAAAACCTTCAAGTTCAGCAATAATTACTGCTAATGATTATCAATGCATCGTATCAGGAAAATCCACTGCCAGCGCAATTCACATTAAAATACATTACACTTCTTACCAAATCCTTTAGGCCAAACCAGTTTTATCACCAGGCGGGATTAATTTCGCTACATTATTCCGAGTGTGTTAGTAACAAACACTCAATCGTTCCTTCACCAGGCCCGTAAAAAGGGGGGTATCAGAGGGCGAAGGCCACCCTTGAAAAATTTTTGTCCTGGAAAAATGCGTTGGACAAAATTAAAAACTATTGAACCTAGTTAAAAAAATTGTGCCCCTCTCAGAAAACTCTTCGCCACCTTGGTGTCTCAAGCTGGTTACGGGCCTGTCCTTCTGTCTCAGGCCCCTCCGTAGCTGTCGGTCCCGGGACAATGTACCTGCTGGACTCCCTCTCATAGCCCCTGAGCCAGTAACCCAAACTCTGAGTTGCGAGTTAAACCTTATAGAGAAACTCCAATTGTGTCTTTTTCTCAAACATTCACACACTGTTGCACTTATTTGCAAATATTTGCAACAGTCACAACAGCAACTTATGAACGTTCATTTTCAACGCTTCAACGGTTGCTAGCCTATCTACGCAGCACTATGGGGAAAAACCAGGCCCGTACCTAGCAAGAAAAATTTTCGGCCTTTCTGTAAAAATGTGTTGGACATACTTTAAAACTATTGGACACAGACCCGTAACCAGGGGGAATAGGGGGCGAAGCCTCCCCTGCAAACCTTTTTCGCCCCCCCTGGAAAAATCTGTTGGGCGTAGTTGAAAATTATTGGACATAGTTTGAAAAATTTGGACCCCTCTCAGAAAACTCTTCGCCACCCCTGGTGTCCCAAGCTAGTTATGGGCTTGATTAGACACAGCTTAAAAATTGGGCCCCTCTCAAAACTCTTCGTCCCACTTGGTGTCCCAAGCTGGTTACGGGACTGGGCAAAACCGTCTGATGGATTGGCTTTTTTGACGAATAATCGTGATGTGACATTGATCCTGAGATGGTTGACGACGAGCTGTTCAAAAAGAAACGCAGACTGAACTTTATCTTTTAATTGTGCTCGCAGGTATTTTGTAAAGTCAAAATTTGGCTTTTGGCATCTTCTGATTTGTTCCTAAGAATCCACTTACATACTTTTGGTTGCTTTTGACTCATTCAACAGGCATAATCAGTGATATTCTCGAGTCCAACATTACACGCCGCTTCGCTTTCCGCTACTCTTAATGTTCATTGAAAACTGTTTGGTTAACACCGCTTGATAATGATCACTGGGAAAGCAAACGTTTTCTTGTCTTTGTTAAAATTTATCGATGCCGACTGGTAGAAGATATTTGACGTCATATCCTGTTATAATAGACCAGAAATTGACCAGTGACATCAAAATGATCTTTGTGCAAAATAGCTAAAGTTTGAACTCTGACGACGTCACTGACTGGCCCCTCCCGAACAAAATTCCTGGCTGCGCCCCTGGTCTGTAGATGAAATCCACCAGGACACGCCAGCTTCGCAGTTTAAAGAAACAGGTTTAAAAAGGAACATCAGCGTCGAGAATAATCTCGCTTCAAAACTTAAAAGGCGAAAGTGAAATGTTTTTCATCCCAGAAGTGAAAAATCGAGCCATGAGCAATCTGCTCCATGCATGTTTTGCTATTTTAAATATAGCAACCAGTTTTGGCTCATTGAAAGCTGCGTTGTCATTTACAAAACAAACATGACATTTATCAGAACAAGTCCTCGCAATTTTTTCAAGCAACAGCACGAATATTTATGCAAACAGTAACATTCCCTCCATTCATCAGTCGCAAATGACTCTGCTAGCAAGAAAACTATTCCTTTCTCTTTTCAAACAGCACATGTGCTGATGAAACGAATAAAAACATCTTGCGAAGCTGAGTCTGTAATCAAACCACATTTGAAGATCGCAACCAATTTGCCGCATGGAAAGTATGCTGTGAATAGATCAAATACCGCGGTCTAACAATGAACACTCGTACTATACAGTGTGGTCCACGTCCAGCTACTCTTGACCTACGGCCCATTTTACAAAAATGTGACAAGTGGCGGGCCACTTCCAATGAAATGATGTATAAAATAACAGATTCACAATATTTAAAACTAAAAACTAGAAGATAAGTGAGTATGTGATTTGAAATTATTACACCATACCAAATAGCAATTTATTACAAATCTTTATTAATGGGATGTCTGTGGTCAAGTCTTCTCTGACGCTATCGTTCCTTTATCAATATTAGTGTTAGTGATGCAAGTCGGAGACTATCGTCCATTGTTTCGTCTGCCATTCGATTTCTGTTTTTAGTAGATAATGTACTCTCATACACGTATGTGTTTGCAAACATCGAGTGCATTTTTAGTGCGAAATCTTGTATATTGAGAAATCTTTCCTTGCTGACTAATTTCCCGAAGCTCTCTGCAGTCTCTAACACCGTAAATATTGTACCTTTTTATTAAAAGATGTTATGCTTGTTCTAATCAAAATTACTTGTTGCAGGGATGAGCTTGTTGCAGGGAATAACTTGGCTCGTGGGCCACTCTGTGGAGGCCGCGATTAGCGGATAGATAAACAAATTCATTTTGGCGGTACTGAACATGGTTCATTTCGCCAGGTGTTCTCTTGAAGACAGCGACCGGTTGAAGACAGCGACCGGTGGGGCACCGAAAAAACACAGAGGTCATCCANACAGGTGCCCCAGCGGAGGGGTTNGCGGCGGGCCGCACCTTCTAATTTGATCGTAAAAAAATAAATAAACAAAATGGTACACGAAAAAGTATTGTTCTTGTGCAAATTTACTTTATCCAGCGCAAGCAAGTCAGTGAGACAAATATAACCTCACACGCTTTTCAACAAATTTCAGGTTAGAAGATTTTCCCTGAATGCATCCGCGGGCCACTGAAAACGCTGTATCCGGCCACATGCAGGCCGCAAGCTTGTAGTTGGGCCACACTCTACTATGATCATTGTCACATCGGCCATGCGTTCACAATAGGGTGAATGGGAATGTAGCAATCTATGGCAGACTTAGATCATTTCAACAACCACCAAATAAAGAGCTCTGTGCTATGACATTTATTCGCCAGTGTTAGCTACTATACGTTTATGAAACATGTAAAGTGGGTTTGGCTTATCAAAAACGCAGGTAGAGGCGAAGGTATCATGAAAATTAGAAATAGATCTTTGTAAACCAGTAAAGAAATTTAAAAAAAATAAATGTACAGCTAAATTTAAAGTGCATCTTTCCCCCGTAGCGGATTCATAGACATTTATCGCATTTTCATATACATTCCCAACTGTACTAGCGGTGTGTTTCAATGTTTGCCGCAACTGTTAACTTTAACGCCATGTCGGACGTACTTCAAGCACCATTATGGGTGACGGAAAATGGGGTCGGGGGCGTCAGGATTCCCCCAATGTTTTTCAAGGGTTGTCGGATACGCAACGGACCCCCCAACACTTATTTTCGGCGTTTTTAGTTATTCATTGTAAAGTACATGTTCTAAAACATTTTGCTGATACACGACCTAATCAGCAAGGCAAGCCTATGTTCATATCCTTGTTGTTTTGCCGTTCGCCCATTGCTCTGATGACCTGATATACAAAACATCCATGTACTAAATTAATGAAACGTCTGGTTGCAGTGAGGAAGCTCAAGATGGTCTTGTGCGCAGCAAAACTTAAAAATATCACGTATAGTTCCAAATACATATTACTGGCATTTCGCACAACAGGTTGGCGCCCATAGGGTCTACGGGCACAAAGTCTTATACAAACGGATAGGATGAGAACGTTATTGGAATGTTATTTGGTTTCTAAATTACCGGAATTATTTAAAAACTGGTAGCAATCTTGTTTGCGCAAGTTGAGGTTTTTGCTGCAGGCCTGCCTCATAACGTACCGTGCAATTTAGCAAAAAGGTTGGAATGATCACTGATGACGTCACACAATCATTCAAACGAGGAGGTGGTATGTTTAAATCTGATCCTGGAACCCCACTGTAAATTTCTTTCCCCGCGCCCCTAAGCACCATGCCCTATTTTCGACAAAGTATATTAACGCACTGGCCCACCTCTTGCGACAGACCGTTTCTTATAAATTTGTCTTGTAACTTGTAAACCTAAAAAACGTACCCTGAAATGGTACAGGCCAATGCTAGATTCAAGTTCGTTACTGTCAATATTTTTAACGCTATTGTTTCGTTTCTCACATTTTATAATCTTATGCGGCATCTATTTACGGGAATTTGACTAAAACTTAGGTTGACATGGTCACATGGAGATCTTGTTAAAGAATTGAAAGGGTGTGAATCACTGTTGCAACTTTACTTCGTCTTGGCGATCTTTAACGCAAGGTCGCTTAATGATTGCAAGACAAGGTCAATGCTCTAAAAATGACTAGACTGACATTTTAACTTGTTGCCTTGACAAAGATATATTCTACTTGCTCCACGAAATCAAGTTGCACTCTCTGCTACAGTCAGCACCAAACCCGTCAGAGATGTTTTCTAGTGCTAGAATAAGCCATTGGTGCGAATAAACCTACCCCAGCACAAAAAGTGTCATTTCTTTAGCTGTCCACAACGTCATTCTGATGATGTAACATAAGCTTCTGTGTGTGAGGAAGTCAATTTCTTCATCGGTCGATATTCTGCCGATATCTGATACCTTGAAAACGTACATTCAAATGAAAAAAAGTAACAGCGATCGGCTTTTGAGTTTACTTGACCCAACGTGCCACATTTCAAGTCCACGTGCAAAAAACAACATCACTGACATTGCTGATACATTTATTATGGAGCAGTTTGACGAGTGGAAAAATTGCTCGTTTGCTTCTCCTACTACCCGTCATGTTTCAGCAAGCTAAGTGTTAGGACAACCCTTTTTAAATTTTCAGCACAACTTATTTCTTTAAAAACTGTGCATATCAGGGTTGTGGAGTCGGAGCCGGAGTCGGAGGTTTTTGGGTGGAGTCGGATTCCTAACAGCGCTGGGAGTCGGAGTCAGATTTTTTTCTCCGTCTGCGGATGTCCAATTGGATCCGACTCCGGATATCCAATTGGATCATGTTTTACATCACACTCCAAAATTGATAATTCTTGTTAAAATTGTACAATTTCTTTTGACACTTTTGTTGAAACATATTTCTTGCTGTGCACCACGATTTCCATTGATTTTAACAGCGAAATTTCATTCCCTTTATGTCAAGGAGTCGGATTCGGAAATTTTGGAAAGGTCGGATAAGTTACCTCCAACTCCGCAACCCTGGTGCACCTGCGAATGGTTTAATTGCTACGAATACACTATGTCTATACATGGCGATAGGTAATGTCAGTG
>JGI24022J15233_10011137_pt1 | contig 10242 bp, 7 predicted proteins | sample Ectturendosymbi2_FD_15233 | JGI IMG/M metagenome (IMG submission 15233)
CAGAATCTTGTGAAATCTGTTACAAAATCCTCTTGCATTTGAAGTCCTCAATCTAATTTTTACGAATAACTCAAAACTTGTGAAATCCTTAATCTAATTTTTATGAAGAAATGTTGTTCTTCTAAACACTGAGCCTGTTTAATTCCATACAGCTCCTAGAGTCTGTAGTTGCTCAGACATGCACATCTCAGATGATGAATTCTTGGAGGCACCTTGTATTGTAAGCGGCAAGCGGAAGGCTCGACACAATGAACTTGAACACAATACTCCCGGCAGTGCTTGTCATGAACCTCGAGGCGTGGTGTTTGGGTACAGCACGCACGAGCAGAGGGGCATTTTGAAATCGAGGCAGTTGGCCAAGTCTAAACCGCAAAAAAGCTTAGCGCTGATGAGAACGCATTTCAGCGCCACATACATGGCTTGTGTTGGCCTCGCAAGTCTTAGCAAGTTACCGTAGAATCCACTTTCACAGCACGCTTACGCTGGAAGATTTCGTGTAATGTGTCACTATAAATGAATTTTTTCTGGTTAGTTGCATTTCTAAAATTAAAAAAACCGTCTATTTTGTCAAACGCAGTCCAACGTGTACAAACAGCTTGAAAAACATGTTGCCGTTCAATAAAAGCTTCCACAAAAACTTCATCAGATCTCAAAGAAAAATAAATCAGCGCAATTTCTAGCTCAGACAGTAGCTTTTAAGTTTACACGTCACAATTCCACTACCAACGTAACAGCGGCAGCAGATTTGCTAGACGTCACAGCGCATATTGGTTTAACAAGGACAAATTCAGGCGCCCCCAAGAGTTTGTGACATGGACAAAACGACGTCCAAGATGCAGGATGGTTAGTACTGCACAAACGTTCTCGTCAACTTTAATTCCTAATTCTATTCTTATACAAATACTTCCAAAATAGGACCGGCGACAACTCATTGGCAGAATGTCCGCATCTCATTCGAAAGGTTGGGTGTTCACTTCACGTACACCTGAGCGAATCGTCGTAGCGCTCCATTGGGCAAGGACGTTAGCCTCAACCGCCCAGAAAGAAGTAAATTAAAGGCTTCGGCATGCCGCCGATTGCTATGACCCGAACAATACAAAAAAACAACGCGCAGTTTTTCAACGCATGCTCTAGCAAGTATAAAGCAAGCCATCTGAAACTAGCACTAGTAGACCACCAAATGTGCAGGACCGCCATGGGTGCGAATGGACGCAATACTTGATATCTGTACGTTTTACCAGAAAATGGATCATACAGGGTGTTCCAAATCTGGCGCAGCATCTAATCAGACGGAAGATCTCGCGCATCGGAAAAATAAATTCAAGCACAAAATCACAACCTTGGGCTTACAGCGCTTTGAGAAACTGGGTGAGGATTATCGCGAAAAAACGAGAGGCTCGAAGGCACAACATTTAACGTCCCAATACTTGCCAGTTGCCAAACCGTCGCTGCAGTCATTACAAACTACTGCTAGATTTGCCAACGCAGTGCAGCATATAGCCGTGAGCCATGAGATGCTAGGATATTCCGCTCACGTAAGCCTTCCTACCCGGTTTGGTAAGCTTTGGACAGTGGTTCCCAAACTTGTTCGAGCCGTTACCCAAATCAAGGCAGCGAATATGTCTCATTACCCTCAATATTTTGCGTCATAAAAGAATACAGAACAACATTGTGGTTATGGTTCCGCACTACCCGCCAAAGAAATCCTTATTACGCCAAGTTTGGGAACCACTGGCTTAGGATAATGCAGCACACCTTCGAGGCTTATGTTTAGTTGTCGATTACACACTTTTCACTATTCAATAAAACTTAAGTTATTAACAGCAGTTTAGAATCCAATCACCAACTTACCCAACAGGAAGAGAGCCGGTCCGTAGTACTCCACGTTGCCGATGATGTGTTTCAGCGAATTGGGCAGTGTCCCGTCCATCATGTGACGAACCTGCTCACCGAATGCTTGATCCGAAATTGCTTTCTTCAAGAAGTTTAACACAGATTTGAAGAGTGCCGCGCGTTGAGGTAGACACTGCGCTCCTGCGGAAACGAAAGTGAGTTGCCAGATGTAACAAAACATCGAGGAAGACGCAGAAACACCAGTTAGTTATTTCATCAGTAGAATAACAAGCTTGCAACCGGGAAAAAAACCCTGCAATGCCAACACCACGTTGTGGATAACGCACCCTTTGAAACAAATCCTATTACAAAAATAAATTATCACACAAGTTGAACATTCCAGGAACAGTTGGACCGGATGATTCACAAATTTTCGAAATCAAAAAAATCTTGGTACTGTGTTGGGTGTGTCAGTTGAGTAGAGCACAAGATGTGCACCCGTTTCTGAAGTTCCACAAAAGCGATAGTCAGGGTTTCCATACATTTTCAAAAACCATTTTCCATTCTCTTTCAACACTAAATGGAAAAATCAATACCAGCACTTAAAACAACACGTTTCCTTGCCAAGTTTTATTGGCGAAACTTGGCGATTTTACTGGGTGCATGCCAAGTGAAAATGTGAAAAGTTTTACATGTTTCCCATTATTATGATTTTACACCATTCAATTCAATCGCCTGTGTAATTCCTTTGTCACCAAAATCTAAATATTTTGTTCTTATTGGCAATATCGCTTAGCAAAAACGACATTACACTATTTTTATTATAGGGATATACCAAGATGCTGTTCCGGCAGGAAATGAATGCTTCTTCGTTTGCACTTTTAAAATTTTTCGCTGTAACCATATCACTGGTAGTAAACACGACCCAGTGACCTTTTCGATCCAGCCCATTGAACTTCTCCAAATTTTATTAATAAAGCCAATCCATTTTGACACTCCTTGCAACGCTCATGCAGTCATGCTCCCCTAGCACAAGGCGCATTGTATTGCTCCGCTCTGCTTTCCACTTTGTTAAAACACTTTTTGGCTTCGCAATAATGTCCTTTTTTGTGGATACTCAACCTGACAAAAGTCATTTTGCAAAACCACGATCAATGATCGCTTGCTGCACATTAATTTGCAACAATATCAAGAACCTGGCTAAATGCTAAAGGTGTTAACCTTTCTATGTAGATAAGCGGTCCGAAGAAAAGAATGGACAGACATGGCCGAGTATTTCATGAGAAGCAGACAAAAAAGACTACTAAAATCTGACCAATGGTTGTATGTCTCATAAATCATGAAAGTGCTACGGCTTTCAAAAAATGAATACCAGCGTCATTTTGCTATGAAGCGAAATGCTGCTTCAGGAAGCGTTTAATGCAAGAACAGGAGTCTACTTTTGAGACGTTAGCAACTGATTTGGTTCCTAGTTCTATCCTTTACAAATAATTCCAAAATAGGACCGGCTACAACTCAGTGGTAGAATGTCCGCATCTCATTCGAAAGGTTGGGTGATCACTTCACGTACACTACCACGAGACTCTGAAACATCACTACAGGAGCTGCATTCGGAAAAGGTTATAATTTTCAGTTTGACCGTACCTCCAAGAAATTATTCAATTCTCTGAAACTGAATGATTTGTATGCTTGACTTAACGAAAAAGTATTTCCAAACCTCCGGAACATGGCACGCAGCATGCTGGTATTACTTGGCTCAGCCTGTGTGTGTGAGCAGACGTTCAGCGTCATGAACATTAACAAAGCTGCTGCAGATCAAAGTCAACTGAGCAACACAACACCTCATATCTATCTTGGGAATCGCCAAACAAAGCTAAGTTCAGATTTTAATCCACTGGCGAAAAAGCAGACTTCTTTGCTGAGTTTTAAAATAAATGCATTTTACAAACTTTCATGCAATAAGCCATCTTCACGCTTTGTTATCTACTAAATGTGCAAAAAATATTCATGTGTAACATTTACATCTCATTTCCACTAGTTTCCGTAAACAATCCATCGCTCGGTAATCAGTTCGCTTGCCAATCCACTTCTTTTTTTGTTGGATAAAAAATATTAAAAGGCCAAAGAACACACAAATAATTTGTTTAAAAAGGCATGTGCAGCAGATTTGGCAGTACCTTCGTAATCGGTGTCGACGAGACGCAAGGAGTGACTGGTGACGCCTGTGCTGTGGCGGACGCACGGCTATAGCAACTACTGTCGACCCTAGTGACACCTCACTCGTTCAAGGTAAGCATCACTTTCTTTAACGAAATAAATGCAAAGAATCTTGTTTGGACCGAGACTATACCTGACAATCGCGTAAAGAATGGTTAATTGCTCAGATACTTGCGTTTGTTTTGGGCGTTCTGCTATTAAACACTTTGCCGCTTGCGTATTGCTAATCTTTCAAATAGCACTTTCGAAGCTCCATTGAGCAGGTGCATATCTTGAAGGAAGCATTGTTGGAGAATGAAATTTGTGCTACAGGAAGAAAAAGGTTCGTTTAACCAAATAATCACCCGGTGATCAACAATCGAAAATCGGTTTTGTTAACACTTACATGCATTGTGCTTCAACGCATTTGCAGGAAAAACGATGTGTGTGACTATGTTGTTTGTGAACGCAAATTTTTCTTTTACAAGTGCTGCTCGAAGGAAGTTTCAGGCATGACCGTTGGATTCGAGCTAAAACAATTAGTTACGTTTACGCGACACAACGATTAATCCTGATCAGCTCAAAAGCATTGTTGACCCACTGAAAAAGCTTCAACTAGCACAGGGGTTCCCAAGGCATGCAAGATAATCTGTTTAGATAATCTTGGCGTGAAAAAAGTAGTTTCGACAATTTAGCAAAAATAACGAATAATTTAAATTTTTAACACATTGATTCTCAAAACGGTGTGCTGTGAGGTGTTGCTAGGTGCGCCTCGAGAAAATTAATATACAGCAGATATGCTGTGCTGTAACAACATAACCAACAAGGTATGGGCAGCACTATTCAAAAAATCAGATTAGCAAATAGCAAGGTTCAAATTTATTGGCTGAACTACAATACTTTTTGTATGGTCGTGCTGAAACGTGTGCGATCTACTCCAGCACAGTCGTTACATAAGTTGTAGCGCTACTGGCGCCAGTGCATTGGCGAACAAATGATTGGCTACTTTCGACGTTCAGGAATGAAACGTATATTGTGAGTTAATAAGCTTGCTTACAGTAGTAGTTCGTGATTTAGACTCGTTGTTCGTGACCAGTTAGACTTCAAGGAAACCAAACGCCGGCGAATGCTGTTTGGGCTTGCTGCGGACAGTGACTGATTAGGAGTTTCGACGTTATAAACAAATGCCTGTGCAATGAACGGTTATTATCTTTTACTTATAGAATATAGACCAAGGCTTAGCAGCGCAGACGCGTTCGCTAGTTACGACGAAACATGGCGGTGCAAGTCGCTGACCGTGGTCCCACGTCTTCCAGAAGTGCAGTAGAGTTCCTGGATACACATGTCAAAAACAGGGCGTAGTTTGTTGAAACAACTGCAAGGTGCTCGACAACGATTTTTTGCAAAACCCGGTTGTCTTCGGCTCAAGCCAACTACGTAATTTCTTAGAAGGAACACTGATGCGGGTCGGTTATCTTCTTTCATGTATGACAAAAGTACGTTGAGCTATAGCGCCCTTCTGATCACTGTAGCTTTTTCTTCTTCAATATCGGGAATGTGCTTGTTGCGCGATAGTCTCGCTTGATTTGGTGTATAAATGGGGTTGGACTCGATCACTGAAGCGCAAGTACGTCAAATTCGATTTCAGTGATGTCAGAGCCAACGGCGAAAAACCTTGACCCACGAGTTTTCTTCAGACTACAACACTGCTGATAGCACACATCACCCACTGAACTTTTCATTTCGAGCACATCTGGGTCTAAGCGACTATGCGGAGTAAAAACACCAAACTATGGATAAACCATCGACCCTGGTCGTCGGAAGCAGGGCTCCCATCCAGTAATTTCTGATAAACCCGGACTGTGCATGAAATAAACCATATGTCAACCAAAAAAACAAAAACCTTAATTTGTAGTAAAAAAACATATGAATGCAAAAACGTGAGGTGAAACGGTGATTACAATACTGATTTGTTGATAGGTCCTCATCCAAATTTTCGTCTGCAGCTTGAACATTGACATTTGAATCACTTTTCCGTTGCTCAAATCGTTTTATATAACGCTGGTGACACACGTCCTGAATTAATGACACCTCTCACTGCAATTCAGACTTAGGTGTCCAATAGCCATTTTGCAGGCTTCTTGGCAGTACTTGTTTTGCCAAGAACTTTTTCTTAACAGTCTCGGTTTTAGCGAGCTCGTTTTTGCATTAACATTCTCATCATGTGAAAATATTCTTTCTAGTGATGCAGTACAGTGTGGCCAAACCATAAATTTGTTCATTAAATCACAAAATATTCCAAAATCAGCCGTATTTCATGTTACGCAGACAATATCAGAAATCAGAGATAGATTTATTGCACAAGGTCAAATCTTCAAACTGTCAATATAGCCCCCAGCTGATCTCAAGGCACAAGATGGGGAAAATGTAAGGCCACATACGCTATTGCACTTGGATCTTTTATGAGATCTTGAGTTGCAACAGAATCTAAAAGCTCGAAGTTCGCAACAAATCCTTCCTCCAATGGAAAAACTTTCTAAATCTACATGCATAACGCAACCAAGAAATTTGAACATTCAGTCTCAAACATGGTTTCATCAAATTTTTTCAGTTGGCGTCTGAGACAATGACCTTACATATCGTTCATCCAAATGCAAAGCTTACACTTGTTTACATGTAACCGTTTGGTGCTGTATACCCTCATGTGACTTTTGTTGTAAGCCTAACTGAATGGCTGACTGCACCGGATCACAAGCAAGCTACAGTATTTGATATTCACACTGGTGTGATGGTGTGACACCGACTGAACACGTTTTTTTTCACAAATATGAGTACTTAGTACTTTTTTCTACTCATAATCTCATGCGAATACTAATGACCGGAAAATTTGTTTCTTATACTATTTTAGACTTACTGTAGCTATTACCCAAATTTATATCTTCAAAAAAAAACAGCTTTTACGAAATTTTTTATAATTGGACCTAGACACCCAGACAGACTCGAAAAAAAACGGATCTGGGAGGAAAAAAACAGCAGTGGGAGCCCTGGTGGGAAGGACTTTTTCCAGGGGGAGTCAATAGTAGATTTTTCCAGCGGGTAGCCTAAGGATTTTGTCTACGGGGGACAACAGTGGTGAAATTTCATATTACCAACACGAAACTAAGAGAAAAAAAATTTTTCACTAAAAGATTAATAGGAAAATGTCAAACTTCAAAATCTAGGGGAAAGGCCCCTCCTGACCCTCCTTCGAATGCCAATGCCGCCAATGCAACCGACCCAGGGCCGATGAGACCACCAAAAACGAACTTGCATTGAAGAGATCGACTAAAAATACGAAAGCGTTACAGAGCAACCCAGTGCTAAGTTGGGCGATTGACCAGCCACATGCTGCGCGCAATGTCATGGGGATTATCAATTCTAAGTAGATTTGCGGAAGAATCGTGTATGAACTAAAAAACTCAGGTCTTAAAAATTATCACCGACACAGAATCCCAAACCTTGACCTGGTCAAGATTTTTGTTGCTACTCGTGTTGTCGAGTTGTACAAATCAACAATGTTTTCACATCCTCTTGCCATAATTGGCAATAATTTTGCAAATTGCTTTCATTAATAGCGCTGGGTTTGTTTATTGTCGACACAGCAAATAACGTTTGCTGTCCACTTCGATGTTGTGGATTAGACAATAACTTCTTCAGTGCTAAAGGCTTCACGCTTCCACTTCAGTAACACGATAAAGAAATCACTCTTTCCCGTAAGAAATTTCCTAAACATAATGCGTTAATACAAAGTCATTGCCAAAACAGCTGAAGGTCGATTTCCAGTCGAGCAGAGCCGCAAGTTTGACAAAGATCCTTATATTTCTTTCTAAGCAGATGAACACAGCTTGAAGATACGAGACGGAGCGGTTTTGTCTCGTCTGTCATGCTTTGGCGGCCTTTTTCTCCTATCAGTACAACGCTTGTATGATGAAGCAAGTGAAGCTTAGACGTTCAGCCGGAGCGATTTCAACATAGCAAAGCAAAGCTATTTCGGCATTATGTGTCTAGTGACACGCGGTCGATTGTCATGTGCGGAACAACTGCAGTGTTGGCGCAGCATTGCGGAGACAACGTCGAGCAATTAAGTTCAAGGAAATCTGCAGCCAACGATGTTCTCTTTATGTTCACGTTGAACTGCATTTACTATTGCTTACCAAATATGGCTTCACATTGTTTGTATTTTTTCCACAACCTCCCACTGACCCCTTCTGCTCAACGCCAAAAAACAGATGACTTATGTCTTCTGTCTGCATTTCGTTACGTGTGGTCCGGCTTAATTCAGAATTTACCAAAAGATAATATCACAGACAGGTGAAGATTCCAGTCAGCTGTAAGTATGTTTCGTGAATATCAGCACCAAGTTTGGGTAGGAACTCTTCTTCCGTAAAATTTCAAGTTCAGATTTGTTTCTCCAAACATCCAAATACAGAGAATAAATCAGGGATGTACAACCTTTTCGCTGTTGCCAGTCACATCACGTTTATTTTTAGTAATTAGGGCCACCAGTGTTCAAATCATTTGTATCTTTTTACATTCCTTCTGTTCTGCTTCCACACACTGAACCTAGCATGCTCCCACACGTCTGTTTGGTCATCATTCTGCTATGTATCCGCCTACAGTAGACAAAGAGTGTTTATTAGTGCACTGTCCCCATAATTGGTATTTTATTTCACACGTGCACGGCAGCATAAACTTTTATCGAACGCCGCGTGTGGCCGTGCTAGGTTGAGCACCGTTGGAATAGACCAGCATGCAAAAACTTACCTATAAAAGCGTGATCACGCAACATTTTGCTGAGTCAACAGACGATTAAATTATATCATCGCTGCCTCAAATTCTGACGCAGGGAAAAGTTTCCACATGAGACAGGTTTATGATGACGCCACAAAACATTCAGTCTTCTCTGCTAACCTGACTTAAATTCGATTTTACTTTTCTCCACATCCTCCGTGTCCATCGCTGTCGCAGCAGCTTCGTCTTTGCCGTTATCAACGTCCATGTTTGCATCTGAAAAAGCGCACAGCGTTTTTTGGCAGTTACTGGTTCCAGCTGAAAATAACTGATAGGTACGTACGTCTGAAAATGAAAAAAAGCAAAAAAAACGACCCAAATCTCAGAAAATTCAGCTGGGACAGGTTTGCCTTTACGTTTCGGAATAAACTATTTTATGCGTGACGATCAATTGCCCAACGCGGTAAAAAAAAGCTCTGTTCTACAGGAGGAAAGTAGTCAACAGGAGAAAACAGTGCTAGAAAAATATCAACTTTCATATATAAATGCGTGTTTCATTAGAGATGTAAAGAAATAATGGTACACAAGTCCACACAATATGCCAATAAAAATCAGCATCTCTTAAAAAACACAGAAGACAAGATGAGGCTCATAGAAATAAGTAATCTAAAAATTTAAAACGAAACTAGCGCGTTTCAACAATGCACAAAAAATAACTCTCAAGACACGTGACAAGTAAAAAGTTAAAGTTGGCAAAAAAGAACTGTTGCGTTGCTATCCTGCCAAACGAGAAACATACACTCGTACTGCTGTTGCCCAGCATTTAAACACACAGCCAGCCAACCCTTGATACTCGATAAAAATTTTTATTAACAACTACAACAACAGATGTTCCTCACTAACCCGACAATCGTTCTCATAGCAATAACGAAAGTTTAAAATTTGCATTAACAGTGAAGAAGTCACTTCAAATCACCTCACTCCTCACGTAAGGCATGAGCATGCCGCACCTAGCACAGAGATCTGTTACCTTCCGCAGCCGGGACGCCAGGCGAACCGGGAACTGTGTCGCTGGCAGAGGGGGCTTCTTTTCTGCAGATGTCTACTTCGTGCTCCAAGCGATCGATGAACACTTGCAGGCCGTTGACCGCCTGGAATGCTTGCCAGTCGATGTTGGTGATGAGGTCGATCACACGCACAGCTCTCGTCACGAACTGAACATGCAACACGGACGTAGCGTTAGCCACGTCTGTCAATGCGCGTTCGTCCGCGTCACGTGAATTAGGAGGAGCAAGACCAGGTCAACAGGCTGGGGCGTCGGAACGGGGTGGCAGGGAAGGCCTTGGCCTCTGGGTTTTGAAATTTGACGTTTTCCTATTACATTTATAGCAGAATAAGTTGCTTTCTTAGTTTCGAGAGAAAAAATGAAATTTCACCACTTTT
>JGI24022J15233_10011138_pt1 | contig 10242 bp, 6 predicted proteins | sample Ectturendosymbi2_FD_15233 | JGI IMG/M metagenome (IMG submission 15233)
AAAGGCTGAAAGGGGAACCGGGAGATGGTCGTTGGTCCAAGCTTGGCCGGAATCGCTGCCAAGCGCGGCGCCGCAGAAACGCGCAAGTGCCATTGACAGTTGCGAGAATCGGGGGGGGTGACCGCAGCGGTGGCAGTCGCTCTTCCGGTGACGTTGGAACCGGCTTCGACCTTTGGAGCGAGCAACCGACCAAAGTTCAAGCTGCAAGTTGAGTTTGCAGGTAGCCAGTGGCCGTAACCGATCGAGTCATCGGTAGTTTTTATGCGGCAACGGAAGTTTTTCTTGCAGCTGTTCCGAACCGATCGTTGATATATTTTTGCCAGGCATTTGGCATTATGCGTAGCTGACGAAACTGAAAGTCACAACTTATTATTTCAGGTGAAATTCAAATGCGAGACCAAATCAAACGTAATGGAAACTTGTCTTAAGATTTACTTGGAAATCTTGATTATTTACTTGGAAATCTTGTGTCGTAATGTCGTAAGATTTGCTTGGAAATCTTAGATATAATTTATGTGTTTTGTTAACTTAAAAGCATTTCTTCAAAAACTGGCAGATTTTTGCAGTGCTGTGTTTGAAAACTTTATTCTTCTCCATCGATGGAAATCAAAACACCTTGAAGTCCTAACTATTGGCAGGTGGCCCCACGTTTCTGAAATTGTATTGAAGAAAATCGAAAACTGTCTTTGAAATACATGTAGGCTGGAAAACAATGAATGTAGTATATTCCGCCTTCTGTTTGACTTACCTTGAGTTGGATTTAAAAATAGGCGCTGTTATATTGACAAATGATCGAGACTCTATTAAAGCTTGGCTTCAGTTGAATCAGACAGTAATTAATAAAGATCTCCATAAAAAGTATTAAACTTTTTTACGGTTTATTGTGTCATCCCGCGTAAGGCTTATTTATACTTCATTCTGAACGTACGCGTACGACATGGGGGTGCAGGGGATGCGACTGCATCCCCAAAGCGTGAAAATTCGCGATTGTTCGGGCAAAAATTTATGGCATTGGATATTTATGTTTTGCTGCAAAAAGTAGCAAATTAAAACGGTTTCATTCAAATTTGGATAAAAATAGAACATCTCGATTCCTATTCGGGTAAAATTAGCAAGCGTCATAGTTTATAAAAAACGGTAGTATTTTGGTGAGGAAATGCAATATTTCAACTTATCCACGGACTAATCCCACTTATTCTGTATTCCGACTAATGCCACTTGTTTTTAAACATCAAATGTTGTATTTCAGACATTAATAAATAAAGGGTAAAAAATAGGAGGAAGGGGCAATTTTCGCAAAATCTTTAGCCTCCCCAAACACATGCACACCGGTACAGTCGTACACCTATGACACTGTCGGGCGGGAAGTTGCCACTTGAAGGTTCGTGAACCACAGCGCCCACTGCTACTGTCCTGTTGTGCGCGATGAGTGATTTGTGCGTTTTAACCAACAGCCATTGAGATTTGAAAGGATGTCACTGAAGGAGCACCGTCGGTTTGTTATCATTAACAACACTTCTTTGCAACACAACTGTTCAACGAAGCCATACGCGGCAGGATTGTATCTCTTGCTTAGAAGTTTACCCCCGAGCAATTAGCAGCTTACAACTCATCGTGGTTAATTTGTAAAAATCGATCATGTTTTGTGCTGAAAAACGAAGTTTTTTTGCAAATTTCAATGAAAACAAAAAAAATAGATGACTGAGGAGGACAGAATTTTCTCTCTATCCGCTATAATCGGCTTTTGAGAGAAATTCACGAACCCGGTGTAACTTTAAGCAAAATGTGTCGCGGGACGTATCAGTTCGGCAAACGCTAAGCCTCACCTGCGTGCAGTTGCCGAATGACTTACACAGCAGCTGGGTCGACGTCCGATCTGCGTCGAGTTGACAAAGCTGTGCAGGCGTTTTAAGTGGCTGCTGATATTTGTCCCATCAGAAGCGCTCAATTATAGACACAGCGCGTAATCTGCACGATGGAGTGCAAAGGTACGCGACGTCAAGTGGGGAATTTCCCGGAAAAATGTGCAGCAGCTGCATCGCCGGTTTGTGACGAAACACTTGATCGAAGCGCGAAACGTCATAACAGCTTCTTCAAAGCTTTCGAGCGAAGCCTGTCAGCTGCTCTTTAGCTGTTTGCTTCGGTGTCGAATACGAATCTCAGAATCGGAGGAAGTGAATGCGGTTTCAAAGCGAAATAGCAGATCAGGAATCTCTCCTGACGCTCAAAAATCGAATTGCCGTTTCAAAAACTTAAAGCGCTTATCAAGCGCACTCGGAAAAGCTAATTGCTGGATGCGCTTGAGAATTCTTGCAATTGGAGGCTATGCTAAGTTCAAGGGTATAAGCAGGTACATTTGGAAAGATGCAGTGTTGTTTATAAAATCAATTGTTCATGCTGGCATTCTTTTTTTGGACAAACCCAAAGGAGTTTGAAATTTCGCCTGAAGAGCACAATCGATCTAAATCCAATCACCAAACCAGCGATGTCGCCAAATATATATACTTACTTCCAAATCATTTCACGGACTTAGAAATCCGCGAACTTTGGCTTTGCTTTCAAACACCATGAGCTGTTGATTAAAGAGAAACTCTTGTTGACACACTCTACAAGAGCAATCGACCCGAGATCATGTAGAATAATTTTCTGCCATTTTATATCTTTTTAAAGGGTAAAATTTTCGTGCTAAATGTTTGCTTGATACTTACATTTCATGTTGATATGTATTTTCATGTACTTACTGTCTATAATGACTTAAACATTTTGCGAGAAATATAGAAATTCAGTGAATATATTTTGCTACCAGTTTTAATTTTTGCGTGAGTAAAGTCTGATGACAAGATGGAACTTAAAAGTAATCCTTGCCCGGTTATTAGTACATTGTTCACAGCATCCTTTACTTGCTGTTTTTTTGCAACACCTCTCACCGGTATTTGTAGTTTGGTTTAGAGCGTTGTGGACATGAACGGCAGTATTAGTTCTACTTTCAACGACGTTTTTTTACGTCAGATTAACTTTTCTACATCACAAAGTTCTTGGTTTTGAATTGCCTGCATTGCCTTGACGTTACTTCATTTCTGATGAAAAATGGATTTATAGAATAATCCAAAATGTTTCGAAATACACCAGATTTATTTTTGAAGGCTTTGCTAATTTTGATAAACTTGATAAGTGTATTCCGCGCTTGTGCTCCAAAGTGAAGTTTAATGCACCTCAACATCGCCACTGTAAAACGTATGAAGCACATTTCAGATTTAAACAAAATTAACTGGTAATAGATTCACTTATTTTGTAAGTGTGTAAGTGGATAACGTATCCTTAGGCACGCGGGGGGAAGTAACCCGGTTCGGAACCGTCCACCTTTATACATTTCTTCGAATCGTTCACTGCAACTATGTAGGTTGAAAGATTTAAGAAAGAAACGACAGAACTAACTTTTTAAAGATAGAGCAACACGCGGTGAGAATGCATAGTGCCACATGCTCTCGTAGCCGAAAGTTTGCCTGTGCTTCGTGGTGACAAGTTTGACCTAGTAAAAGTTAAAATCCGAATCTTGTTGTCAAAAGTAATTTTCGAGTTAGAAAATTAAACACTGCAAATCTTGTTGTCAAAAGTAATTTTCGAGTTAGAAAATTAAACACTGCAAAAAAAGCGTTTTGATTTCTTCGAAATTAAACGGCGAAATAGTCAACTCGTGAACGTATAACTTTCGAACTCTAAAACATTCAGCTTTTGTTTCGACCCCCCTAAACGCAGTTTTCGTTTAAAACTTGAAACGTGCAATCTGCCATTCGGTGGGCGCACCCCTCGTGTTTTGCACCCCTAATCATGGGATTGATATAACCGACTCCTAAACTAAATTTTTGCGCCCTGTTCACGACCAGTCTCGAACCTGGAGAAAAAGAAGAATGGCATCAGGCTTAATGCGTAATTGGGCTCTATCCCACAAAATGTTAACATTTAGAGCATTGCCAGAACACGTACCAGCTGATTGCCTCAACCAGGCAATTTTTATCAGTGTGTTGTTGAAAAAAAGGAGTTCTGAAACACTGTTGTTTGGCTGTTTTAAATTTTTAAACAGTTGCAAATTTTCCCCCAATTCAGGATCTTGTCTATGCGATTAGATTCAGTAGACATTTGATAAAATGTTGTGTCCCTATAAAGCTAAAATCTACTTCGACATTTGGTTGTCTCTTGTTTATTAAATGTTGTGGTAGTTCCAAATATTTGGTCCAATCTCACTGAGTATTGAACCGACTAAATGGGGAAAATCACCATGAAAACAGAAACATTTACAAGAGATTGAAATGCAAAAAGGTGTATTTGACCTGCAAGAATGCAAACGTTTGTAGAACCATAATCGTAGGAGATGGGGGTGTGATTGCATCTTACACGTTTGCGTCAAAATTAAAAAAATTCTCTTATAAATCTTACAGACCATGCATTCATCACATTTTTGAAAAACATTTAAAACTAGAAATTGCCATTATTGTTTACTGTTCTTGAAATGTGCATGCACCAGTAATTCCCAACTTTTATTGTCTGGTTTGAAAAAAAGTTGGTCTGTGGTTGCGGATTTTACTTAATTTTTGCCTCGGAAAATAGTTAATCCAGCAAATCGGGCAAAAACGTTTCTAACCCCCGAACATTTTTGTTAACCTACGGCTTTATGTATGACCTCTATAGACAATTACAACGCCTCATTATTCTTATTTCAGCGAGGCTTGGCAAATTTGCATCAGGTGACTTGTACAATTTGTTTAGAATCAATTTTCTTAACTCGTTTGGCATCTCCTGCTGTTTAGATGATGCACAAAGTGAAAACGTTTTGGAAAATTGAATTCTACTCTGATTTTTTAACTTGTCACCTGCCGTCCGAAGCATCCTGACCTGACAGTCGCGTTTTTCATAGGTGAACTACATTGCATGTTATGGGGAAAGTTTAATTTTATAGTGGGATTTGTAGTTTATATTTATAGTTAAATTTTGTACATGGCCAGTGGGATTAAACGCATATTTTGAGCAAAATCCGGGTATTTCAGAGAGCACTTGTATTTGAAACGTCACCGCAGAAAAATAGCTTGTTCTACTTATTTTCTGTGTTGTTTTTTTCACAGAAGGAGATTGTGCCATTGACCGGACCGACTCACCATAAAAGTGGAAACTCCTTTCATATCATGGCGAAAGAATTACTTCAGTTCCTTCCTGTCAAGCTTTTAGGCGTTTTGAAAATTTTACAATTTGCAGATGCACAAGCGAAATAGTTGGAATGTCGTTGGTGGCTGAAAATAGTCAGGTCATCTTTCACGTGGTGGTTCGTAAGTGGATGAAAATCGGTATCACAACATACGACACCTGAAACTTTCCTTAAAAAAGCATGTTGAAGAAGGTTTGCGGTTTAAGTAGAAAAGCAAACGCAGGAAAACAAACGTCTTCACAGCTCTCGAGCTGTGAAGATCTCTCATAGTCTATTTTGGCGGTAATCTTTCAATTGTTAGCTCAACCTCTGATTAAACGATCGCGTGCTTTTTATTTATATTGTGCGTTGAACTGGTTGCGGAGGCAGTACTTTCGTTCGAATAAATATCGTCTCATTTTGACAAAAGTGCTGTCAATTCTTGCAAAAAAGATTAAATGAGCCAATCTCTTCGTTTGCAAACCCTTTGGGTACTACAGTCTTCACCTAAATGAATACATAAGGAATGCGCGCATTTAGAAATCATGTCATTCGGCTACTGGGTTCTTAAACTGGGAGGCGTTAAAGGTTCGCAAAAGGGGAGCGAGCATGGCAGTGGCATATTTTTGAAAAGCAGGACTGTGGCAAATACGTTGTTGTTCTGGCAATTGCGTTTGATTTTGAGGTTAGGTGAGGCGCGAGTATCAATGACTAACGTCGAAGGGGGCGCGACTGAAAAAGTATAAGAACTTCTGACTGTTCCTTGGAAATAATGGCATCAGAATCACTCCTTAGAATACGGAAGGCTAATACCACAAAAGTTCAGTGGTAAAACTCGAAAGCTAATAAGCATGAAAGCAAGTTGAAACGCCGCCAAGGACCAGTGGTAATGTTTGTACCTTTTGACAGGATAATGAAAACAAATCAGGGTTTGTAAGGCTCCCACGTACTGTTAGTTTGGTAAAGATTTAAGCGGTTGTAAAACACAACTGATAAGAAGGAGCAGAACTAAATACATACCATGTTAGGTTATGAAGGAGGCATTACAAGCCGAGGAGTGCGGTTGTAAGTCTTGGCGAAGCGAGCATGGAATGCGATAAGCAGAAGAGGAACAACAACTGTTCTCGCATGTTAACAAGAGAGCGCTACGCATTGGTTCTTCCTCTCCCACTGGCAACGAACCTTTACTGGCTGGCGACAAATAACCTTCTGGGTGTTTTCCAAATCTGTTGACAAAGAGAAGTTACGGAAAGTTTGGCCTAATGCAAAAACTTTTCTTGTATGATTTTTTGGCGGAGATCCCCTTGATCCCAGATAATTTTTTCCTGTGGCAAGGTCGTAGGATGCCATCTTTCTCATTTCAGTTGTACATATGAAGCTGCAAATCTGTTCATCCGTTTTTCTATGTGCTAAGGAACCACCTCAGCAATAAGTTTTGAAAGGCCTCAGTCCCACCCAAGATGCCTCAATACACTTACAGTTCATCTGCTTTCCACTAAATAAGCAATGTCAATTTGCTGTTTTGTTGATAAGCTAGAAAAGAAAAAAGTTTGGAGCGATTGGCACCACAAAATCTCAAGATCTTTTGTATTTTTTGCTCACCTTTGGTCGAGGTGAACTTAACGTCTAGTATGGGTAGTTTGGCAATTTGTATATCAATCATCACAGTCGCATTGTGACAAAGATGAATCAACCACGAAATTTTAAACAACTCAAGCCATTCATGCAAGATACTAACTTATGAGAAGCCACTCAAAGAAATCATAAGTGCCACGAAGGTTATTCAGATCACAGCATTGTTCATGACTAACAAGAGATCGTTACACGGTAAGTGCAAAAACGACACATTTCGTGAAACACCAACCTTCAGCCAGTGGAGATAGCATGCGTGCCTTCGCATTTTTCTAAAGTGGGTAGTTAGCGACAACTAGAGGCGGACATAGTGTGTCGACAGCAACCACTTTAGTTGAAAAGATGCAAGACAAACCTCACAACCGCCATGCCGGCATACCACTGTCCAAATTTGCTTTTCATAAAACTGAAAAGCCAACTTTCATGAATATAAAAAGCAAAATTAGTCTCATTCTATTTCTATCAGAAAAGTTTTAGAAAAATACTAACTTGAATAAGCCAGGCGTGGAGACTGTGCAAAAAATTTTTCCACCCAGTCTGTGACTGGCTAAGTACTTTTTGATTTGACAAGTTTGATGTAATAAACAAATCATCGTTTATGAAGTTCTGTTTGTTTCGTTCATGATTAGGGGTAACGTTCAACCCAGTAAAATTTTGGGTGACATGAAGGTATGGTTATGTTCTCTGTCCTAAACAATTCTTCAGAAATAAATACATTTGAAGTAATTTGAATACGTTTTGGTTGAGAGCGTTTACACCATCAGAGCTGCAAATTGTAGCGGCTCTCGAAATATAATTTTGTTGTTTTTAATGGTAAGCAATTGTTTGCTTCATGTTTGCTTATTGCATTTATTGTTAGCAAAAGTATGAGTACTTCGCACAACACGCTCGCGAAATACGGTTTAACATGCAGCAGGAAACCCGCAGACTGATGGGGAGTTGGGGGACTGATGGGGAGTTTAACAGTTATGACGATATGTGTCGAACAAGCGAACACGATAAAGTCATAAGAAGACAAAGGCAGCAATCGCTGGATTTTTAGGAAGACAAACCGCTGATTTAAAACAAAATGCGAAGATGTTCGTTGCAACACCGTTAGGAAGTAATTGTTTCTCTTTGGTGGCGTAAACAGCATTTGATTTGTTGATTTTACTAAAATTGGCTACAGGCGTAGTAGATGTTTGTGCGCAATTTAAGGCTTCTTTGGGAGGACACGATGCTTTTCCATAATGTGAAAATGAAGGAAACGTCACTCCTGTAACGTTCATCAGATTGTATATTAACAATATTTAATTAGATATAATTTAAATTTAAACAATTAGAGCAAAGGCCAATTTCACCAAAAAGAACGTCTTTTCCCTTAGACCAGGGGTGTGCAACCACGCAGCACTGCCGGGCCAAATGCACATAACCAGATTGGTCCACGGGCCACAGCTGCATGTGCCAATCTCTGCGGGTTAGACAACTCGCTGGCCACCCACGGAAGATTGGCAATACCCTTTTAAAATCTGGGCCTTTCCGCGGGCCACACAAATTCAGCTCCCACGTCACTTTTGGTTCCCGGGCCACGGGTTGCACACCCCTGCCTTAGATAATATAGTAGGATCAAATCACTTCAATCTAACTTTACTACAACAAACGATTATTGCTACTAATAAATGCACCCTTTCATGCTGTCCTACATCATTCAGGTCAACCTCAGCTTTCGCGCAAACTGACAACGAGCCGGTTTGTTTGGTACTTATCGACTTCAACTTTACATCGGCAGGACAAAAATGCAGGACAGCATGAAAGGATTGTTCATTGAGCATTTTGTTGCTAGAAGCCGGGGCCCCGTAAATCGGAACGCCTAAGACTTATGTTAGCGTAGCTCAGGGTTTCTCAGCCGGGACCCTGTGACCCTCCGACGGGGCTACGAGGCGTTTTTTCGGGGCCACGAGCAGACCTCTGCCGGTGGCTTTGTTTCTTTTAGATGCATTCTTCAAGACAAATGTACGTTTTTTATTGGTGGAGCAGGGGGGCCATAGATGTTGAGTGTCTCTGAAGGGTGGCCACGAACCATGAAAGATTGAGAAATACCGACGCAGTCTAATGGCAAACAACCTCTTGGGACCACAGCTTTATGACACCGAGCTGGCGACAGGAGTGAAACAGCATTCACGCAGCGGATGTGTGTAAAATTGGAAAAAAAATTCTTGCTCCTTGAAACTTTATTTTTATTTTAGCGAAACTGCTGCAAAAAGTGGAGCAGCGATGGGAGGATTTCTTTTGTAGCTGTTCGCAAATTTTCATAACAAAGAGTCGAAAATATTGGAAAATGCTCGTCTAAACTGCTGTGAAATGATTGAGTAACTAAAAGGTGGACAAGCAATTTTTTTCTCCCGAGTAATTTGACTATCGTGCATGTACACCCGGGGAATATGTAGAAAAAGTGGCCTGTTATACTTTTGAATCCCCTCTTTAAAACAATTTTATCCGAAGATCTAACCGATAAATGCTGGGCAGCTCACCAAGAAAACTATCAGCATGTTTGTATAACGTCGTAACGTTAGAAAGCATGATTAAGAATGTGGGGCTGATTCACCGTCCTGAAAGAGTACAGAAAATGCGCAAATAAATAAAACTTCTGAGTTCAAGGGAATGTTAAAATCAAGTTTTAGGATGAGCTGATCAAATTCAAATATTCACCGTGTTCATTACTCCATTGCACATTTTTCAAGTATCTCTTTCACGTCGGTTCTGTCATTCTTCCAACAATCCTCTTTTTGCACGAATCTCACAAACTGTGAAGTTGTCAAGTTTCTATGCGTTACCCCGCATAAATTTTTTTCTGTAGGAAAAGTCTTGAAATACCAACAACAAGCAAATGTCGCCGACTTAAACGAACCCCACAAATTTAAACCAAGCAAAAATTATGCACAAATTTTCATAAACCAATGATTTCTGCTTCGTCGCTTACAACGTGGTTTACCAAGAATTCGAGTCTTAAACCGCGTACGTAGTGTTGAAAAATAACAGTTTCGGGAAGAAACAAAACTCATCAGTTGACCAAACAGACTGTGTCAGCAAATGTTCGACTTCCGCTGCCAACAGCTGCAACTATCCGGTGAGGTACAAGGCGAATCCTCACAAAAAACATGCGTAATAAAAAGAGCAAACATCTTACGCCCAGTAAAGCAGAGCAGCAGCGTGTGCTCAATGGAGCGCGTCTTCCAAACAAAGGCGGTAAATTCGAAAGCTGACATAATCGCCAGATGCGGCGCGTGCAGTCGTGCTGCCAGCCATGTGCGGTGCACGGGAGCAGAGGCGTGTCCGCGCTAGTATCAGACAGATGCCCCTTAATCGGCAAAAACGAATTTGTTTGATGAAACAGGTTTTCCGAGGTCTGTTCGGTTTGCACGTTGCCACGATCGGACAAACATGTGCCTGCCAGG
>JGI24022J15233_10011139_pt1 | contig 10241 bp, 7 predicted proteins | sample Ectturendosymbi2_FD_15233 | JGI IMG/M metagenome (IMG submission 15233)
TTGCTGCAGAAGTAGACGAGTCAACGGATGTCACAAAGCTCAGATCTCTGTCATTATGTGGCTAAAAGCGAGGTGGCTTGTGAAGGAAGCGTTCTTGGGATTTGATTGTGTGAGTAATGACAGACGAGCCGCTGCTATATTTGTTTAGTTGTCCTTTCTGTTTCCATTTATTCATGTTTGCTTATTTTACATGGCGAACAGCCAATACTACAGCCAGTTTACATGGCGAAACAGCCAGTTTACATGGCGAACAGTCAGTACTCAGTTTGTGAAGAAAATTGGTTAGTGTTGCTGCGCACCAGTGCGCGGCGTTAACCTACCCCGCTGTGTGCAGACGTGTTGACATAGTTGCTTCATTCAAGCTTCCAAGTGTGGATATGCGTTTGGGGGCGAATGAAGCACCCGGGGATGCTGTCCGTGTGAGGCTGTCATATTCTAGTCATATTCTCTGCGCGCAGAGATAGCTATCTCTGCGCAGGGATAGCTAAATGCGCGCAGAGATAGCTATCTCTGCGCAGGGATAGCTAAATGCACGCAGAGATAGCTAAATGCGCACAGAGATAGCTAAATGCGCGCAAAGATAGCTAAATGTGCGTAGAGATACCATCTCTGCGCAGAGATAGCAGTTTTTGTGGTTAATCTGTCAGATATAATATTTTTACGAACGGCGCCCCATAGCCTTGTTCAAGCGCACAGAAACGATAACACAGGCAGGTGCAGGGAGTCAGACCCTTCGATCCGGAACTGTCGCTTTTAACCTTTGCGTTGCTCCATCGATGTCGCGTATATATTTGCATCAGTAAAGGCGATTACCGTAAGGCTTCTTGTCTGGGAGAACACTACTTGCAATGAACATCACCCCCGTGAGTTAACAAGCAAGGTAACTACATAATTTGCCTGTAAGAACACCTCTAAGAGATTGCATAAAGAACGTGATTGCCGAAATAACGTTACAAGCTAATTGAAATGCATGTGAAAGATGCCATCGGGTCCGAACAAAATGTAACGTTATAGGCGAATTGACGTTACAGACGAAGCCGTTATAAACGAGTTCAACTGCATAGAACATATTTACAAGAGGTTTCAGGCCCATTCGGATTAAACCAAAAAAGTTACTTTCAGGGCAAATTGTTATTTTCGGGGCGAATTTTTTCTGCCCCCCCCCCGTAAAAAGCCTTCCCGTATGCCTATGAACCAGAACATCAGTAGTGGTGAAAAAACACGAAAGTTAGACACTGTAGGAAAGACCTACAGTGCCAATGACCTTGACTCGAGGGCTGGGGTTTGGGAAGGTTTGGTTAATGGTTTTCACACGGCGGACGCACCCCTGCTAATCTGCAATTCCAGAACTATCTTGAAAAAGCAGTACAACAAAGATACCTGCCTGACTTACTAACTCTCAGATGCCAGCACACAGTGAGGACAAAGCCTCTTTAATCAGAAGTATAAAAAACACAAGGCAAACCTATACAACAGCACACAAAACTCTCAAAACAGCACACGCACTAAGCCACAGATGTCACAAAGGCAGGGGCGGATCCAGGGAGGGGACAATTGGGGCAATCGCCCCCTCTAATAGCTACGAAAGTAACTTTATTCACCATGATTTTGTGCAATTCGGAACACAACATTCGCGATATAAAGCCATTTGGTCGTCCATTGTTTTGCCATAGCAGTATTGTGAAGTATATGTCATCTCTCTTACAGTAGCGAAGCCCTTATGAAATTTGACTACCAAATATTACTGAAATCGACCCCCTAACCATACTGGCTGGATCCGCCCCTGCACAAAGGGACAAAGCACTGGGGAAATCGTCAAACACGGGAAAACTGATAAATTCAGACAAACACGGTGGAAACCACCTTGAAACCGATAAATCAGACAAACACGTTGGAAACCGTCACCAAAAAGTATGCCTTCTCCAGCCCTATGCACTAACTTTGAAAAACCCGCCTCCAAACCTAGTGCGTTTCAGCTGCAGGGGTGCCAAACACTTTTTGAGAAGAAAAGCCAAGCCGTGTCTAAAAAATACCAAACCTGATTGAAAAAAGCCAAATTGTTAAAAACCATGAAATTGCTGCCTTTTCCATGTGTTACGATGATTTCTCCAGGTGGTCAACAGAGTGAATAGCACTGTGACAGGTTATGCTGACGGCAATCTGAAGTTCAGCCACTTTCATGGCATCACTTCTGCTGCTTGAAGTCTTAACATATTTGAAGGCAATTTGTCCTGTTGGTGGTACTCTCTTCTCATGCTTTTCGGTTTCTTTCATGATTCATCAAATTTGTGGTGCCGACTTTTAGCTCTACGACTACCTTAGATATTCAACACAATAAAGCCTTCCCTAAGCGTGGTACTGCGTTTATGCTTAGAGAGGCCATGCATATTTTTCCTGTCGTTGAATCCGATCGTTTATTTTACATGACAGAAGGAAAGAAGCTTACAATCATAGCAAAAAACTAACCCCCCGGAAATTGGGACTAAGTACTAACTATTTTAGAAAACATGTGGTTAGGAAGTCAATTCCGATTAATTGATTTAAGTTTGCAATGTCAATTTATTTGCCCGTATGACACTCACACTGCACAAGATTCAGCTTCATTCACTTCACCGTTAGTGAGCTCGTAGTTCGCTCATGTCCGCTTCTTTGCGTGACCAAATTTGGGACCGGTTTCATTTGCTGCTGGTCTTTATTGCGTAACAATTAAGATAGCAGGCATTTTGCCGAATTTGACTATTGTATGCAGACGTCTTGCTTTGCAAGTAATGCAGCGACACAGTAACTGTCAGTGTTGCCACTCAGTGTTCTCTCAGGGTGCTCAATTGCGTTTTACCAACAGATCATTCGCGCAGTGAAATTCCTTTCTCGCGCACCTGCAACCAAGCCCGTAACCAGCTTGGGACAGTAAGGGGAGCGAAGAGTTTTCTGAGAGAGTCCCAAATTTTTGAAACTATGTCCAACAGTTTCAAAATATGTCCAACACATTTTTCCAGTGGGGGGCGAAAAATTTTCTTGGTTACGGGCCTGCTTGCAATATTCCAAATTTCATGTCCTATATATGCCGCACAGCCCTTTTATCTCATGAAACGCTTTACTAGTTGTGTTTCCACATGGCTGCGCAATCGCATACTCACTAAAACAAAGATTTGCTCAGTGTGAAATTTTCTCAGAGGGATTAACTGCTAATTAGGGTGAGCCGCGTATTTTTACTGTGTGAAGAGAAGAACGAGTGAATCTGTAGCAGTGCATCCACAAGTTTAAAATATCCATTGCTGGTGTGAGACATCAGTGTGGCCAATGTTCCTGGGTGAATAGCTTCATCACACTCCGGCAGGCTTGGCCAACCCACGGATCGCGAGACGCATGCGGCTCTTTGCCCGGCTCCATGCGGCGATTACGTAAATACCGTATTTTTTCGTGTATATGTCGCAAAATTTTGTACCAATTGTTCACATTGAAAGTCGGTGTGCGACTCATACACGCTTCAAGGCTCTCACAAATGCAACTCCAAAAATCCCAAGAACAGCACTAAAAAAATCCCCGTTTCACGTAAAAGATCCCTAAATCTGTAAAAAACACAAATCATCAAAAACACTTTGATCTTTAATTAAAGTACACATAGCATGAAACCAATTTTATCAATCATAAATGGAACTACCACACATGGAATGCAAAGGTTGCAGACTGTGGTGGTGCAGCATAAAATCGGAGCGCCGCACTACGTGTTAAAAATAGAGCTGGTCAAAAGTTCAAACCCAGGGACAAAATCCCTAAAAGTGAGAGCACTGACACGCTTGCGTGGAAGCGTACCGGGTGGCTTATGCAAGCACATACACACGCGAGCGTATTTACAAGTAAGGAAGAGATGGGATGATGTTCATGTGTGCCCATGTGTATGCTGTAGCTCTTTGCGGTTTCACAGTGAGAAATGTGGTTCCTGGTCTCTGACTGGTTGGCCACCCCTGCTGCGTCTATACAGGTTTCTTTTCACACAGTATAAGACTAGTTGGCTTGTTGTCTATTGGCTTGTTGTTCGATAGTCGCTGTCAACTTACAAGTCTACTTTACATTGATTGAAACAGTTTTGTGAAAGTCGAACGTTCCTGAGTTTTCACCGTTAATGTTATTTTTCTAGTTGATTGCTCATACATTATTACTCATTTGTAGAAAGTGCCCGAAAAATGGTTATTAGGTAGTTTGCGAAAAGACCAAACATTTCTGATAGTCAAAGCGTAGAAATAATTTCAGACTAAAGATGGATACGTGAGGTTCAACCCCCCAGACTAATGAGAGCAAACATAGTTGTGGATAGTTCAAGTGCAATTCAGACAGAATTGTCCGCATTTCACGATAATAATGATGTTGGTTTATGCGCCAATTCAGAAAAAAAGCTGTAAAGGATGACAGAAAATATACCCCTTGTGGAAAACTCATATATACCTCTAATCTTTTCAAAAAAGATGCCGATTAACGCGTGCTTTCATGGGGAATTTGCTTTGTGATGTGAAAACGTTTTGTGAATGTCCATTAGCACTACATCGTCAGCAACCTGAAAAGGGTAAGCAAAATCTCGACCGTTGCCCCCACATGGAAAATTTTCTGCGGACGCCCATGATCACAATGGTTACGCTTTTCTAAATCAAAATCTTTGCAGACGTAAGAGAAAACGGTTTGCAGGTGTGCTAATTACTTCATCTATTTTTTGACATACTGCTTGATTATTATTAGCTCATTTCCACTGGATTCAGGAAAGTCACGGGAACAGCAGCCTTAGTGGTCTCCAAACACTACACAGCTTTCAGTTAACTCTCAAAGTTCGGATAACACACATCAAGGCGAGACCAAGCTGGTGGATTTGCAAAATTCTGGTAAATGTCTGAGAATTCTCCTGAGACTGTATTTTATTCTTTTTTTACGAAATGTCTGATAATTCTGCTGAAACGTATGTTTACACTAATGGTACTTGTGAAAATAATCTCTGTCTTAGAAAAAACGCATTCATGATGGAAAGTCAATTGTTGTAGCACAGTTATAACAGCCGTTAATTTATCATTTGAGTTGACATCAACCTGTTGATTGATCGCACGCTTCCTCACACCAGTGTCGTCCACAACTTTGCCAACCTTGTGTATTTATTGGTGATGCGAACCAGAAGCTTGTAGGTGGTGAGGAACACGACTGTCGTCAGGAAAGTCAGCGATTTATGTTATAAAATTCTTCCCTCAACTACTATAAAAATTGTTGGTTCTTGTAGGCTATTGCAAAGAGTTCGAGGCTTTACGTTTCTTTCAAGTTATAAGCTGGTTTCAACTTTCATGCAGGTTTCATTTATGGATTTGAATTTGCAAAGTGGATTGTTGTAATTTTAACAATATTACCCTATATGTGTCCATCATACCTACATTGATAGTTTTTGATACTTCATTTTTTTAACAGTTTACTTTTTTCTCGAAAATGCGTTTTATGCTCGGCGTCACAGCGTTGTTATAAATAAACTCTAACAAGAAAGATTTCATAAACGCTTCCGCATTTAAAGTACGTTTTGTATGCAACCTTAATTGCTTTTTTGCAGAGTAAATAGATCTTTTAGCTATTTTGGAAGCTTGTTTACTACTAGTAAAGTTCGTGTTTGTTCATTTGAATTCGTATCATTAAAATGTATTCGAAAAGGCGAATGTAAATTTACTAACACATCGCAATTTTGCGTAAGGTTTCGGGAAAATTGAAAATCTGTGCATTCCACTCGAACAATATCAGAGTATAAGCAATTGTAATAGACTTTCCACTCTCTTCAAGCGGAAAGCATTTGTGAGTTTTTAATTTTTACCACAACGCATTCCTGGCACTAAACCACTAATTTACCAGTAAAAGCTTTCTAAGCCAAATCTGTTGCAACTGACCTAATTATGTTCATCTTTGTATCTGTAACTACCAACTTCTGCGTCACATATACAGAGAGACTGTCTAAGTTTCAGTGAACTACCTTTTTGCTTATTGCATCCGTTTATGATCTATCAAGTTACAGTGCGTAGTTGCAGGAAGATAAAAGTATTGCTTGTAAGCTGGGAATGAGTTGTGATTACTAGAAAATAACACACGTTTGGTTTTGTTCGTGTTTAACAGAACTATGCTATTATAACGATCTCGACAAAATGACAACAGGCAAAGTATTTTATTTCAACATCTTCACTGTAAAAACACTCGTGGAAGGTAGTCAAGGTAATTTAAAACTGCGTTTTAGGTCTAGTTTCCAACCATTTCTTGATGTTTGGGCGTTCCTCCACCCTCTTGGCCAAAGCTGAAAGTGTGGGGTACTTTTCCATAGCTGATGGGTCAAACTGGACGAATACTTGCGATAATTGCATGAATAAGAGATCAGCATAGGTCACAGTCTATAAAAAGAAATTACTTGATCATTGTGAATCTTTTAAAGGACCATTCCAACATATTGCACTATTCTAAAATTACAACGAGGTTCATGTTTTTCAAAAGTTTGAAAATTGACTACTTTTGGCACATTGCAATCTCAAAGAGAGTTTAAAGTTTGCAACTATACGAAGTTGTTACTTTTGAAATAGCATTTTTGTGAACACACCTTTCCGACCAAATAGTCTGTATTCCTTTCTTTTACTTTGTTCTCAATTTTGTCTAGCACAGGGAAGATCTTGTTTTTGAAAGCTTCAGCAGCTAACTCTTTCTGTGAAAGGAAATGAAACGTATTTTTATTCTGTACGTGATCAAACAAAGGAAGCGCACAATCGAAGAAAGAAGAACTTTTGTCTTGAAGCGCGGTCATGTGAAAACAACAAAGCTTGAAGCGCAATTCTTTCTCAGTTATCTCAAATCAAAATTTGGGGCTGCGATCGTTCAGTAGTAGAACGTCCGATTAGGAAAGGTTCCTTCTCACGGTTGGTGTTCGACCCGCGACCACTGAGTGAATTGCCGCAGCGCTCCTTGGGTTAGAGCGTTCACCTCAACTGCCCCGGAAAGAAACAAGGTTCAGGCTTGGCCTGCCGGGAATTTCAGTCACCCAAAATAAAAATTGAGATTATGTTTCAACAAAATTCAATCACATTAGTCATTAGATTCAACCAAGTCTCTGTGAAACACGGATATTGAATCATACAGTCTAGAAAGCATGTAATCGAGCTTTGGCTGTACAGTTTGCACGTGTATAGAAATATTTTTTGGAAAGGTTTTGAACAACATCCATCGTCCACAAAAAGCCAAAATGTCAAATCATGCATTAGTTTTCAATAGCAATCTTCTGTCCTAGTTGCGTTTATCAATTTTCTTTCAAACAACAAGTCATTACATTAATCGGCACACCTACTTTTTTCTCCGGATTTTCCTCCATGAAAGGCAAACCCGTTGCAGTATCCCTAAGCGTTTCGGCCACCATATCAACGTAAGCTTGCTCTAGGGAAGATTCTCCCGCCAAGTTAAACTCTCGGGCAAGATAACGGACTATAGAGGCACTCTGTGGAAGCGGTTTATCTTCGATGAAAAGAACAGGAACTTGTCCAAAAGGAGTATCTGACATATAATGCGAATAGTAGGTTTCTAAAATATTGATTCGCATAAACGCAAAGTTGCAAAAGTTTCAATTATAGAAAAACTTGCTGTGCACTAAGGCGTTCCAAATACACGTTTACATTTTTGTGTTTGGTTTCGTCAACAAAATTCTTGAATTGAGGAATTAGTCTCAAACAATTACTTCAACAATTACTTCACTTTTAACAATTTCTTGAAAAATTTAAATATTGGAAAAGCAATTTTAAATAATCTTTAAAACACAAGCCTTAAATTTTTCAAGTAAACGTTTTTTGATTGGCAAGGAAACTCTACAGGTCGTGAAATATTTCTTAAAAGATTAATATCCAAACAATAAATGAACAGACTTGAAGAATTACCGCCGAAACTGAGTTTAATTGAATATGCAACGTACATTAGAAAAAAATGGGATAGAAAATGATTTACCTGGTGAACACCACCTTGGCTATTTAAAAAATAATATGTATCTCTCGACTAACAGATAATTAATAACTTTCTGGTGAATAGCAGTACTACAGATTTTCGGTTGTCCCCCCAAACCCACTCAATAATGAGAATAACACGAGGTGAAATAATGACCATAGAATATCTATTATTTATATATTCAAGCAAAGAGCGCTGCCTCTCTTTCTTTTCGATAATTCGAAAACTTTTCTTGGAAGATAACAATTTTTTCACAAGCATTGCTTTCAATAACTTTCAAAGTATGATTAATTTACATTTCGGATAACTTGAAATCTTACAGAAGCTGTTTCTCGACAAATTTATTACGTATTGCGTTATAAAGATTTTGTGTACTTTTTATAAATTGTTTGTCTTGAACGTACTTTTTTGGCTGTGAAACCATGCAGTATTTTTTCAATCTTATTTTGAAATAGGGTTTACAGAAACAGTGTGTAAAACGGTTGCAGTTATCGAGCTCGATTTACAGAGTCTTACCAATTCGAAGAACCAATACATAAGAGCAACTTGCTCTACCCTCAAGAACAATATTTAGGCAGCAAGCTGCAACACGAAACAGAGAATATGTTCACAAACAATGCAGCCCGAGGTACAATTTTATTTAAAGTGCAACAGTGCAGTACTTACAGTAGAACATTACGTTGAACACAAACTTACGTACCTGGTTTTATGCTTGGCCATTCTTCTCTTGAAAAACGCTTGTCTTCATAGTCAACTCCTGCTTCAGCAAAAAGTAGACGAGCAACCTCAGCACGGGCCATGAGATCGAAATAAAGCAGCTTGTAGGAAGGCATTCGTGTTTTTTCTTTTATGCTATAGATAAATGTAGATTGGGGGGTGGTAGTTTGCAACTGGAGTTTTTGACTTTGTGCTCAGTGTTATGACACTCGTTGCCCGTGACTCAGCACTGCTCAAGTGAGGGCCAGCCAAGTTTTGTCATGCAGTTTACTCAAAGTCTGCTCTGCAAACACCGTACCTGTTACATGGTGTTCTTGATTGTTCAAGTAAACAACTTAGCCGGCTCATGTGTTTGACGTATTAACAGTGCTTTACAGGAAATTAGGAACGTTCTAGTTAATCGAATTTCCAAATAAACCATTGCCTCGCGGGTTGAATATTTCTGATAAAAATTAATGGGATATCGCCCGTCTTTCAGATTTCATACCATGAAAATATTCAGAAACTGAAGCTGCCTTCGCTTTGGAAAGCAATCATGTAGAGTGAAAGCTTGCCACACTTTATAAAAAGCATTCAGGTCCAAAAGCGTTCGTAAAGTCACAAATGCCGTCAGTTAATAATTGGATTAAGGTTGGCAATCATTTACAACAGCTGCGCAATGTAACGCCCAGGCTGGTTTTCGTGTACTTTATTGCATGTACTAAAAATTTCTCGGATAAACCTAAGTAATCTGTCCATTACATTTCATTCGTTTTGACGTTATGAACACACGCAAAGAACATTGACAACGTTTCCTTTACAATAGACATATGCTGCAGGCACAATTATATCCCTGCTACAAGTTTTGCATCGGTTGGTTTTCAGCTTCACTGCGGCTGGAATGTTCACTGACTGACCTGTGTTACGAATTTATGATTTTGTTTTGTGCTGGGGCGACAAATCGTCATCTCGAGTGATTCAGTAGGAACATCAAGAACATTTCAGAGATTAACTTAATGCCTGACTCAAGCCGACTTATACCACAAAGAACGATAGCATTTAGACGAATTTCTCTCTTCACTGAGTTCAAGTTAAAAGATTATTTGATCTACAAAAACGCAGGAGATTTCGGGTTTGCCCCGATATGAGGACCACAATTACTTCCATTCGCTTTCACACACGCTTTCATTTGGGGAAGGTCGTGACGACCTATATGGACTCAAAATACTTTACGGTTTTCAGCAATTTCTCATAGTTTTGCTGGCTCCACACTAAGACGGGACTTATCACGCTTGCAGATATAATCACACCGCTTGGTTCTTGGCCAACTTCTGGGTCGATTTCCCCTGGGAGAGTGAGCAGGAATCGCCTTGCCACTATTTCTTAGGGCAGTGGTTCCCAACCGGGGAGGAATTCCTCCCCAGGGAGGAATTTCACGAGTTCTGGGGAGGAATTTCTACTTTATAGTTAAGTTACCTATTCATTGTACAGTAAGTGTCGTACTTCTTTTTTAAGTTGACACTGGTCCTTTCAAGTATTTATATCACTTTGCATTTTTAAGTTAT